>Ga0206125_10002950_pt1 | contig 17072 bp, 14 predicted proteins | sample Helgoland_Spring_4_FD_148598 | JGI IMG/M metagenome (GOLD analysis project Ga0206125, IMG submission 148598) | Pelagic subsurface seawater microbial communities from Kabeltonne, Helgoland, North Sea - Helgoland_Spring_Bloom_20160331_1 | ecosystem: Environmental > Aquatic > Marine > Epipelagic ... | reverse complement strand
TAAGAATTGCAAATTTCTATTTATTTAGTAGTTTTAATAATTTAATAAATGAGTAATATTAGTAATGTATTGATTTATTAGTTTAATATATTCGTAATGATTAGTTTAATGAATTAATGTATTAGTAATATTAGTAATGAATTAAATTATTACTTTAATGGAAAATAATAGATTAATTTGTTATACACTTATATAGTAGTATTAGTAATTCATTAAATTAATACAATAAAGGGTATAAAACGACGAGAACATTGTATATATTGAGAACATGTCAAAATATACATTGTCTATTACGAATAAAAAACTATATGAGTTCTATAATAAGAACCAACATCTCAGCTTTGAAGCTGTAAACCTTGTATTTCATGAGATTCTGGTAAAATTAACAGATAATATGTCTGATACTATGAGTTCTACTATTAATGGTGAAATATTATCTAATATTCAAAAGCAAGATGTTATTATTAACGAGTTAAAAGGTAATTTAAATAATATGAACGAGAACATTAACCAAATTAAACAAGAAACCACAAATATGTCCGATATAAGAGGTCAACTTATGTCATTTTCACAACATATTTCAGAATTGAAAAATGACCTCAATAATAACTTGTCAGTTAAGTTTATTGACTTTAAAAATGATTATATTTCTGGCATTAAATCTGTATTATTGGAGAACCAGAATAATGAAAATACAGATATTATTAACATCATTCAACGAAACAATGACAGTTTTATTGATAAGACCAAATTACTACTGAATGAAACTATAACAAAAGATATTGCAGAACATAATCAACATATTTCTTCGTTAATTGAGAACAATGGTAATACATTAGTGGATAAAACCAAACTATTGTTAGTTGATAATCAAGATAAATATCTGAACCAAGTTGATGTTACGCTGAATAACTTTAAATCGTCTATTTCAGATGAATTGAAAAAACTTGTAAATAACAGTGATGATAATATGGTTAAAGAATTTATCAGTTCATTTGATACAAAGTGCTCTTCAATGTTTCAAACACTTCAACAACCGGTGTATAGCGTATTACAAGCAAGTGAAGACCGCATTCAGACCAATATTCAAGTTGTTAGAGAAGCTACATTGAATTCGCAAATAAAAAATGATTCTACAATGGAAGATTTATCATTATACCTTAAAAAATTCAATAACTCATCACATAAAGGCGGTATCGGAGAGACCGAATTGGAATCGGTTCTTAATAAGATGTACCCTTCTGCTGAGATTATTAATTCGTCGGGAACTAAGGCCTGCGGAGACTTTATGATGAAACGGGATAACAAACCAAATATTATGCTGGAAAATAAGGTCTATGACCGCAACGTAAACCCCGACGAAGTTCAAAAATTTATTCGTGATGTGGAAGAAATCAAGACACATGCTATTTTCTTATCACAGAATAGCGGTATTTCACGCAAAAAGAACTTTCAAGTTGATATTCATAAAGGGTTAATTATGATATATATACACAACGTCCAATATTCACCAGAAAAAATACAAATCGCAATGGATATTATTGAGAACCTTGCGGATCGTATTGAAGAAATTGATAGTGAAGAAGAACATGAAAATATTATTAGCAAATCATTATTGGATGAGATTAACCAAGAATACCTTTCATTTAATAAACAGAAAGACGAGATTATTCTTATGTCAAAAGATTATCAGAAGAAACTTATCGGGCAATTGGAGAACCTTAAAATGAATGCTTTGAATAAATACTTGTCTACCAAATATTCTAGCAATGAAAAAACTGGATTTACTTGTGAATATTGTAATGTGTTTTCTGCTCCTACAAAAAAATCGTTATCAGCCCACGTTAGGGCTTGTAAAAAACAACGCGATATTAAGGTTGATACACCCACATTATGTGTTGAACTTAATACCAACTCTTCAGACGGGGAGGTTTCTTTATAAAATTGATATTAGTATAATTGTAATAACATTCATAATAATAATGCCTGTATTAAAATTTGACTACAATAAAAAATTAATAGAAATCGAAACTAAATATAATATTACTTTTAAATACAAAGGAAGATTAAACTCTAAAACATCGTTATCGAGTGATTGTATAGAAGAAAATTGTAAAAAAAAATTTAGTCGTACTTGTGAAGATATAATAACGGATGAATGTTGTAGATGTAGGTATCACTTACTACATTATAATAAAATCAAACAATATGGAACTCTTGAAGAAGTTATGAAAAAGATAGACAATGTGGTTAAAGATAAGACCCCTGAAATCTTAACAACAGAAGGACTAAAACAGGAAAATCTATTTCAAGCCATTAATTACCATAATATATATATTAAAAAATTACAAACAAAATATGATTATAATAAATTTATGCAACAAAAAGGACATCCAATATTAAAAAATAAAATAGAAGAACTTGTAAAACAACACGGAGCAGAAGTATTATTTTGGGATTGGATAAAAAAAAATACAGATGAAGATTTTTATATAAAATTTCATTACGCAAGCACAGTAAATAAAGATTTATTATTGAAACCACTCGCAAAAGAATTTAAGGTTTATAACGATTGGAATAAAATTAGGAAAATACAATTACACAAAGATAAATCAAAACGGTTTGCAACGAAAAAGCAAGAACGGCATATTGATGCTATAAATACATTTCGTGAATTATATAATGAAAAAGGGGTTCAAGTATTTAACGTTGAATGGTTAAACATAAATAACCCATCTTTATATAAAACTTTTCGTTATTGTCGTATTATACTTGAAAATTTATCCAAAGAATTTGGGTGCCATAATGAATATACTACATTACGTCAAAATATAATTACTGAAAGTGCATGCAGAAATATACGCACAAAAGAGAAATTTTATAAAGAAGCCAATGAAATTTATGAAAAATATACATGTTTTCCTGCTATGTCAATCTTGCGAATGAATGGATATGAAATGTTTGTATCTGATTTATATACGAAGAATTTTACTACACTTGAAGAATTAAACAAACATTTTAACATTTCACCTGATACCGCACTTACTGCACGGAACGGGTTTATTATGGACTCACAATGTGAAGTATGTTTGGTAAACTTCTTATATACAAGAGGTATTCAAATGACAAAAGGAAGATATTATACAAATAGTTACTCCCAAAATACTGGTCGTAAAGGTATATATGATTTACATTTCATATCTCCAATTACAGACAATGAAATTAACGTAGAAGTTTGGGGAGGGGGCCATTCAAATAATAGACAGGACGCTTATAATAACAAACGAAAAGATAAGGAAAAATCTCATATTAATGATAATACCTTTCTTGGTATAGAACACGGCGATTGTTATAATGAGTCTAAATTAATATCAATATTAGAACCATATATTGGTGTTATTGAACCTTATATTTTTGAGAATGAAAAAGACAAAACTATTTCCTGCACAAAATGGAATTTAATTGCGGGTATTGAAAAAGGTGCTACTTATATTATGGAGAATAATAACAATATTATTCCATCGGTGCGTTGGATGAGGTGTACTTATGTGTATAAAAATAGACCTCGTGAAGATTGGGAGATAACTAAACATTTTAATATTATTAGATATTCACACGCTATAGACCGTTTTGGAGGTATAGTGAAAGTAAGACAATTAATGGATGTTAAGTATGTAAGAAGAAAATATGATGATTTTCGTAGTATAGAAAAGATAACTCGTTTTATAAAAGAAATATACAATACATATAAAAAATTTCCTAACGATATTTTAAAAGAAGTACGGAATACAGAATATGCTGTTAAAACTGGAAAAATAATAAATCCTCGTTCTGAAGAAGATGAACTATTATATAAAAAATGCGTAAATCTAATACATATAATGACTGATAATCGTCAATCTACAATTAATAAATCTATTTACGAAGACATTTGTAATCAAATTCAACAACATCAATGAAAACAATACTATCTACAGAAAGAGTAAAATGTCCTCATTGTTATAAAGAAATGTTTGAAAGATGTTTGAAAAGACATAATAAATTAAAACATTCTAATCTATAAACATATCCACTCCCCGCAAATAAAAAAGACCGTATATACAGCCCTTTTTTATTTTGTTTTTGAATTTTTAATTGTTTAACTTTCTCTTGCTTGGGTATTTACCTATATTTTTTCTATTTTTTTCACTAGAATTCATATTTATAAGATATATATATATATATGAATTCTAGTGAAAAAACGTTAGTATATCTATCAACAATATTTATTGACATTTCGCTTATTTGGATACTACTGAATGCAAAATTAAATAATTATGATACAATTTTTATTTGTACTGCTCTTTTTTTTCATTTATTGTTTTATATTGGATTATTTTTTAATAATCGAACATTGTTAGATATATGTCACGTAATGATAGTTATCGCAATATTATGTGCGGTATTTATACAAAATAAAATATTAATATCACTATTACTAACGTTAATAATTTATATATATATTACGTGGTTTATCTTTGATAATAGATGTATATTAAACACGTCAAAACAAAACAAAACTAGTCGTATTTATGAAATAACCGGATTTACTTCAAGCAACCTATATAATATAGTAATCATTATTTTAGTATTTAAACTTGCAAATATAATACAATAAAATTTAGCATATACCCCGCAAATAAAAAAGACCGTATATACAGCCCTTTTTATTTTGTTTTTGAATTTCTAATTATTTAACTTCCTCTTGCTTGGGTATTTACCTACATTTTCGATACCAATTTGATTAAAACACTTTTCCCATATCTGTAATTCCTCAATCGTAAATTGTGGAGCACCGTCTAAGTGTTTCAATGTTATATTGAACTTGGTATTAGCCGCAAATATAATATCCGTATTCTCGAACCATTCAGACATTACATCTTCATCACTATTAATCCAATCCCATCTTCCCACATTTCCATCTAATCTTACCGATTTATACCCGGGAGTGCCATCATTGAATTTATATAAGATACCTCCTTCGGAAATACATTCAGGTTGAAATTCACACGAACCCTTATATTCATCATTTAAGCATTTGCATAAAACAACAATATCTCCCTTGTAAATATCTTGTTTGGTGGTTAGCGTAAGTCCAGTCATTATGTATTCTTGTATACTATGTTGTTATTTGATGCCTTATTTTTACTATCATAAAAGTTTTCAATTTTATATATCCCATCATACTATATAATGGCCGATTCCAGTTATAAAAAATGGCAGATTAGCATCTTCTCTGCGTTCATATTTGTGCTAGTGATACATCCATACACATATCAGTTAACCCAACAAATGTTTGGTAGCATTTTAGGCAAGATAGCAGAGGCAAATGGTTGCCCCACAACCCGCGGGTTAATCCTTCATACACTCGTCTATATATTATTGGTCCGTGGGTCTATGGATTTAAAGCTTTTTTCAAAATAATTATTGAATATATTTTACTATATTGAGAACATTAACACTATAATCATAAAAATGTATGTATTTTGATGATTTATTGATGTAATTCACTTTTCCCGCAAAAATTGAATTGCTATAATCATTCTGTTTGTTACATTAATAGAATATGAACGATAATATACCGTCTCAACGTTTTATTGAAGACGTTCGAAAAGTCCTTGGTGATAGATTTGATAATTTTGATTTTTCAAAATCTATATTCAATGGACTTACAAAATCAATTACGTATTCGTGCCGTATACATGATATTGAATACACGAAAGAAGCAAGACAGTTATTAAAAGGATATTGTTGTAGAAAATGCGGAACACAAGATAGAAAACAAACATTGATTGATAGATATAAGCCTATATTCTTTGAACTTGCACCAAAACTTCATAACGGATATTATACGTACAACAATGTTAACTACCAGGGGGAGACAGTTCCCGTAATGATAACTTGTCCCAAACATGGTGATTTTCCACAAAAACCATATAAGCATTTAGGTAATGAACAAAAAGGAAGACCCCCCCAAGGCTGTAATATATGTGGTGACGAAAGAGCACAGGACAAACAAAGAGGAACAACACACGATTTTATCATAGACGCTAAAACAAAACACGAAATAGACCACTATAATTATGATAGTGTTATTTACGTAAACTGTAATACACCGGTAGATATATACTGTAATATTCATAATAAAATGTTTAAACAAACACCTTATAATCATTTATCCGGGTCAGGGTGTATTGATTGTGGTATAGAAAAACGGTCTACTCAAAAGATAGATGTCGCATCTACGAAATTTTGGGAAATAGCAATTCATGATACGAACTTTGATTTTTCAAAATTTAAGTATATTAAAAGTATTGAAAAAAGCACTGCTATTTGTAAAAAATGCGGTGAAGATTTCCAAATATCCCCTAATAATTATTTTCGCGGGAAAGGTTGTCCTAATTGTAAAAAAAAAACCGAACTGAAGTTATACAACGCAATCATTCAGATATATTCATCAACTATTAGAGAGTTTATGGCAGATTGGTGTCGAAATCCGGAAACAAATAGACACTTTCGTTTTGATTTTTGTATTCCTGAATTAAAAATCATTATAGAATTAGATGGAATACAGCATATACGTTATGTAAAATTCTTTGATAGGAAATTAACATTCGAAGAACGACACAAACGAGATTTATATAAACAGCAGTGTGCGAATGATAACGGATATCATATAATTCGTATTTTACAGGATGATGTATTATATGATAAAAATGATTGGTTATGTAACTTGCAAAGAGAAATAGAATATATTAAAAATAACCAAACCGTTATTCATAATATATATATATGTGATAATGATGAATATGGAATATTTATGTGATTTATACCCCTCAAATAAAAAAGACCGTATATACGGCCCTTTTTTATTTTTGTAGTAAATATTATATTATTTCACGATTTTGTTACAAGACGAACCATCCAATACCTCCAATGTTCCAAATGCGGATATCGTAATACATAATACCAATACCAAACACAATACTCGCGCCTATAAACCACATTATAAGTGTTAACATAATTGCACCGATTAGTGTACCTGGTCGTTCTTCATCAAACTCACGTTCCAAACATTCATCGCACGGGTAGATTTTACAATCATATTCATCACACCGACTGAGTTCGTTGTTATAGGTCTTATTCATACTAGCAATTAGCTTATAGTTATTTTATTATGTGTAGTTATACTCAGCAAAGTTTTTTCAATTTTATGGTAACAAAAAATACCAACTCTTCAGACGGGAGTTCAGTAAAAATTGAAATTTGTCTCATACGTCAATAATAAGCACACTATGACCGGTTTAGATAAAAATGAAGGGTTTCATTTTTCACCAGATGGTAATTTCGCATTATTAATTAGCGATAAGGGTAAGACTATTGCAGGAGAAGATGTTCTCTTTATCGACCAAGATTATATTGAAAATATACGTCCAGATAGCCCCCTTTACCGTATGATGCACGAAGGTCAAATTAAAAAGGCCACCGATAAACCTCTAGATAACGGTCTGATAGGTTATAAGTATTATAAGAAGTTAGTGTCAGTATCAGACAAATACACCGAGGCAAAAAATGACGCAAACAAAAAAAAAATTAATAAATTTCCACACCTCGAAAACGATTGCTTGGGTTTTGCTGAATGCTTATCTCGAGGTTTTACCCACATCCCGCCAGATACAGCAGTATTACGATCAAAACATTTAACAGAATTAACAGATATTATTAGTTGTGACGACTATTCGCGCGATAATAAACCAATATTCGGCGAATGTGACGAAAAAAACATACAAATCGCTATGCAAACCGACACTAAGTATACAAATAATAATGCGGTACCGGAACAAGGCGAAACCTATGCGATTGTAACCGTCAACCACGGAGAGGGCGAGACTACTCCTTTTCACGCAACTACTGTAATATACCAGACAACCGATGGCAAAACTAATATTACATTGGAGGCATTTGCCGAGACAAAAGACCAATATCCGCGATTTAAACTGTATACCACGGGTCCGGATACTGAAGATACATTTCATAATAATTGGATGAAAGATACATCCCCCGGAGGTTTTAACAAAAACCCAGAACTACCGAAAATAACTATTGTTTTAAACGATAAACAACCCATCAGAGAAGATAATGTAAATTCAAATAAAATAGCAGGCGGGAAATCAAAGAAAAATAAAAACTTAAAAAAACTTAAAAAAACAAAGAAAAATGTAAATAACAGACCCAAAAAGAACGGGCAATCAAAAATCTAAAAATTGAAAAACTTTGTGTCTATCTACTATTACTAACATAACAAAATAATACTAATATATTAGTAACTAACAATCAAAATGGAACAAGTAGACCAGATTAAGCAAATCGCCATTGAAACCGGTAACGAGTGGTTTTTAACACACGCTATTACCAAAATCGGGTTGATAGATTTAAAGGTAAAAACTGAATGGGAACGCATATGGAAAGATGAAGGCGTCAACGCAGATAAAGTTGTGTGTACGTGTAATACCGCAAATACAAAAGATATTTGTTGTTATTACTGCGAGATAGAGGTTGAACGACACCTACAAATTGAGGAATTACAATTACCTAAATCGCTAAACGGTATTTACAATTTTGAAAAAGATGAATATACTAAAACCCGCTGGATTACACACGTTATTGACGGTAAAACGCAAGGGTTTATGTTGATAAAATGCGGTGGGGGGATATTTCAAAATAAAGGATTTACTCACGAGTTAATATTTGCGTGCGTAAGCCCGAAATATAGGCAGATGGGTATATTACAAGCGATGGTGAATAAAATTCCCAAAGAATGGAACGTTTGGTTGGAAGCTACCAGCAATGAAATTCCAAATGTCGAAACCGTATGGGAAAAGTGCGATTTCTCATATTATGGAAGAATTGAGGGACGTATAGATACTCCACAACTCATTTACCAAAAATGCGCGTAGATTAGATATCACGCACCTACAAAAACAAATAAAAAATACTGTATATAGTATTTTTTATTGGTGTAACGAACAAACCCACTCTAAAAAAAGTCACTGTATTATATACGAACGATACACAATGAGTATTTGTAATAATCAATTATTACAAGTTAAGTTAGACAATGAATATATACAAAACTGGACTCCACTAGAGTGTGTTGGTAAAAACCCTCGAAACTGTGGAGCATCAGCATTAGCATTAGCCAAAATTATACCAAAAGATTTATCTCAACTAATCAGCCAAGATACAGAAATATCTGGTATAAACGAAATGAAGATGTTAGAAATTATTAATAAACAAAACACATTAGAAGCTAAATATGGATTAATATACTCTGATATAAGCAACATTCAAGAAATATTTAAAGAATTAGAACCGGGTAATGGCACCGTTGTTATGTTAACACATCCCACAAATGGCGGACACATAGTAATTTTTGCAAAAGATGATAAAAATACAAACTATATATTAGAAGCACAATATCTAGAAGTTTACACAGGGGAGGAAACGCAATCTTATATAGAGAATCACTGCGGATACAAAGCAAGAGATAAACATGCGTTAGAAAGACATTTGAATAGAGTATACCCATGTAAAAGTATCATCGTAGGTTCAAAAGTAAATGAAATAACCGAATATGAAATAACCGAAGAGGAAATAATGGAAGAAAACCCACCAATAGAATTAAAAAAAAAAATGGGTAACAACGATTTAGTTTTACACCAAGATGGTAGTATTCTTATATTAATAAATAGTTTTTATCAATTAATTCCATTTTGTTTTGCAATATATTATGGTGTATATGATAGTTCCATTATTACATTTATCACATTTTTAACGTCTATAAATTATTGGAGAGACCCTACCAAAAATAGTATGCGACGTTATATGGATATAACTTGCGTACTACTTGGTATGTATTATCATTTATATATAATTAATTACTATTCTCTTTCAAATAAATATTATTATATGATTGGAATGGGTTCATTATTATACCCAATCGAATATAAGATTCCAAAACATAAATATTATTATATTGCTATATGTCATTGTATTCTCCAAAGAATAGCATGTATTATTTGTATACATATTTGTTATGACATAAACAAAATAACCAACAATTATGTATGTAATACAACAGCTAACAATGTTATATACAATGATAATTATTCTGGTGTAAATTATCATGAAATCTGCATATAATCAAATATTCTCACACTGATAATGTAAATACAACCAAAATCCAATTCCTATAATATAATACGGTACGAGTAACAATTTAATATATGTATATAAAAGAATATTTGCATACATATTAGTAGCAGCACATCATGGTACATCATATTATACCAGTTATATCAACAATATTATATTTTAATTTTCCACAGAATATAATTATAAATAGGGAAACATTGAATGATGTATCATTAATACATAATATTATGTTATCATGTTTTAGTTTTTATATTTTTGTAGAATTAGGTTCGTTTATTATTGAGAAAGGTATAGTAATAGAAAATGGTTATTATTTTTCTTTTTCACAATTTGATCAATCATATAATAATTTTTTTGTGTTTTGTAAGACAACTGAAGCGAACAAACGCCTATTTTATACAATTTTCCAAAGTATATTAGGCAAACGAAAACTGGATAAATTAGAAAATTCTATAGATGATTCAGAAGTAGTGAATACAAAAAAACCAAGGCGTAATACACCTTCTAATAATAACAAAATGGATGTAGTTACTGATGATAACGATAACCCGGTTATTGGTAGTGGTAAAAAATCAAAGAAAGCGAGAACGAAATCTAAAAAGGGGAAAAAGGGTAAAAAAAGTAAGAATTCAAGAAAAAATAGAAAATAAAATCTATATCTAATCAAAATATTGAATGATAACCACAACCCCATTACTACCTGTTTTACCCGAATTTTGACCTTGATAACCACCTTTACCACCATTACCATAAGTATTATTTCCAAATATATTTAAATTACTGGTTGCAACACCTTCGGCAAATCCGACATTGTACTGTGATTGTTTTGGGGTATTGTAATCGCCGTTGTTGGCGTTAACCGCCGTTATCCATCCTGCGCCACGCGTTGAGGTTTGCTCCAGATTGGTTACACCACTTACCCCGTTATAAATAGCAGTCCCAACCAAACCACCGGCTCCTCTGCCTCCAGAACCCTTACTACCACCATAATCCCATCCCCACGCCCCACCACCACCCTGGTTCCACGACCATCCACCTGACCCCTCTCCACCGCCGGTTGCTTCTACTACTTTAGTAGTATTAATTTTTATATAGCTACTAGTTCCAGCGACTCCATGTGCACCATTCGCTACGGTATTAGCAAAGTGATAATGACCATACCTACCACCGGTACCAACCGTTATGCTAATTGTGCCTGTTGGTAGTTGTGCTTTAGTAACATAAGAGAATGCTACACCACCTGCTCCGCCACCACATCCACCAGACATACCGCCATCGATGTTGTTGTGAGTCCCACCGGCACCACCCCCACCGCCACCACCAATAGCAAGTAACCCTATTTTCGTCCAACCGGGTTGTAATGATACTGATGTTTGATTGGAAGTATAAATTGTATATAAAGGAGCAATACGTTTACCTATATCCCCCCCGCTAATATTATACCCGGTAGTAATACCAGCAACCGCATAAGGTCTAGACGCAAATGCTGTATTTAGAATTGTAGCATCTGTAGTTGAATAATCGCAATAATAATCTTCGAATAATATTCCTTTTCTAAAATTTCCCAGGGCGACATCATTCACTTTATAAGATGGAAATGAAATAGAATATTCACCCGAGGGTTCATATGCTACTTCAATCGTTGAAGAACCATCGAAATTATATGATGTACCCAATAATCTATTATCTGTAATTAGCATAATAGAGTATAAGTATACAAAAAAAACTCATAAAATTTTAATTTGGTTCTCTGCCAACAAGAGAGCTTTAATGAATACACAGGCACGAAATTAAGAACTGATGATTATCAACGCAATGTCGGATTGAGTGTCTCTCACTTACGAAACAATTCTATTGTTTTTAACATAATACCTTGTTATGGATAAAGATGTGTATTGACATTCCATTACCAGCATACATACTTGAGTTTGTATAAGTTATGTTTAATTATTGAAAATAAGTTGTATATTTTTTCTTTATATTCGTGCGGTCCGTTACCGTGAATAACTAATGGGTATGTATCAAATCGTATATTTCGTATGACCTTTTCATCATGAAACGCTATGTCTGTTATTGACTCATTTAGTGTTTGAAAAATATAACAAGTGTGGTCCAGAGTTATCCTTTTTTTTAATTTTTCATTTAAATATATATTTGTAAAAAATAATTGGTCGTCGTCTGTATTAGCCACTGTTGCGTCTCGAATAAGTGAATAAATATTATGTGCTGTACCAATAAATCCACCGGAGTTAAGATATAAATATGGAGAGTGATTATCTGGGTATTTACACGCAAGCGATATGTCGGGCCAACAAGATTTTTCTGCTGAAAATAGTATACTATTTGGATTTTGATATTTGTCAAGCACTTCATAATATCGGTTTAATATTGTATTTTCAGTTGAATTTATTAATACATCATATGAATCAGTAAATAATATAATTGTATCACGTAGTGCGATTTCGTCCCACATTGATAATTCTTCTTTCAATAAATTTATTTTATGACCGCCACCCATTCCAATTTCCATGTTTCCTCCCTTCCAAGAAGAGTTTAAACCTAATATTTTATAATGAATGCTGTGCGTATGTAGCATATGAATATAATTTTTATATCCTGGATGATTTTCATCTGTAGCAACAGCTATTACTATGAAGTTTGGTAATTTATTATTATTTGTTATATCACATTCATCTAAAGGAACACGAATAGAATCACACATGGTATATGAATAGTCACATATTTATAAAATCATTAAAATACGCTATATTTTTATGATTTATTTACCACAATATTCTAAATTTGTGGGAGAAGAATAGATAATATGATTGTGATTGCACCTATATAAAACCTAAATCATATTATTAACACAAATGAAAACATTTATAATCAGTTTAAAACACGAAACCGCGAGACGACAATACATGGAAAACATATTAAATACTACTAATATTACAGACTTTTCTTTTATTGATGCGGTTTATGGTATGACAGATTTGCATAAATATAATTTTAAAGTAATGCCAGATTGGGTTGACCCTATTCAAAAACGGAAAATAAATGTCAATGAAATTGGATGTTTTCTATCTCATTACTCAATTTGGAAACAAATTATAAACAATAACATTGATGTCGCATTAATTTTGGAAGACGATTGCGTGTTTAAAGACGATTTTAATCTCAAATTCACCGAAATCTTACAGATAGATACGACTACGTATGATTATTTTACACTTGGACGAAATAAGAATAATGATGTATACAATCTAGGACCAGAAATAGTTATTGAGAATGATTATGTTATTCCAAAATACAGTTATAACGCTCATTCTTATTTATTAACCAATGCCGGCGCAAAAATACTTGCTAACGATTTAGCATTAAAATATATTATACCGGTCGACGAATATATTCCACTCATGTACGATAGTTTCCCATTTCCAAAGTATAATGATTTTTTCAAAAATATGAAAAAATTAAGAGCTATCGGGTTAGTTGATAATATCGTGTCCCAACGCGCCCTTCATATATTACCATCTAGTGTAAGTAATCGTTACATACCCGAATATACATGCAAAACTTATTCAACAAGTGTTACCGACCAAAAACATTTAAAGATTACAACACAACTTAGCCATATGGAACAAACATTGCGTATATTTGATAATTTTTTAGACGATGCGTTATATAGTGAATGTTATGAATATTCAACAAGCCGATTTGAATCCCCAGAAATGTCTTTGCGAACAAATCTCAGTTGGGACCAAAATATTAGAAAAGATAGTAACTTGGTTTTAACCCATAGTTTAAGCACTGATAATGATTTACATAAAAAAATAAATGATATTGTCAAAACTAAATGTCAAGTGGATTCAATCAAAGATATTATGTTTTACTATTGGACTCAAGGTAGTCATATACCATGGCATAATGATGGTTGTCATAATGGGGGTATTACTATTTATTTAAATAAGGTTTGGGATGAAGATTGGGGTGGCATTTTTTTATTCAAAGATCATGAAACCATTAATGGGTTTTATCCAAAACAAAATCGTTCAATTATGCAGGTTGGTGGTATAAAACATTCAGTAGCACCAACAACCCAAAATAGTGATATACGATTTACGATACAAATATTCTTCTAATTATGATTTCAAACATTCAATTAGAAATACCATTTAAATATAATAAGTTATAACTTATTATATGTCGGTTGTTATAAACAGTTCTCGCAAGAATATTGACGATTCATTGTATATATTAAATAATGATAACGCACTGTCTTTGGTGTTACCCGAAGTTGCCGATACTTCTTATAAATTAAATACTCAAATTACAGATTATGACGCGTTAGAACAGTATGTCTCGCAAATCGCAAAGTTTCATTCTTCGCGTCTGAATTTATCAAACAACAAAACATCTTGTGTTGAGTTTTCCATTGTAACGCCAACAGTAAATCAATGTAATATTATATACGACCATCACAATTATGAAAAAATTAACAAAAAAAATAGTCCGATTTGCTCGATAATCGCAAGTTTAAGTGATTATACTCATAAATTTCTATTGACTGACATTAACCATCAACAATATAAATATAAACATTTCGACCAATCACAAAATAAGTTGTTTTTATTTAAAAAGCATATGCATTTAGTGTTTGATAGTAGCAAATACCACGGATTTATTGGCGCATTAAGTCACGATAATATCGACACACGTAATCCTTATTTATTGATTAATTTATGGTCTTATCCTCTTGATAATATACCATACTATTCATCGCAAAATGTTGCTTCGGATTGTGACGTACCTATGAAATTTACTGATATAAATAGTCCAACTGCTACTCGCATAATAGAAACGTCTTGTTTAAATTACAACTTCTTTGATAGGTTACTATACAATTCAGAGTTGATATTAGACGACGAACTTATGAAGAATATAAGTGCTGTCAATTCATATTCTACACATAGGATTATTATGAAAATTAAAAATGAGTCTGAACCTATCGTATCTACGCGCGATTCACCTGAAGTGACTAGTGATAAAAAAGACAATATAAACACTTGGAATATAGACGAGCATATCTATCAAGATAAATTAATACAAGAAACGAATCAGTTTGATGGAAATACGGTCTTATTAGATTTAACAAAGAATAATTATACATTACTTGAAAAATTCGTTTACGATACCGCTATATTCCATTTATCAAGATTGAATATTCACGATATGGAACATCATTATGTAGAATTCTGGTGTAAATCCAAGTTTGATACTCACGCATTACACGTTGATTGTGATGAAAGTTTAAAAATGAAAGGAGAATACGAGTATCCACTGTTATCATGCGTGACATATTTGAATGATGTTCCTGGTTGTCCTACGATTATAACAAATGTTGATATGGATTGCTATAAATATAAAGAGTTCGAGTCTCAAACTGAACTTATATTATCGTTGCCCGTACATAATAAACAAATCACGTTTGATGGAAGTTTCTTTCACGGCGGAACAACGTTAGATGACAACCAACCTATGGACGAACGATACATTATTGCAATTAATTTTTGGAAGACAAAACCCAACGATGTTGAATATTACAAACCAAACACAGACAATGTTCTCGATAATAGAAGTCAATTTGTCCGCGACAACCGCATTATTAATTTGCGTGAAGATATTACTGACATTTGTTCTATAAATGTATGCAATGATACTATTAATTATAACCTATTTAATGATATTCTATATAATAAAAAATCTGATGCGTGCTATAGATTTAATAAATTTATTAAAACAACCACGTGTAATAAGTCACATACATTTAAATTTATATTAGATAATTCGATAAAAGAAGACAAAAAACACGCAGATCTAAAGGCAAAATATGGTGGCATTATGGATGACATTCGTGACATTCAATATAATGATACGAATTTAAAATATAATAACCGATTCTTACAGCGGTTTTCGTTTCCTAAAATATATTCTGCAGATATGTGTAGATATATTATTAATGAATCTGAAAAATACGCAACCCATAATGGGGGATGGACGACTAGTCGGCATAGCGCATATCCTACAACTGATTTACCAGTCGATAAGATACCATCTATTTTTGGTATTATTTTAGAAACGCTAAAAACAATAATGAAACGAATAAGCATATCATATGAGTTGCATAATGATATGACTATTGATGTAAAAGATTTATTTGTAGTAAAATATTCTCACGACGCACAAAATCATTTAGAAATGCATAAAGATGGTTCGACTATTTCATTCAATATATTACTTAATGAATCATGTGAGTTTGAAGGTGGAGGAACAAAATTCGACGACGGATTAACACATCATTCACAGCAAGGTGATCTTTTTATACATAGTAGCCGTATCGACCATTCAGGGCTACCGATTACAAAGGGTATTCGATATTTGTTAGTTGGGTTTTTAGATATTACAATATAGGACTATATATCAATATGTAATTTACATTTTTTATTTCAATAATAGAGTATTTTGTCTACTATTAAACGTGCTGAGTGAAGTCACACTATGTTTTGCTTACTCATATAACCATATTATATGGGCTGAGCCACTTGAACCTGAATTTCCTTTTGAACCGGCCTTAACACCGCCAGAAATGTTACCTCCAGTACCTCCAGTACCTCCAGCTTCCATCCACGCACCTTTTCCGGTATTCTCCACGTTAGTATTATCCCACGACGTATGGCCTTTAACTGTGGGGGCAGTTCGTTCGCCGGGGCGGCTTCCCGGAACGTTCAGCCCTTCACTGCCCCCAGGACCGGGAG
>Ga0206125_10002949_pt1 | contig 17078 bp, 10 predicted proteins | sample Helgoland_Spring_4_FD_148598 | JGI IMG/M metagenome (GOLD analysis project Ga0206125, IMG submission 148598) | Pelagic subsurface seawater microbial communities from Kabeltonne, Helgoland, North Sea - Helgoland_Spring_Bloom_20160331_1 | ecosystem: Environmental > Aquatic > Marine > Epipelagic ... | reverse complement strand
GAAGTGAATTATGAAAAGAGCCGACTGCGTGTGGCAGTATCGATTTTTGGTCGATCAACCCCGGTTGAGCTTGAGTTTACTCAGGTAGAAAAAGCCTGATAAAAATTTGGCAGGTTGGCAATTCCGCCAATCTGTCGGGGAGCCCTTGAAGGATCCAGCTAACTGTAGCGACGATCTGGAGGCGATAACACCCAATAGCGGAGAAGAAAGATGGCTAAGAAAGTATCAGCTTACATCAAGCTGCAAGTGCCTGCCGGTCAGGCCAATCCAAGTCCACCCGTAGGTCCAGCACTGGGCCAGCACGGCGTGAACATCATGGAATTCTGTAAAGGTTTTAACGCACAGACCCAAGGCATTGAGCAGGGCGCCCCAGTACCAGTAGTGATTACTGTTTATGGTGACCGTAGCTTTACCTTTGATATGAAGACCCCGCCCGCCTCTTACTTGCTGAAAAAAGCAGCAGGCTTAAAGAGCGGTTCCGGTCGTCCAAATACCGACAAAGTGGGCAAGGTAACCCGTGCTCAGCTTGAAGAAATCGTTAAAACCAAAGAACCAGATCTGACAGCCGCCGATATGGATGCTGCAGTTCGAACCATTGCCGGCTCAGCTCGGTCAATGGGTATTGAAACGGAGGGCGTGTAAATGGCCAAGTTATCCAAACGCCGTCGCGCGATCAATGAAAAAGTTGAAGAGGGAAAGCTGTATTCAGTGGCTGAAGCATTTGGCCTGCTGAAAGAGCTATCTACTGTTAAGTTTAATGAAACTGTCGATGTGTCAATCAACCTGGGTATCGACCCGCGTAAATCTGACCAGATAGTTCGTGGTGCTACTACCCTGCCTAATGGTTCTGGTAAAGATGTTCGCGTCTGTGTATTTGCCCAGGGTGATGCGGCTGAAGCAGCCACAGCTGCTGGTGCGGAGCTGGTGGGTATGGACGAGTTAGCCGAGCAGGTCAAAGGCGGCATGATGGACTTTGATGTGGTTATCGCTGCGCCAGATGCTATGCGAGTTGTGGGTCTTCTGGGTAAGGTTCTTGGTCCTCGCGGCCTGATGCCTAACCCCAAGTCTGGCACTGTGACTCCGGATGTTGCTACTGCGGTTAAAAATGCCAAGGCAGGTCAGGTTCGCTTCCGTGCAGACAAAAACGGAATTGTTCACGGTGGTATCGGTGTGATTGCTTTTGATGCGGCCGCACTGCAGCAAAATCTTGAAGCGTTGATGGCTGATTTGGCGAAAGCCAAGCCGGCGTCAGCCAAGGGTGTCTATATTAAGAAGATCACCGTATCTTCTACTATGGGTCCAGGACTACTTATTGATCAGGCCTCTCTGAGCGCCTAATCAACCGGCAGCTCAGGCTGCCAACAACAGGCTTTGGGGTCCGAGCTGACGGTTAAATGTCAGCTGGGGTCGTTAAAGACCGTAGGTTCCCGAGAGGGGTTAATAATAGACAGCGGCAAAATTGCTGAATGTTTCCTACGCAGGCGGTGAACCCGGTACAGAATATTGAACTGGTAATTATTCACCTAAGTGGTCGAAGTTATTTTTCGACTGTAACTCAGGTAAATCGAGGAGATTTATCGTGGCATTGAATCTCGATGACAAGAAAGCAATTGTTGCTGAAGTAAACGAGACAGCCGCCCAGGCATTGAGCCTGGTGATCGCTGACGCCCGCGGCGTTGACGTAACCGATATGAATGCTCTGCGTGCCAAGGCCCGTGCTGAGAATGTGCAATTGCGCGTTGTCCGCAACACCTTAGCTAAGCGCGCATTCGCCGAAACTGACTACGCTTGCGTAGAAGAAGTTTTGGTCGGTCCGTCACTGTTCGCCTTCTCTATGGAAGATCCGGGTGCAGCAGCGCGACTATTCAAAGACTTCGCGAAAGAAAACGAAGAATTTGAAGTAAAAGCGCTGTCAGTCAGTGGTCAACTGCTAGGTAAAGAGCAATTGGACGTTCTTGCTACCCTGCCGACCCTTCATCAGGCTCTCGGTATGTTGGCTAGCGTTACATTGGCTCCGGTTACTAAGTTGGTACGTACTCTTAACGAGATCCCAACTAAGACAACCCGTGTAGTGGCTGCAGTTCGTGATGCAAAACAGGACGCGGCATAAGCGTCTTCTTAACAAACAGATAAATTTAGGAGGCCCAAAATGGCCCTATCAAATGAAGATATTTTGAATGCAATCGCTGAAATGAGCGTAATGGATGTTGTTGAATTGGTTAGCGCAATGGAAGAGAAGTTTGGCGTATCTGCAGCTGCTGCAGTTGCTGCTGCTCCTGCTGCTGCCGCTGCTGGTGGTGGCGAAGCTGCTGCTGAGAAGACTGAATTTGACGTTGTTCTGTCTGCTGTTGGCGAAAAGAAAGTAAATGTAATTAAAGCTGTTCGCGGCATCACCGGTCTTGGCCTGAAAGAAGCCAAGGACATGGTTGACGGAGCTCCTTCTACTATTAAAGAAGCTGCTTCTAAAGACGATGCTGAAGAAGCCAAGAAGCAATTGGAAGAAGCTGGCGCAACTGTCGAGCTTAAGTAAGGTCGATGCGCAAGCTGCCTGAATTTTCAGGCTGGGCTGAAGGGGTAAAACCCTTCGGCCCTTTCCTGCTTGTAGGCATGGGAATTTACAAGCAGAACGATTTTGAGAATGGACTCAAAGTTGTTAACTCCCAAATAAGATAATCCCGAGGAATACAGATGGCTTACTCCTTCACTGAGAAGAAACGTATCCGCAAGAATTTTGGCAAGCTGCCAGATGTCATGGATTTGCCCTACTTGTTGGCAATTCAACTTGATTCCTATAAAAACTTTACGCAGACAGGTGTGTCGGTCGAAGACCGAATGAACACTGGTCTGCATGCGGCGCTGAACTCGATCTTTCCGATCGTCGGATATTCTGGTCATGCCGCTCTTGAGTACGTCGACTATGTTCTGGGCAAGCCTGCCTTTGATGTAGAGGAGTGTAAACTCCGCGGCGTCACTTTCTCGGTCCCCTTGCGGGTTCGAGTGCGCCTGGTTATTTACGACAAAGAATCGACTAACAAGGCTATCAAAGATATCCGTGAGCAAGAAGTCTATCTGGGTGAAATCCCTCTGATGACTGATAACGGTACGTTTATTATCAATGGTACTGAGCGCGTGATCGTGTCTCAGTTACACAGATCGCCTGGCGTTATTTTCGATCACGATAAAGGCAAGACTCACTCATCCGGCAAGCTGCTGTATACGGCGCGTGTAATTCCCTACCGTGGTTCCTGGTTGGACTTTGAGTTTGATCCCAAGGATCTGCTCTATGTGCGTATTGATCGTCGTCGCAAGTTGCCAGCGACTATTCTGCTGCGTGCCCTGGGCTATAACTCGGAAGAAATTCTCGAGAAGTTCTTCGACACCAGTATTTTCCACTACAAGAAAGAAACCTTTACTCTGGAATTGGATCCAGAGCGTCTGCGTGGTGAAATTGCCGCGTTTGATATTGTGGACAAGAAAGGTGCCGTGGTTGTAGAGAAAGGTCGTCGTATTACCGCTCGCCATATTCGCGAACTGGAAAAAGGCAAGGTTACTACTCTTGAGGTAACTCAGGAATATATGTTGGGCCGTTCCCTGGCCAAGGATATCGCCGATCCAAAAACCGGCGAAATGCTGCTCGAGTGTAATACAGAGATCACCGAAGAAAATCTGGCTCTGATAATTGAAGCTGGCATTACTGATATCGAAACTCTGTATACCAATGACCTCGACTGTGGACCATTTATCTCTGATACATTGCGTGCCGACCCATCGCGCACGCAACTGGAAGCACTGGTAGAAATTTACCGCATGATGCGTCCGGGCGAGCCGCCAACCAAAGAGTCGGCAGAGAACCTGTTTTACAACCTGTTCTTCAATCTTGAGCGCTATGACCTGTCATCTGTAGGTCGAATGAAGTTTAACCGTCGTCTTGACCGGGACGCTGAAGAGGGTGCTGGCGTACTCTATGATCAGCGCTACTTCAGCATGCAGAAAACTGATGAAGCCAAAGAGCTGATGGAGCAGTTTGGCAATACCTCTGATATTGCTGATGTGATGCAGACTCTGATCAATATTCGCAATGGTAAAGGTTCCGTCGATGATATTGACCATCTGGGTAACCGTCGTATTCGCTCTGTGGGCGAGATGGCAGAAAACCAGTTCCGCGTTGGTCTGGTTCGTGTTGAGCGCGCTGTTAAAGAGCGTTTGGGTGTTGCCGAATCTGAAGGCCTGATGCCTCAGGACCTGGTCAATGCCAAGCCTGTTGCTGCCGCCATGAAAGAGTTCTTTGGCTCCAGCCAGTTGTCCCAGTTTATGGATCAGAACAACCCGCTATCAGAAGTGACTCACAAGCGTCGAGTTTCAGCTCTGGGACCTGGTGGTCTGACCCGCGAGCGCGCCGGTTTTGAAGTTCGCGACGTACACCCGACCCACTATGGTCGTGTCTGTCCTATTGAGACGCCGGAAGGGCCAAACATTGGTCTGATTAACTCACTGGCAACTTACGCCCGTACCAACAACTACGGCTTTATTGAGACGCCTTACCGCAAAGTAAGCAAAGGTAAGGTAAGCTCAGAGATCGAGTATCTGTCGGCGATTAATGAGTCCCAGTATGTGATTGCTCAGGCGTCCGCTGAAATTAATAAGAAAGGTGAATTTGTCGAGGATTTGGTAGCAGTGCGCCATCTCAACGAATTTACGGTCAAGTCGCCAGAAGAAATTGACTATATGGACGTGTCGCCACGCCAGGTTGTTTCAGTGGCGGCTTCTCTGATTCCGTTCCTCGAGCACGATGATGCTAACCGGGCCCTGATGGGTTCCAACATGCAGCGGCAGGCTGTACCCACATTGCGCGCCGAGGCGCCTCTGGTAGGTACCGGTATTGAGCGCACTGTAGCCAGTGACTCAGGCGTCTGTGAAGTTGCCAAGCGCGGCGGCGCTATCGAGAGTGTTGATGCCGGCCGTATTGTGGTCCGAGTTAACGATTCTGAAATTGAAGCTGGTGAAGCTGGTGTAGATATCTACAACCTTACCAAGTACACCAGATCTAACCAGAACACCTGTATCAATCAGCGTCCAATCGTCAAACAGGGCGACCAGGTTCTGCGCGGCGACGTGCTGGCCGATGGTCCATCTGTAGATTTGGGTGAGTTGGCACTGGGGCAGAATATGCGCATCGCGTTTATGCCCTGGAATGGTTACAACTTCGAAGATTCGATTCTGATCTCAGAGCGCGTTGTTCAGGAAGATCGTTTTACCACCATTCACATTCAGGAACTGACCTGTGTTGCTCGTGACACCAAACTAGGTTCTGAGGAAATCACTGCCGATATCCCCAATGTGGGTGAAGTGGCTCTGGCGCGACTCGACGAGTCCGGCATAGTTCACATCGGCGCAGAGGTGGCTGCTGGAGATATTCTGGTTGGCAAGGTAACGCCTAAAGGCGAGACTCAGCTAACCCCGGAAGAAAAACTATTGCGTGCCATCTTTGGTGAGAAGGCATCTGATGTTAAAGATACCTCGCTGCGCGTTCCAAGCAGCATCAAAGGTACCGTTATTAATGTTCAGGTGTTCACTCGCGATGGTCTGGACAAGGATCAGCGTTCTCTGGATATCGAGCGCGCTGAGCTCGACCAGTACCGCAAAGACTTGAATGACGAGTTCCGCATTGTCGAAAATGCCACCCTAGGCCGTCTGTTCAGTGCATTGGTTGGTGGCAAAGTTGTCAAAGCCGAAGGCCTGAAGAAAGGCGCTGAGCTGACCGCTGACGCAGTTGCCGAGTACAGCACTGAAGACTGGTTTGCTATCCGCATGGACAAAGCAGAGCTAAACGACCAGATCGCTGCGGCTCAGGCTCAGCTAGCTGATCGTCGTGTCAACCTCGATGAGCGTTTCGAAGAGAAGCGCGGCAAGTTGCAGAGCGGCGATGATCTAGCACCTGGTGTTCTGAAAACCGTTAAGGTTTATCTGGCGGTTAAGCGTCGCATTCAGCCCGGTGACAAGATGGCTGGTCGTCACGGTAACAAAGGTGTTATCTCCGTTATCAAGCCTGTTGAAGATATGCCTTACGACGAGAATGGCGACACTGTAGACATAGTTCTGAACCCCCTGGGTGTTCCCTCGCGAATGAACGTGGGCCAGGTACTTGAAACTCATATGGGTATGGCTGCCAAAGGTCTGGGCGTTAAGATTGATGCCATGATCAAAGCTCAGTCAAAAGCCGCTGAGATTCGTAAGTTCCTGCAGGAAGTCTACGATATTGGCGATACGGTCTACGGCACTGATCTTAAAGAGTTGAGCGATGCTGAAGTTCTTGAGCTGGCCTCAAATCTGCGTAAAGGCGTGCCCATTGCGACACCAGTGTTTGATGGTGCCAATGAGATTGAGCTCAAGAAAATGCTCAGTCTGGCAGGACTGTCCGATACCGGCCAAACCGAGCTTTACGATGGTCGCAGCGGTGACAAGTTTGATCGTCCGGTAACCGTGGGTTACATGTACATGCTTAAACTGAACCACCTGGTTGACGACAAGATGCACGCTCGTTCAACTGGTTCGTACAGCCTGGTTACTCAGCAGCCGCTGGGTGGTAAGGCACAGTTTGGTGGTCAGCGATTTGGTGAGATGGAAGTCTGGGCGTTGGAGGCATATGGTGCCGCTTACACGTTGCAGGAAATGCTTACCGTCAAATCCGATGATGTTGCAGGGCGTACCAAGATGTATAAGAACATCGTGGACGGCGATCACCGAATGGAGCCTGGCATGCCAGAGTCATTCAACGTGTTGGTTAAAGAGGTTCGTTCTCTTGGTATCAACATGGAATTGGAAAACGAATAAGCGCGGTATTGCTTACTGATGGCCGGGGCGGATACACGCCTCGGCAAACCCAGTTACTGGAGGAAAAGCCTTGAAGGATTTAGTCAACCTACTCAAGCAGCAAGAGCAAAACACTGAATTCGATAATATTCGAATTAGTCTCGCATCACCTGAAATGATCCGATCCTGGTCATTTGGTGAGGTTAAAAAGCCCGAGACCATTAATTACCGTACTTTTAAACCAGAGCGCGAAGGACTTTTCTGTGCCAAGATTTTTGGGCCAGTAAAAGACTACGAATGTCTCTGTGGCAAGTACAAGCGCATGAAGCACAGAGGTATTGTCTGTGAGAAATGTGGCGTTGAAGTGACACTCACAAAAGTTCGTCGTGAGCGCATGGGCCATATTGAACTTGCCTGTCCGGTTGCCCATATCTGGTTTTTAAAATCACTGCCCTCGCGCATTGGTTTAATGCTGGATATGACATTGCGTGAAATTGAGCGTGTCCTGTATTTTGAATCCTATGTGGTAACAGACCCGGGTCTGACTACATTAGAGAAAGGCCAGCTACTGACCGATGAAGAATACTTTGAATCTCTGGAAGAATTCGGCGATGAATTTAAGGCGACTATGGGCGCCGAAGCCATTCAGGCTCTGCTAAAAGAGATCAGTCTCGAAGACGAGATTGCGGATATCCGTGAGGAAATTCCCAATACTAAGTCTGAGACCAAAATCAAAAAGTTCTCCAAGCGCCTCAAGCTGCTGGAAGCTTTCCACGGCTCTGGCAACAAGCCAGAGTGGATGGTTCTGGAAGCGCTGCCGGTTCTGCCGCCAGATCTGCGCCCTCTGGTACCCCTGGATGGTGGTCGTTTTGCGACCTCAGATCTGAACGATCTGTACCGTCGAGTGATCAATCGTAACAACCGTTTGAAGCGTCTGTTAGAACTCAGTGCGCCAGATATTATTGTGCGCAATGAAAAGCGTATGCTGCAGGAATCTGTAGATGCTCTGCTGGACAACGGTCGACGTGGCCGCGCCATCACTGGTTCGAATAAGCGTCCTCTGAAGTCCCTCGCCGATATGATTAAAGGCAAGCAGGGCCGTTTCCGTCAGAATCTGCTGGGTAAGCGAGTTGACTACTCCGGTCGTTCAGTGATCGTGGTAGGTCCTACTCTGCGTCTGCACCAATGTGGTCTGCCCAAGCGTATGGCGCTGGAGCTGTTCAAGCCATTTATCTTTAGCAAGCTGGAACTGCGTGGTCTTGCGACCACCATTAAAGCAGCCAAGAAAATGGTAGAGCGCGAAGAAGCGGTAGTCTGGGATATCCTCGACGAAGTGATTCGCGAGCATCCAGTACTGTTAAACCGTGCGCCTACCCTCCACCGTCTGGGTATTCAGGCATTTGAGCCTGTGCTGATTGAAGGTAAAGCGATACAGCTACACCCATTAGTCTGTGCGGCTTATAACGCTGACTTCGATGGTGACCAGATGGCCGTTCACGTGCCTCTGACCATTGAAGCGCAGATGGAATCCCGCGCCCTGATGATGTCGACCAACAATATTCTGTCGCCCGCCTCCGGTGAGCCAATTATTGTTCCTTCCCAGGACGTGGTGTTGGGCCTGTACTATATGACTCGCCACAAGGTCAATGCTCGCGGCGAAGGCATGATATTTGCCGATGGTCGTGAAGTATCGCGCGCCTACTACTCAGGTAATGCTGAGCTACAGGCTCGCATTAAAGTTCGTATCGACGAAGTACTGGTCGATGAAGTGACTGGCGAGCGCACTGAAGATCGCAGAATTGTTGAGACTACTGTCGGCCGTGCGCTGCTGTGGGAAATTGTCCCAGCTGGCCTGCCATTTGATCTGGTCAATAAGCCCATGGTCAAAAAAGCCATCTCAACTGTTATCAATGAGTGCTACCGACGCGTTGGCCTTAAAGATACGGTTATCTTTGCTGACCAGCTGATGTACACAGGGTTTGACTTCTCGACTCGCTCCGGTGCCTCTATTGGCGTTAATGATTTTGTTATTCCAGATGACAAGCACGACATTATTGCTGGTGCTGACGATCAGGTTCGTGAAATCGAAAGCCAGTTTGCCTCCGGTCTTGTGACCCAGGGTGAAAAATATAACAAGGTTATCGATATTTGGTCTCAGGCCAATGACCGTGTAGCCAAGTCGATGATGAAAGGCATAAGCACCGAGAGTGTCATCAATAAAGACGGTGAAGAAGAGCAGCAAGATTCCTTCAACTCTGTCTTTATTATGGCCGACTCTGGCGCTCGTGGTTCCCCCGCCCAGATTCGACAGCTGGCTGGTATGCGTGGTCTGATGGCGCGTCCAGATGGTTCAATTATTGAAACACCAATTACCGCTAACTTCCGTGAAGGTCTGAGTGTACTGCAGTACTTTATCTCGACTCACGGTGCTCGTAAGGGTCTGGCGGATACCGCACTTAAGACGGCTAACTCCGGTTACCTGACTCGTCGCCTGGTGGATGTCTCTCAGGACGTGGTAGTAACAGAAGTTGACTGTGGCACTACAGAAGGCCTGTTGATGGCGCCTGTTATTGAGGGTGGTGACATTATTTCCTCGCTGGGTGATCGTATTTTGGGTCGTGTTGTTGCCCAGGACGTGCTTAAGCCAGGTAGCGAAGAAATCGCTGTTCCAGCTGGCACCATGATCGACGAGCAGTGGGTTGTGCGCATCGAGAAAATGAGCATTGATGAGGTGATCGTGCGATCGCCCATCACCTGTGAAGTGACTCATGGCATCTGTTCCGCCTGTTACGGACGTGATCTGGCCCGTGGACACAGAGTGAACCAGGGTGAAGCAGTAGGTGTTATTGCTGCCCAGTCTATTGGTGAGCCAGGTACACAGCTGACTATGCGTACCTTCCACATTGGTGGTGCTGCATCTCGTGCCTCTGCGGTAGACAGTGTAAAAGTTAAGCAGGATGGTGTTGTGCGCCTGATTAACCTCAAGACAGTACAAAACAAAGACAAGAACCTGGTTGCTGTATCTCGCTCCGGTGAGCTGGCAATTGCCGATGAGAACGGTCGTGAGCGCGAGCGCTATAAACTGCCTTACGGCGCCGTGATCAAAGTTAAAGACGGTTCCAAGATTGCTGCTGGTGATGTTATCGCCAACTGGGATCCACACACTCACCCAATCGTGACAGAAGTGGCCGGTAAGGTCGCCTTCTCCGGTATGGAGGAGGGTCTGAGTACCCGTCAGCAGACTGATGATATGACTGGTCTGACCAGCATCTCGATTATCGACCCCAATGAGCGTCCAGCTGCAGGTAAAGACCTGAAGCCAATGATCACATTGACCGATAAGAAGGGTAAGGAATTAATTTTCCCCAACTCAACAGTTCCTGCTCACTACCCGCTGCCTGCTAATGCAAGTATCAATGTAGTGGATGGCGACACTATCGATATTGGTCAGATAATTGCGCGTATACCGCAAGAGTCTGGTGGTACCAAAGATATTACTGGTGGTCTGCCCCGCGTTGCCGATCTGTTTGAAGCCCGCAAGCCTAAGGATCCAGCGATCCTGGCTGAGATCACAGGTACCGTGACTCTGGGTAAAGAAACCAAAGGTAAGCTGCGACTGGTTATTACCCCAGACGATGGCAAGCCATTGCCAAATGGCAAGCTGCACTATGAAGAGCTGATTCCCAAGTGGCGCACTCTGGGTGTGTTTGAGGGTGAGCACGTCGAGAAAGGCGAAGTTATCTCTGATGGACCGCCAACACCACATGATATCCTGCGTCTGAAAGGTATCAGTGAGCTGGCCAAGTACATCGTTAACGAGATTCAGGACGTTTACCGTCTGCAGGGTGTAAAAATCAATGATAAACACATTGAGGTTATTACCCGTCAGATGCTGCGCAAAGTAGAGATCACCGATATGGGTGATTCTCCACTGATCCGTGGCGAACAGGTCGAGTACCGACGTGTTCTGGAAGAAAACGAGCGTCTGCGTCAAGAAGGCTTGCAGCCTGCCAAGTTCGAGCGTCAGCTGCTGGGTATTACCAAAGCCTCTCTGGCCACCGACAGCTTTATCTCGGCAGCCTCTTTCCAGGAGACCACGCGAGTGCTCACCGAAGCTGCGGTTACCGGCAAAGCCGATCCGCTGCGCGGCCTGAAAGAGAACGTTGTTGTGGGTCGCTTGATCCCGGCTGGTACAGGTCTGGCCTATCATGCTCAACGCAAGCAAGAGCGTGCGGCTGAAGAAGATCTGACAATGACTGCTGCTGATGTAGAAGCGGCACTGAGTGAAGCCTTAAGCGCCGACCTCACTGAAGAATAAGGGCGAATTGCCGGTATTTAGCCATCTGCCCCTGTGGTAATGGCAATGCCGGCTTGACTCCCGGATGTGCGGTAATTAGAATGCCGCTCCCTTTTGGATCCACAGGCAGGTATAGCTGAAGGATTCAAGGAATGTACGGCCTTCGCAAGAAGGTATTTTTTATTTTTGGAGAAAAATTGCATGGCAACGATCAACCAGTTGGTTCGTAAGCCGAGAAAACGCAAAGTCAGTAAAAGTGACGTACCAGCACTTCAGGCCTGTCCCCAGCGCCGTGGTGTATGTACCCGCGTTTACACAACTACTCCCAAGAAGCCAAACTCTGCATTGCGTAAAGTATGTCGTGTTCGTCTTACCAGCGGTTATGAAGTAACTTCATACATCGGTGGTGAAGGGCACAACCTGCAAGAGCACAGCGTTGTTTTGATTCGTGGTGGTCGTGTAAAAGATCTTCCAGGTGTTCGCTACCATACGGTACGCGGTACTTTGGATACAGCGGGTGTAACTGGTCGTACTCAGCGTCGTTCTAAGTATGGTACCAAGCGCCCCAAGTAAGGGCACTGGTATTTTAGAAAGATCAATTGCGTAACAATCGGTAATACAACCAAGTAAGGCTAGGGCCTATCCCTAGAACAAACCTGAAGAGAAGGGCAAAACGATGCCAAGAAGAAGAGTAGCAGCGAAGCGTGAAATTCTGCCAGACCCCAAGTTTGGCAACATCACCTTAGCGAAGTTTATGAACCACGTAATGGTCAGCGGCAAGAAATCAGTTGCTGAGCGGATTGTCTACGGTGCGCTGGATATAGTTGAAGAGCGCCTGAAGAAGAGTCCCGTGGAAGTGTTTGAAGAAGCGCTGGATAATGTAGCACCATTGGTTGAGGTTAAATCTCGCCGTGTTGGTGGTGCCACTTACCAGGTACCAGTTGAGGTCCGTCCATCGCGACGCACAGCACTGGCAATGCGCTGGCTCGTGGATTACGCGCGTGCTCGCGGAGAGAAGTCGATGGCTCAACGCCTGGCTGGCGAACTGATCGATGCAGTTCAAAGCAAAGGTGGCGCTGTTAAGAAACGTGAAGACGTGCATCGCATGGCTGAAGCCAACAAGGCGTTCTCGCACTTCCGCTTCTAATAGGAAACAGTTTTATTTAATCCTATCGCGAAAAGGTGGCTTTAATAGCCGCCTTTTTTCGCTTTAAACAAAAGGAAAAACACAGTGGCCCGCAAGACACCAATCAGTCGCTATCGCAATATCGGCATCTGCGCTCATGTAGATGCAGGCAAAACTACCACCACAGAGCGCGTTCTGTTCTATACAGGCATGTCCCATAAAATTGGCGAAGTGCATGATGGTGCTGCCACCATGGACTGGATGGAGCAGGAGCAAGAGCGCGGCATCACGATTACCTCGGCAGCTACCACCTGCTTTTGGAAAGGTATGGATGGTCAGTTTGATGATCACCGGGTCAATATTATCGACACTCCAGGGCACGTAGACTTTACCATTGAAGTCGAGCGTTCCTTGCGCGTGCTGGATGGCGCAGTTGTTGTTCTCTGTGGCTCCTCAGGCGTGCAGCCGCAGACTGAAACCGTTTGGCGTCAAGCCAACAAGTACGAAGTGCCGCGTATGGTCTTCGTCAATAAAATGGATCGCGCCGGTGCTGACTATATGATGGTTGTTGATCAGCTCAAGGAGCGCCTGGGAGCCAACCCGGTGCCCTTGCAGATGACCATTGGTGCCGAAGATAAATTCAAAGGCGTTGTCGACCTGGTCAAAATGAAAGCAATTCTGTGGAGCGAAGCTGATCAGGGTATGAGCTTTGACTATGCAGATATCCCCGCAGATATCGCCGACGAATGTGTCGAGATGCATAATTATCTGGTGGAGTCTGCGGCAGAAGCCAATGAAGAGCTGATGGAAAAGTATCTCGAAACCGAGAACTTAACCGAAGAAGAAATCAAACAAGGCTTGCGTATTCGCACCCTTGCCAACGAAATTGTCCCTGTACTTGGCGGATCTGCCTTTAAAAACAAAGGTGTACAGGCCATGCTCGACGCAGTGGTTGAATATCTGCCATCACCAACTGAAGTTAAAGCCATTGAGGGTGAGCTGGAGAACGGTGAAAAATCAACGCGTCAGGCCGAAGACAGCGCGCCCTTTGCGGCACTGGCCTTTAAGATAGCTACCGACCCCTTTGTAGGCACATTGACCTTTATGCGGGTTTACTCCGGCACATTGGAAAGCGGTACTGCGGTATATAACTCAGTTAAGCAAAAGCGTGAGCGGGTTGGCCGAATGGTGCAGATGCACTCCAACAGCCGCGAAGAAATTAAACAGGTACTGGCCGGTGATATTGCAGCGGCCATTGGGCTTAAGGACACCACCACTGGCGATACCCTCTGTGCGGAGAGTGACAAGATTGTTCTTGAGCGCATGGAATTCCCTGAGCCGGTCATTTCGGTTGCGGTAGAGCCGAGGTCCCAGGCGGATCAGGAGAAAATGGGTGTTGCTCTGGGCAAACTAGCTCAGGAAGACCCCTCCTTCCGTGTAAAAACCGATCAAGAGAGTGGCCAGACTATCATCTCTGGCATGGGTGAGTTACACCTGGATATTCTGGTCGATCGTATGCGCCGCGAATTTGATGTTGAGGCAAATATAGGTAAGCCTCAGGTTGCCTATCGCGAGACAATTACCAACACCTGCGAGATTGAAGGCAAGTTTGTGCGTCAGTCTGGGGGCCGTGGCCAGTACGGTCATGTCTGGTTGAAGTTTGAGCCTGCCGAGGATGCTGGTGCCGAGGGTCTTGAGTTTATCAATGAAATCGTAGGTGGCTCAGTACCGCGGGAATATATTCCCGCGGTTTCCAAAGGTATAGAAGAGCAGATGCAAAATGGTGTACTGGCGGGGTACCCGCTGCTGGGTGTCAAGGCAACCCTCTACGACGGCTCCTTCCATGATGTGGATTCGTCGGAGATGGCGTTTAAAATTGCCGGCTCGCTGGCAACCAGAGATCTCAAGGAATTTGGAGGCGCTGTCTTGCTCGAGCCAATGATGAAGGTCGAGGTGGTTACTCCAGAAGATAATATGGGTGATGTAGTAGGCGATCTGAACCGTCGTCGCGGCATCATCCTCGGCATGGCAGACAGTCCTATGGGTAAAGTGGTTGACGCTCAGGTGCCTCTGGCTGAGATGTTTGGCTATGCCACTGATCTGCGCTCGGCCACACAGGGCCGTGCTACCTTCACTATGGAATTTGAAAAATATACCGAAGCACCAAAGAATGTTACCGAAGCGGTGATGGCGAAAAATATGGGCTAGTAGGCTAGTAGGCAAGAAAGCCCTCTTTAAAAAAAACCCCGTTGGTTTGCACCAGCGGGGTTTTTTTGTAGCTGAAAGAATTAGCTTACTTAGCTTCTTTAAGCTCCTTGGCCGCAGCAATAACATCAGTAGCAATATTTTGTGGGCAAGGCAGATAGTGGGCGAATTCCATAGAGAACTGGCCACGGCCAGAAGTCATGGTACGCAGATGCCCGATATAACCGAACATTTCAGACAGTGGAACATCAGCTTTAATACGCACGCCGGTTACGCCAGCTTCCTGATCTTTAATCATGCCGCGGCGACGGTTCAGGTCGCCAATAACATCACCAACATGATCTTCAGGCGTATAAACATCAACCTTCATGATCGGCTCAATAATCTGTGGACCCGCCTTGGGCATTGACTGGCGGAAAGCACCTTTAGCGGCAATTTCGAAAGCAACGGCCGAGGAGTCAACCGCGTGGAAGCCACCATCATAGAGTTCAACTTCAACATCCAGAACAGGGTAGCCAGCCAGCGGGCCCTCTTCCATCATGCCTTTGAAGCCCTTCTCAATGGCTGGGAAGAATTCCTTGGGAACATTACCGCCAACAACAGTTGAAGTGAAGGTAAAGCCAGAGCCTGGCTCGCCAGGCCTAATGCGGTAATCGATCTTACCGAACTGACCAGAACCACCAGACTGCTTCTTGTGGGTGTAGCTATCTTCACAGGGAGTAGTAATAGTTTCACGGTAAGCGACCTGCGGCTGACCAACAATCAGGTCGACACCGTAGGTACGGTTAAGAATGTCGACTTTAATATCCAGGTGCAGTTCGCCCATACCTTTAAGGATGGTCTCACCACTGTCTTCATCAGTCTCAACGCGGAAAGAGGGGTCTTCAGCAATCATCTTACCTATGGCTACGCCCATCTTCTCAGAACCACCTTTATCCTTAGGCTTAACCGCAATCGAAATCACTGGCTCAGGGAAGATCATTGGCTCCAGAGTCACCGGGTTCTTAACATCACAGAGGGTGTGACCAGTCTGCACATTCTTCATGCCCACGATGGCGATAATATCACCAGCCTGAGCGCGATCGATTTCATTGCGATCATCAGCATGCATTTCAACCATACGGCCGATACGTTCAGTCTTGCCGGTGAAGGAGTTAAGAATAGTAGTACCTTTCTCCAGAACACCGGAGTAGATACGCACAAATGTCAGAGCGCCAAAGCGGTCGTCCATAATTTTAAAGGCCAGAGCCTTCAGGCTTTCGTCGGTAGAAACAATAGCATAGTCGCCAGTCTCATCGCCGTTCTCATCGGTCAGCGGCTGTGGCTTAACATCAGTTGGGCAGGGCAGGTAATCAACAACAGCGTCGAGAACCATCTGTACACCTTTGTTTTTAAACGCCGAACCACAGTAAGTTGGGAAGAAGTCCAGAGCGATAGTACCTTTGCGGATGCAGCGTTTAACCTCATCAATAGAGGGCTCCTCACCTTCCATATAGGCCATTAACAGATCGTCGTCCTGCTCGAGGGCAGTTTCGATCATTTGCTCGCGGTACTCTTCAACCTTGTCGACCATATCCGCAGGGATATCAACAATTTCAAAATTCTCTGGCAGTCCAGAGTCATCCCAGACGTAAGCCTTGCGCTCAAGCAGATCAACCAGGCCAATGAAGTCCTCTTCAATCCCGATAGGCAGACACATCACCAGCGGGTTGGCGCCAAGTACATTTTTAACCTGTCTAACAACACGCAGGAAGTCAGCGCCCATACGGTCGAGTTTGTTGACAAAGATAACACGAGCAACTTCAGATTCGTTAGCGTAGCGCCAGTTGGTCTCTGATTGAGGCTCAACACCGCCAGAACCGCAGAATACGCCAACGCCACCGTCGAGAACCTTTAGAGAGCGATAGACTTCAACGGTGAAGTCAACGTGTCCCGGGGTATCAATAATATTGAAGCGGTGATCTCTCCAGTAACAGGTAGTTGCTGCAGACTGAATGGTAATACCGCGCTCCTGCTCCTGCTCCATGAAATCCGTAGTTGCGGCTCCATCATGCACCTCACCGGTTTTGTGGATTTTACCGGTAAGCTTGAGAATTCGTTCGGTAGTGGTTGTCTTGCCCGCATCAACGTGGGCGAAGATACCAATATTTCTGTAGTGAGTTAAATCGGTCATTGGTCTGCTCGTTTAAAAATTCGGTTATAAAATTCTGTTTTGACTGCGGCCATCAATCGGTTGATCGCAGGGACTGAAAACGCGCGCGAGTATACAGGATATTCCGCTTAGTTCAGAGTAAAAATGCGCTTATATAGCGGCTTTTTTGCCAAATTAACATCAAACTATTGGGTTTCAGCTAAAACTAGACGGTTTTACCGATAAAAAACCGCAAAAACCCTTAAAAAAGGTGAATTTCAACGCAAATACCGTTGACTCTCTGTCAACGCAGTATAAGATGGCGTCCCTTGCGTGCTGCACCAAAAATTCCGCAGTTCCGCTACCAAATTTAAAGGTTAGAAGTAAACGCCTGCTAAGGAGACGCTAAGATGGCAAAAGAAAAGTTTGAAAGAAATAAGCCGCACGTGAACGTAGGCACCATTGGTCACGTTGACCATGGTAAAACTACCTTGACCGCTGCAATGACT
>Ga0206125_10002947_pt1 | contig 17090 bp, 15 predicted proteins | sample Helgoland_Spring_4_FD_148598 | JGI IMG/M metagenome (GOLD analysis project Ga0206125, IMG submission 148598) | Pelagic subsurface seawater microbial communities from Kabeltonne, Helgoland, North Sea - Helgoland_Spring_Bloom_20160331_1 | ecosystem: Environmental > Aquatic > Marine > Epipelagic ... | reverse complement strand
TTAGCCATCATGCGGGGATTGAGCTTTACGCTCAGGCTTTTGAAGAGGCCGGCGCACTGGATAAACTCGAAGCCTTTGCCAGCTTTTATGGTGCAGACTTTTATGACCTGCCGAGAAATACCGATACTATTACCCTTGTTCGCGAAACCTGGGAACTGCCAGCGACTATCCCCTTTGAGGATACCCAACTGGTTCCCCTGGGTGCCGGTACCACGCTTAACTGGAAACTGGATCTCTAATGGAAATGCCTGCAGAACTTCTAAATCCGTCAAAGATCGCCGAACGTTTTCGCGGTTTCCTTCCTGTGGTCGTGGATGTTGAAACCGGTGGTTTTGATTCCCGCAAAGATGCCCTTTTAGAGATCGCTGCGGTTATTCTGGAGATGGATTTTCAGGGCAACCTGCAGATTAAAGATACCTACAGTAAAAATATCGATCCCTTTCCCGGCGCCAATGTCGATCAGGCAGCGTTGGAGTTTACTGGGATAGACCTCTATGATCCGGAGCGTATGCCGGAGGAAGAGGGTGAGGCTTTAAGGGATATTTTCCGTCCTATCCGCCAGGAGGTCAGCGCTACTGGCTGTACCCGTGCGGTAATGGTTGCCCACAATGCCCACTTTGATCTCGGCTTTGTCAATGCAGCGGTCAATCGCAACCAGATCAAGCGCAATCCATTTCACCCCTTCTCCTGCTTTGATACCTCATCGCTGGCTGGGCTGGCCTATGGGCAGACAGTTTTGGCCAAAGCCTGTCAGGCGGCGGGCATGGATTTTGATAACCGCGATGCCCACAGCGCGCTCTACGATACGGTAAAAACCGCTGAGCTCTACTGCAAGATAGTCAACCGCTGGAAAGAGCTCGGCGGCTGGCCAACTTAACAGCGATTTATTTAGCGGTTATCTGTTAACCCAAAAATCGGCTTTTTCAATACCCAGTGCCTGGGGATCAAATACCGGATCCACACCGGAATTAATCTGCGTTTCGTAATCTTTAAGCGCCAGCAAGGCTGGCCGCTGCAAGATAATTATCGCGACTATATTTAACCAGGCCATAATGCCAACGCCGACATCACCGAGCGCCCAGGCGATATCTGCACTTTTAACACCACCGTAAATCACCGAGGTGACCACCAGCACTTTCAGCAGGTTGGCCAACCATGGGCGGTGCACTTTGCGGTTGATATACATAACATTGGTTTCAGCGATGTAGTAGTAGGCAACAATAGTGGTAAAGGCAAAAAACAGCAGCGCAATCGCCAGGATGCTACTGCCATAGCCAGGCAGAACAGTATCGAAGGAGGCCTGCACATAGCCCGGTCCGGCTTCAACACCGGCCAGTCCCTGATAGAGATAGCCACCGTCGCCGCTCTCAACATTGTAGAGACCGGTTAGCAAAATCATAAAGGCGGTTGCTGAGCAGATTAGCAATGTATCCACATAGACAGAGAAAGCCTGTACCAGACCCTGCTTGGCCGGATGGGATACTTCCGCAGCTGCAGCCGGATGTGGGCCACTGCCCTGCCCGGCTTCATTAGAGTAGACACCGCGCTTAACACCCCACTGCACAGCCATAGCAACAATCGCACCAAAACCGGCATCGAGACCAAAGGCGCTATTGATAATCAGCTTTACTATCGTTGGTACCATATCCAGATTGGCAAATACCACGGCAAAAGAGATCGCTATATAACCTGCCGCCATCAGAGGCACTGCCACCTGGGCAAAGTGAGCGATACGCTTTACACCACCGACAACAATTAACAGCAGACCAAAGGCCAGTGCGCTAGCGGTGTATTCAACAGGGATAGTCCAGGCGTTTTCCATGGCGGCGGCAATACTGTTGGCCTGAATACCCGGCAGGCAGAAGCCCATAGCGACAATAGTGGCTACGGCAAAGGTCCAGGCATACCATTTTTGACCCATGGATTTTTCAATATAGTAGGCCGGGCCACCGCGGTAGTTGCCGTTGTCATCTTTCTCTTTATAGATTTGCGCCAGGGTGGCTTCAATATAGGCGGTTGAGGCACCGAGGAAGGCAACGGTCCACATCCAAAATATCGCCCCCGGGCCACCGATAGCAATGGCGGTAGCGACACCGGCAATATTACCAGTACCAACACGGCCTGAGAGGGACATGGTGAGTGCCTGGAATGAGGAGACACCGGCATCCGAGCTGCGCCCTTCAGTCATTATTTTTATCATATGCCTGAAGTGTCGCACCTGAAGAAATTTGGTACGCAGAGAGAAGTAGAGTCCTGCCCCAAGGCATAGATAGATAAGTGCTGAACTCCAGATTATGCCGTTTAGGTAACTAACAAATGCTTCCAAGACCTTGCCCTCTTATATTTATTATTAACTGAGTTTAGCTATTTAGTTTAGTCATTGAGTGTAACTCTGATTGGCGAAATCCGGTTAACCATCATTTACGCCGTCATTTTTTCACTGCCAGCTGGTCTGCCTCGGTGAAAAGATCGTCGAGGCTGAGGATAAACTCATCCACAGATTCACCACCGCCAATCTGCAGTGCCGGTAACTCCAGTGCAGAGAAATACTCCGGGTAGGGAGAGAACTCGCCCCACTGCTGCATCTGGTTAGCAACACTGACAATCAGGAGCAACAGCACAAAGCCTACAGAGGTAATCCAGCGCTGTCGGGCCAGCATACTGGTTGCCAGGGCAAAATTTGCCGCCAGCAAAACCGCCACAAGCATCAGGTTAAGCAGCGGTGCAACGGCAACAATTAAAAACTCTGCGCTGAGGTTATAGCCAATCACCCCGAAAAACCAATCGCTGGCGCTGTAGACCAGGGCGGCCAGCAGGATTAAATTGTAGTGCCCGAGGAAATTGGCTTCTTCGCGCAAAAAGCGCCCCACTGCTCCCCAGAATAACGCCAGCATTAACAGGAAAACCTGAGTGAATAGAATACTGGAAAGGGCATTTTTCCACTGCCATTCAACAAAGCTGTTGGCATAGAGAGCGGTAATATCAACGATCAGTACTAATAAAAGCAGCGGCAGCCAGATCGAAAAGCGATTTAGCTGGCCGACATCTTTTTCCAGTCGATGCAGCTCTTTGGCCGCGTCTACCGGATGACTGTCGGCGATTATGCGCAATCTGGTGCGACCAATTTTTATCTCGGCACCATCGGCCAGGACAATTTCGGAAGATGTACTGTCAGCCGATACGCTATTGATAGAGGGGTTTTTAATAATCTCAACGCCATTGAGGCTGTCGAGATCGGTAAGCTGCCAGCCGCCTTCAACCGCATCCAGGCGCAGATGGTTAGCGGAGATATGACTGTCACTGAGCACCACATCGTTTTGGTAACCGCGGCCAATGCTGATCGACGACCCCTCGACACGATAGTGGTGCCTGCTCTTGCCACCCCAGCCGAGCACTTCAATAATCACGGCCATTTCGCCACCCCCATAAACTTGCGGACAAAGGCCCGGGCATTGTTCTGACTCACCCCGGCCAGCGTAAAGTGACTTAAAAAGGCCGCGCGGGAATCATCTACTGTGCCCTGCAAAAATAGAACATCGTAGAGCTGCGGATAGTCTTTGTAGGCTCTTACGCAAAATACGGCTTTGGTTTTACGCTGATTTTCAACACTGTCGGCAATAACAAACTGGTCATCGCAGTTAAAATCGCCGACATCTTTTTCGTCGGCTTTATTGCCCGGAACAAAGTCAGTAAACAGACGCTGGTAGTAGGCATAAAACTGCGGGGCATTGAGCTTGTCAGCTTCGAGCCAGAAAAACTGGTACTCGATAATGCCGCTATTAAATTTTCCGTGCAGGTAGATATTATCTTCACTGCGGCAGGTGCGGTCGGCACTTAAAAACTGGGCTTTTTCCGATGAGCTGTTGGAACCGCCCCAGCACTTTACAAAGGGCTTGAGCTCATCGATAACCTGCGCCTGACCCAGGGGCATGGTTGTCCAGTCCAGCGCCAGCATACGGCTAAATTTTTCCTGCTGGTCATCGAACAGCTGCTGGCCAATACGCTGAGTCATACCACCGACCGCAGCAGCCCTGCCCTGATACTCTGCAATTAGCTTATGTAGAGCTGTAACCGGTACTAAAAAGCTCACCTGATTGCCCGCAGTGGAGACATTAATACCTATAACCTGACCGGCTTCGCTCAGAGTTGGCCCACCGCTCATACCGGAATTTAAGGAGCCGGTGAAATGAACTCGCGGATGGTAACTGGTTTGATTGATACCGTTATAGGTACCGGGCACGACAGTCAGGCCGAGATCGAGGGGATTGCCAAGGGCGAAGACCGGCACGCCGATAGGTGGTTCAGTAACAGCCAGCGACAGCGGCTGTGCGCCAAGATCGCTGGCACTGACCAGCGCGAGGTCATTGATAACATCGACATCGAGCAACTGCAGGTCACCGGTTTTATCGGCGGCGGTGAGATACTCAATACGGTACTGCTCGGGCTTGCTGGCGGCCAGCTGGATAACATGATAGTTGGTGGCAATCAGCCCCTCAGCATTGACCACAAACCCTGAACCAATAACAGACTTGCTACCGGAGGTAACGTCAATAACCTGAATTTGCAAAATAGCGGCTTTATTTTCGGCAAATAATGTTTGCGCACTTTCAGTCTGACTATAAACGCCGATATGCCAGCAGACTAATAGTCCGAGTAAAAACTTTATTGCTCGGCCTGTGTTTTTATCTATCGCCAATCTGACACTCCTGTGTAATGCAAAGCTGTACCCTAAATAAATGGCGAAGCTGTACCTTAAATAAATAGCGTAGCTGTTCTTTAAATAGCCAGGCTATTCTTTCAATACCATTGCGCTATTACAAGCACTGTAAAAAACTCAATAGTCATTTGCAGATTAAGCACGTTAAAATGCAGCTCTTAAAAGCAGCTATTAAACTCGCTCTAAAAAGCACGGCGGAGATTAATCAACTACATTACTCTCTACTATTGCTCTATAGGATCTCCGCCCAGTGACAGGAACGAAAAAAGATATGACCGACTCTTTCAAAGAAAGTGCCCTCAAGTACCACACAGATTCGACACCAGGTAAGCTCGAAATTCGCCCCACCAAGCCACTGGCCAATAAGCGCGATCTCTCTCTCGCCTATTCACCCGGTGTTGCCTATGCCTGTGAACTGATTGAAGAGCGCCCCACGGCGGCCGCCGAGGTAACTGCGCGAGGTAATCTGGTTGCCGTAATCACCAATGGTACAGCGGTGCTGGGTCTCGGCAATATAGGCCCGCTGGCCTCCAAGCCGGTAATGGAGGGCAAGGCGGTTCTGTTTAAAAAGTTTGCCAATATTGATGTCTTTGATATTGAGATCGATGAAACCGATGTCGATAAGCTGGTAGATATTATCGCTTCACTGGAACCGACCTTTGGCGGGATCAACCTCGAGGATATCAAGGCCCCCGAATGTTTTATGGTCGAACAAAAACTTCGCGAGCGCATGAAAATTCCGGTCTTCCACGACGATCAACACGGCACGGCAATTGTTGCAGCGGCGGCGATCTACAACGGCCTGCGGATTGTTGAAAAGAAATTCGAAGAGGTGAAACTGGTGGTCTCCGGCGCTGGTGCCGCGAGTATTGCCTGTGTCGATCTGCTGGTGAGCATGGGGCTGCAGAAGAAAAATGTGCGCATGATTGACCGCACCGGGGTTATCTATGCCGGCCGTAAGGATGGCATGAATCCCTGGAAGCAGGGCTACGCGGTGGAAACCAGTGACCGCACTATTGAAGATGCGATTGAAGGTGCAGATCTGTTTATGGGCCTCTCGGGCCCGGGCGTTTTAAATGGCGAGCTGGTTAAAAAGATGGGGCCAAAGCCAATTATTTTGGCGATGTCGAATCCAATCCCGGAAATTATGCCTGAGGAGGCCATGGCTGCGCGCCCAGATGCGATTCTGGCCACGGGTCGCTCGGACTACCCCAATCAGGTCAACAATGTTCTGTGTTTCCCGTTTATCTTTCGCGGCGCACTGGACTGCGGTGCTTCGACGATTAATGAAGAGATGAAAATGGCGGCGGTTAAGGCGATTGCCGATCTGGCGCTTAAAGAGACCTCGGATGTGGTTGCCGCTGCCTACAGTGGCGAGAAATTGCGCTTTGGCCCCGACTATCTGATTCCCAAACCCTTTGACCCGCGCCTGATTGAAGATGTGCCAATGGCAGTGGTTAAGGCGGCAATGGCCAGCGGTGTCGCAACCCGCCCGATCGAAGACTTTGATGCCTACCGCCAAACATTGCATGAGTTTACCAATCAGGCCGGCCTGTTTATGCAGCCGATTATTGAGGTGGCGAAAAAAGCGCCGGCGAAAATTGTCTATGCCGAGGGTGAAAATGATGATGTATTGATGGCCGTTCAAGCGGTGATTGATGAACGTATCGCCCAGCCAATCCTGATTGGCCGCCGCGCCGGTATGGAGACAAAAATTGAGCGCCTCGGACTGCGCATTGATCTGGATAAGGATGTTGAAGTCTTTGATCCCAGTGATAATGACCGCCACGAGGAGTACGCAGCCTATTACAATGCTGTGGCTGGTCGCAACGGTGTCTCAGTGGATGCGGCACGCAAAATTATGCGCGATGACCAGACCGCTATAGCCGCGGTGATGGTGGCTCGCGGTGAGGCCAGCGGCTTAATCTGCGGCAAGGTGGGTCGCTTTGATTTCCACTTGCGGGAAATTATGCAATTACTGGGGCCAGAGAAAAAGGATCAGCTGGTCTCCTCTTCCGCAGTGCTGCTGCTCGACGATGGTCCGCTGTTTTTGGCCGATACCACCATGAATATCGATCCCAGTGCTGAACAGCTGGCGACTATTACTGAGGCCTGTATGGATCTGGTGCGCCACTTTGCTCTTGAGCCAAAAGTAGCCCTGCTCTCTCATTCAAACTTTGGTACATCGAATGCACCCTCGGCGAAAAAAGTTCGCGCCGCCGCAGAAATTTTGCGCGCCAAGCACGACGAGATTGAGATTGATGGTGAGATGCATGTACTCAGCGCGTTAAACCCGACTCTGCGCAAGACAGTTTATCCCCAGGCTAACCTGAGTGGTCGTGCCAACGTTCTGGTGATGCCCAATCTGGATGCGGCAAATATTGCCATGGGCCTGATTCGCTCACTAACTGATGGACTGTTGATCGGGCCCTTTATCAATGGTCTGGCAAAACCTGCGCATATTGTTCTGCCCTCGGTAACATCGCGGGGAATATTTAATATGACCGCTTTAACCGTTGCCGATATTCAGCACAGTAAATAGAAGTTTTATTTTTTTAGTTCCATAGCCATTTGGTAGAACTGCTTTTTATCGCCGCCAGTGATTTTTGCGGTCAGTGCCGCAGCCTTGGCGGCAGGCAGTTCAGCCAATAACAGACGCAGCACTTTTTCACCGTCAACTGTACTGCTGGTGCCGGCTTTAGCGCTGCCGGCCAGTACCAGAACGATTTCACCGCGCTGTTGATTGCTATCGGCCTCGACCAGCGCAACCAGCTCGTCGAGACTGCCGTGGAGATAGGTTTCAAAGGTTTTGCTGATCTCTCTGGCGATAAAGCCAATATGCTCAGCACCAAATATTTCCCGCGCATCTTTAAGCGATTCGAGTATGCGGTGTGGCGCCTCGTAAAACACCATGGTTTCATTGACGGCCTTAAGCTCGCTAAAGGCTTTTTTACGCTGACTGCTCTTGGCCGGTAAAAAACCGATAAATCTAAATTTATCTGTGGGTAATCCCGCGACACTGAGGGCGGAGATCACGGCGCTGGCACCGGGAATTGGCACTACTGCGTAGCCCTCCTCGCGAGCCGCAAGCACCAGTCGGTAGCCGGGATCTGAAATCAGCGGTGTACCAGCATCGGAAATTAATGCAATATCATCCCCTGAGGCGAGTCGCTTGAGAATTTTATAGCTGCTCTTCTTGTCGCTGTGATCGTGATAGGCCACAAGGGGCTTATCTATGCGAAAATGATCCAACAATTTTTTGCTGTGACGGGTATCCTCACAGGCTATGGCTGCCACGGATTGTAGTGTCTCGATTGCACGAGGCACCATATCACCCAAATTACCTATGGGTGTGGCGACAATATATAACGTACCGGATTGATTTGAGTTCATGAATACAAAGCTTTTTCTGTCGATATTTTATGCTGGATGCATCTTAGCCTTTATCGGGGCCTGTGCGCCAATATCTACGCAAGATTCGGTAATACCGCGAATTACCGCCAGCCCTCAGGACAGCGATTCGAGTCGCTCAATTGTGCGTCAGGCTGAGCAGATAGTTATCCGCGCCCAGTCCTCCGATACACTGCAGAGAGACTCCCTGCTCCTCGACGCTGCCATTCTGTTTGCCCAGGCCGGTGATATTGCCAACAGTCGAGAGACGCTGGACTTGATCAGTGCCAACAATCTCGGCAATGCACTTTTTATTGAATACAGTCTGTTAGGTCTGGAACTTGATATTGCCAGCCACCTGCATACAGATGCACAGCAGTGGTTAATACAACCGCGCTTTGTGGCGGTTAGATCCACACTGAGTATTAATTTTTCTCGGCGCATACTGAGCCTGGAAAGCGACCTTAACTATGCAATGGGTGATCTGGAAACCAGTATCGGCAAGCTGATTGAGCTCGGCGAATCGTACAGCCAGAGAAAAATACTCGGGCAGGGTTCCATCGCACTTATCCACGACAAGATCTGGCGACAGCTCAATGAACTGCCCTTTCAAACCCTGCAAAAAACTCAACCGGGTGATCGCGATACCCTAGCAGGCTGGTATAAATTGGCCGCCGCGGTTCGTTACCAGCAGGGAGACCCAGCTGCCCAGAAGAGCCGTTCTACTATCTGGCAGCAGCGCTGGAAAAATCACCCCGGGGCGAAGAAGCCACCCTCGGCACTAACCGGCCGCATACAGAGTCGGCCACCGAAAAGTATTGCCCTGTTACTGCCATTGCAGGATGAATATGAAATCCCCAGCAACACTCTGCTGAACGGCTTTATGAGTGGCTATTACCAAAAGCTGGCTCAGGGTAGCACTGTGCCCAATGTGAATATTTATGACACCTCTGGCGTGCCAGTAACCGATGTTTATAACCGTGCGGTCAACGCTGGCGCGCAACTGGTTATCGGCCCTATGCGCCAATCCCAGGTAGAGGAGTTGCTCTCACTGCCTGAGCTGGATGTACCGACCATGACCCTTAATCGGGTCGACAAAAGCATTGAAAACCCGCCAGAGAATTTAATTCAATTTGGCCTCTCAGCTCTCGATGAAGTCGAACAGATTGCCGATCGTGCATGGCTTGAGGGTCAAACCAATGTTCTGCTGATAGCGCCTGACAGTGGCTGGGGTCAGCGTGCCACCAACTATTTTATTGACTCATGGACAGCTAGAGGCGGTCTGGTGACTGGCGCTATTACCTATCCATCGACAGTTAAGGATTTCACCAAGCTGCTCAAGGCGCCGCTGGAGATCGATCTCAGCGAGAAGCGCGGCCTTGAAATGCGTCGCTATATCAACAGCAGCCTGAGTTATACCGCACGTCGTCGCAACGATATAGATCTGGTTGTTGTCCTTGGCTACTCGGAAAAAGTCCGTCAGATAAAACCCTCATTGGATTTTCTCTACGCCGGCGATATCCCTGTCTACGCGTCGTCACATATCTACAATGGCACCCAGCAGATTGAGCTCAACCGCGATCTCAGCGGCATTCAATTCAGCGCGATGAACTGGACACTCGACGGCCATATGCCGCGACCGCTAAAACCGGATCAGCGTCTGCCCACGGCCTACAGACAACTCTATGCACTGGGTCACGATGCCTTTATGTTGCATGCAATGCTCGGTGAAATGGATAAGCCGGAAGCTCTTCCAGTTTTTGGCTCTACCGGTATGCTGACTCTCTCTGAGGGTGTTATAAAACGCCATGAGAAATGGGCTGTATTTAAAAAAGGTAAGGCGGTACCAGCCAGACCATAGCTTCTAATAGAGAGCCTGTAATAGAAAGCTTGCAACAAAAAGCCCCTAACAAAAAATCAATAGCATTTATTCAAGGAACGATAATGCACAGGGACAGCAGTCTAAGCGGCGCGGATGCCGAACAGCTAGCGCGGGATTACCTGCAACAGCAGGGTTTAAAGTTTCTCGCGAAAAACTTTCGCACCCCGAGGGGCGAAATCGATCTGATTATGCGGGATAATGCCTATCTGGTTTTTGTTGAAGTGCGCTTTCGTCAAAGCAGTGATTTTGGTTCCGCTGAGGAATCAATTACTCAGCAAAAATGCCGACGCCTGACCGCGGCGGCACTGGCTTATATGCAGAGCCAGAAATTGACCAACAAATTAAGTGCCAGATTTGACGCTGTAGCTATCAGTCCGCCACCGGTAAAATCGGCAACAGGTTTTAGCATCAACTGGATAAAAAATATTCTGCAGTAAGAATTAAAGTAAGACCAACTAAACGGTCAGATTAAAACTGCAGACAATTGTTAAAGTAAAAGCAGGCTGTTGGACGCGATGGAAGAGAAAATTTTTAATCATTTTCAAAAAATGATCGAAGCCACAATGCACAACGGTGAGTCCCATACCGAGGCTATGGCTGGCGCCGCCGAAAAAGTCGCCTCTGCTCTGCTGGCGGGGAACTGTATCTTCACCCTCGGTGAAAAATCCGGCGTGCAAATTGCTCAACTTTTTTCCGATTACCTGGCGCTGGGCTACGATATAGACCGACCCGGTTTTCCCTCGATCAATCTCAATCAGATCACCCAAAACAGTAGTGACAACGAGCGCTACAACCAGGCACTCAACACCCACGGCAAGGGCGGCGATATACTGGTTGTGGTCAGCGCCGACAACAGTGAGCCGTTGCTTATCAGTGCACTGAACAGTGCTGTGAACCGCGGTATGACCATTGTGCTGCTATCTGCCGCAAACGATGAGTCGCTGGTCTCAGCCGTCAGCTACAATGATATTTATATAAGCAGTGCAGAACTCTCTGCGCCGCTGGCAACACAATCCCAACTTCAGGTTATTCAGTGCATCTGCGGACTGATTGACAGCCATATTTTCGGAGGCGAATAAATGCGTCAAATCACAGTTATTCTTTCACTACTTTTTGTCCTTTCGGGCTGTACTTCGCTGGTTAACAGTGTCGTTAAAGAGCCGATTAATCCAGACCCAACCTCGACAACCATTGGCTCGGATATCAATGACTTAAAGATGGATACCTTTATCGGTGTGAATATCAAAAAAGCCTCTCCGGCACTGAAAAAATCCCATATCAATGTGCATGTCTACGATTCAGTGGTGCTGTTGACTGGTGAGGTTCGAAACAAAGATTTGAAAAATCTTGCAGGGAAGACCGCCAACGCCTATACCGGCGTGCGCTTGGTTTACAACGAACTCTCTATTCGCCCTAACTCTTCAATTGTCTCGCGTACCAATGACACGCTTATTACTGCGAAGATAAAAACCAAACTGACTTTCGACAAAGAGATTGAGTCGTCAAATATTGAGGTCACTACAGAAGATAGCGTGGTTTATCTGATGGGCAAGGTGCGACGACTCAGTGGCGAAAAGGCCACCGCTACTGCCAGTGACACTAGCGGCGTGCGCAAAGTGGTTAAGGTATTTGAGTACGTAGACTAGACTTTCTAACACTCAACCTAGCACTCAACCTAAAGCAACTCTATTGCCATGGCGGTGGCTTCTCCACCGCCAATACAGAGACTCGCAATACCCTTCTTACCGCCGTGCTGTTGCAAGGCATAAATCAAAGTCACCAGTATTCTCGCACCGCTGGCACCAATCGGATGTCCCAGGGCACAGGCGCCACCATGAACATTGAGTTTGTCATGGGGAATGCCAATCTCATGCATGGCGGCCATAGCGACCACGGCAAAGGCTTCATTAACTTCCCATAGATCTACTTCATCAACAGCCCAGCCAACCCGTTCAAGGGTTTTATTAATCGCTGTTACTGGTGCGGTGGTAAACCACTCTGGCTCCTGGGCGCACTGATCAAAACCATGAATTAGCGCCACTGGCTTTAAGCCCTGCGCCTCGGCTTCATCTGCCAGCATTAAAGTTAGTGCCGCCGCGCCGTCGGAAATTGAGCTGGCATTGGCCGCGGTGACTGTTCCGTCTTTTTCAAAGGCTGGTTTTAACTGGGGAATTTTTTCCGGTCGCGCACTGCCGGGCTGCTCATCGGTGTCGACAACTGTATCGCCACGACGGGAAGAGATGGTCACCGGGGCAATTTCATCTTTAAACCAGCCATTATCTATAGCTCGATTGGCGCGGCGCAGCGATTCTATAGCGTAAGCATCCTGATCTTCGCGGCTAAAGTTATATTTGTTCGCGCAGGTCTCGGCAAAGTTGCCCATTGCGGTGCCCTGATAGGCATCCTGCAGGCCATCGAACTGCATATGATCGAGCATCTGTGCATGACCAAATCTGTAGCCCTGTCGCCCCTGGGGAATCAGGTAGGGGGCGCGACTCATACTTTCCATACCACCGGCCACTATGACTTTTGACTGGCCGGCACGCAGTGCGTTGGCGGCCATCATCACGGCTTTCATTGCCGAGCCACAAACTTTATTGATGGTGGTACAGGGCGTTGCGCGATCCAGCCCTGCTGCCAGAGCAGCCTGTCGAGCTGGTGCCTGACCGACACCTGCGCTGAGTACACAGCCCATCAGCACTTCATCAATTTGGTTACTCTTGAGTGCGGATTTTGACAGTGCATCGCGGATGGCGGTTGCACCCAGTTGTGGGGCACTGGCAGTGGAAAGGGTTCCAAGCATGCCGCCCACGGGCGTGCGCGAAGCTGAAAGTATGGCGATTGGCTGTGATGCAGCACTTGATGAAGTGTTTGATGAAGTGTTTGATGATGGTGACATTGTGGCTCCTCCTGAGAATATGTCTGCTTTCTAATAGCTTGCTCTAAAAGAAGTTTATTTGATAACCCGCAAAGAGGGTTTGGGCTTTTTCGGACCCTTATCTTTAGGCTCAGCAAGTGGTTTATCCGATGATTTGGTTTTCACTGCTTTCGGACCGCGCGGCGGGGTTGGCGGCTGATCTGGATCTTCGCGTTCAAACACTGTGCCCTGACCATTCTCATGACTGTAGATACCAACAACGGCAAAGACCGGCACCTTGATATTAATAGGGACACCACCAAAGCGTGTTGAAAAGGCAAGGATTTCAAGATCGAGAACAAAGTTGGTTACCGCTCGGGGAGCGATATTCAGGACTATCTGACCATCGGTCACATAGTCCTGAGGAACCTCAACACCCGGATAATGGGCATCGATCGCCACATAGGGCGTGCAATCGTTGTCCACTATCCAGTCAAAAAAGGCTCTCAGGATATAGGGTCGGTTGGACCTCATATTCATCGCAGGGGACGAATCTCTTGTTCGAGATCTGTAAGACTTTCCTGGAATGAAGGTCGATCGAAAAGACGCTCCATATAGTCGAGTAGAGGCTTTACCTGACGGTTGTTGGGCAGTTCGATACCGAGCTGCGGCAAACGCCACAGGATAGGACCGAGACAGCAATCAACTAGGGTAAATTCTTCACTCATAAAGTACGGCATATCGGTGAAGATACTGGCAATGCTGATCAGCGACTCGCGGAATTCCTTGCGTGCCTCTTCAGATTTTTTACTTTCTGGGCTATTGATAATCTGGGCAATCAGACCGCCCCAGTCTTTCTCAATGCGGTGAACCCAGAGACGGCTCTGCGCTCGCGCGACTGGATAGACCGGCAACAGCGGTGGATGTGGGAAGCGTTCATCCAGATATTCCATAACCACTTTTGACTCGTAGAGAGCCAGGTCGCGATCAACCAGGGTCGGCAATGTGCCGTAGGGATTCGCTTCAAGAATCTCTTCTGTAATGGCGCTGGGTTCAATATCTTCGATTTCAACCGTAACGTCTTTCTCGGCTAAAACAATACGAACTCTATGGCTGTACTGGCATGTAGGGTCGGAAAATAATGTCATCGACGATCGTCGCACATCAACCTCTCAATTTTAAAGTAATTAGGGGGTAGCAAATCGCTACCCCAAATAGACAATCCATGCCTTTATATGGTCTGTCCTGAATAAAACTGTCTAATCTTAGTGAATGCCTTTCCAGTACTCGCGGTTCAGCAATACAACAAAGACTAATAATAGTAACAAAAATAACAATACCATTCGGCCGATATGCTTGCGCTCTTCAGCCATTGGCTCTGCAATATAGGCGAGGAAATTCACCAGGTCATACATCGCAGCATCATACTCTTCGGCGGACATGGTTCCCGCTTCAGGAATTACAAAACGACCACAGGGGTCATCGAGAATATCTTCACCGGTCAAACGGTCGCGTTTAATACCACCGTTGTAGGCCAATACAGGCCCGGGAGCGCATTCAGGCAAACCCTGTAAGTCGAGCAGAGCGTGGGGCATGCCCACATCTTTAAACACTCTGTTGTTGACACCCAGAGGGCGACTTGGGTCTGCATAAAAGTTACGCAGATAAGTATAGACCCACTCCGGAGAACGCGAGCGAGCCACCAGCGTCAGATCCGGGGGTACAGCGCCAAACCAATCTTTGGCGCCATCTTCAGGCATTGAGATTTCCATCAGGTCACCAATCTTCTGGCCGGTGAAAATCATATTGTCGAGCATCATCTGATTGGGGATACCAGCATCATTGGCAACGCGCTCCCAGCGGGAGTACTTGAAAGAGTGACAGCCCATGCAGTAGTTAACCGCAAGCTTTGCACCATTCTGCAATGAGGCATGGTTGGTAAGATCTGCTTCAAAGGGGTCACAGTCAATAGCACCACAAGACTTGCCGCTCTCAGCACCCACTGCCTTGAGTGGCAGAATAACCAGAAGCAGCACTATTATCAGTCCACCGATAGATTTCCAGAAACCCATGCCGCCATCCATCGTGATGCGGTCGGGCTCCGGCTTGGTCTTTTCAATACGAGTCCAGAAGTAGATACCGATAAAGTAGCTGAAGTACAGAACTGTACAAATCTGAGCCAGAATGGTCCGCGCTGCTGTCGGCGCTTTAACACCCAGGTAACCGAGAATAATAAAGCAGGCAGCAAATACCAGAATAGCTGCACGGCTAAAGGTTCCCTTGTAGCGCATTGAGCGAACCGGACTGCGATCCAACCATGGCAATACATAGAGAATAGCGATTGCAGCAGCCATAGTGATAAAGCCACCGAGCTTGTCGGGAACTGCACGCAGCATTGAATAGTATGGTGTGAAGTACCAGACCGGCGCGATATGCTCAGGGGTCTTCAGCGAGTTGGCAATCTCAAAGTTTGCGTGCTCGAGGAAGTAGCCGCCCATCTCTGGGGCAAAGAACAGAATGGCGCAGAAGACAAACATGAATACAACGATAGGCACCAGATCGTGAATTACAAAGTATGGGTAGAAAGGAATGCCATCGACTGGATTACCTTTATCATCTTTGTACTTCTTGATGCTAACGCCGTCCGGGTTGTTTGAACCCACATCGTGCAAGGCAATAATATGCATCACCACCAGTGCGATCAAAATGATCGGCATGGCGACAACGTGCAGCGACATAAAGCGGTTGAGGGTAATACCAGAAATCAGGTAGTCACCGCGTATCCACTGAACAACATCTTCACCAATCACCGGAATAGCGCCAAACAGCGAGATAATCACCTGCGCACCCCAGTAGGACATCTGACCCCAGGGCAGAACATAACCGAGGAAAGCCTCAGCCATCAGTGCCACATAGATAGTCATGCCGAAAATCCACACCAGCTCACGAGGGGCTTTATAAGACCCGTAGATCAGGCCTCGGAACATATGCATATAGACGACGACAAAGAACGCCGAAGCACCCGTAGAGTGGGCGTAGCGAATAATCCAGCCCATATCCACATCGCGCATAATATATTCAACAGAGGCAAAGGCCTGTTCCGCAGAACCCTGGTAGCTCATCAGCAACCAGATACCAGTGACCAGCTGGATAACCAGCACGACCATTGATAAAACACCAAAGTAGTACCACCAGTTAAAATTCTTTGGTGCGTAATACTCGGCCATATGCCGGTTCCACTCACGCTTGAGTGTTGGCATACGTGAATCAATCCACTCGGCTAAAGCAGCTACTTTACTCATTACGCAATCTCCGAATCTATACCGATAATAATAATGTCGTCCGACTCATAGGAGTGAGGCGGAACCTCGAGGTTAGTCGGCGCAGGTACGCCAGCAAAAACTCGTCCAGAGAGATCAAACTTGGAACCGTGACAGGGGCAGAAAAAGCCACCGAGCCAGGAGTCTCCACCGAGATCCTTGGCACCCACATCGGGGCGATACATCGGCGCACAACCCAGGTGCGTACAGAGACCGACCAGAATCAGATACTCTTCCTTGCCAGCCAGTGTGCGCGCTGAACCAGCCACATAACCGGGCTGCGAGGCGCTCTGCGAATCAGCATCTCTAAGGATACTAGTATCTATGGCATCGATAGCGGCCAGAGCCTCAGCGGTACGGCGCACGATATAAACCGGCTTGCCACGCCACTCGACAACCAGACGGCCGCCAGACTCAAGCTTGGAGATATTAACTTTAACCGGCGCACCAGCAGCTTTAGCTTTGGCGCTTGGTTGCCAGGATGAAACGAAAGGTACTGCCGCACCAACTACACCAGCTCCACCGACAACAGCGGTAGCACCAGTAAGAAATCGGCGGCGACTATGGTTGACACCGTCACTAGTCATGACGTTCTCCCTAAAACAGCAAAATTGGATGTTAAAACACGCGGGTTCGCGCGCAATTAAAAGGCGCTGCATTCTAACGGAAAGCCGCATTTTACGCAACCGGGAGAGTGCCAAATAAACCCTTAACCAGCTGTTTTTAATGGCAAAAAAAAACCCGACTGAAGAGTCGGGTTTTGTTTTTTTCCAACGCGCGATTAACGCTTGGAGAATTGTGGACGCTTACGTGCTTTACGCAGACCCACTTTCTTACGTTCAACCTGTCGAGCATCGCGAGTCAGGAAGCCTGCTTTGCGCAGTGGGCTACGAAGATTCTCATCGTATTCCAACAGTGCACGAG
>Ga0206125_10002946_pt1 | contig 17100 bp, 13 predicted proteins | sample Helgoland_Spring_4_FD_148598 | JGI IMG/M metagenome (GOLD analysis project Ga0206125, IMG submission 148598) | Pelagic subsurface seawater microbial communities from Kabeltonne, Helgoland, North Sea - Helgoland_Spring_Bloom_20160331_1 | ecosystem: Environmental > Aquatic > Marine > Epipelagic ... | reverse complement strand
TGCATGTTCTTTAGACAATGGCAGGTGCATAGCTCATGTAGATAACGGAATAGAGATCCCAGAATACGAGCAAGTATTTGATGATAAAAATGCAGTAGATATCTGGAAATATATGCCCTCAGAGGTAGGTAATTGGGAGCTTACAGATGAACAGAATTTTTTTAATCTATAAACACTAAACAAAAAGACGCGGTGAGGGCAACGGAGTGTAGTAGACAATTTGTTAGAATAGGATTATTTGTATTATATTTGATATATTATTAAATAAATTTTTTAAGAAAAATGGCAAAAGCTAAAAAACTACAGAAAGAAGAACTTAGTAAGATTAACTCAGTTGTATCTAGAATCAATCAGTTAAAAATAAACTTAGCTGATTTAGATCTTCAAAAAACGCAACTATACAAAGTGTTTGAGCAGTTTAGCGAAGAGTTGGCTAACGAACAAAAAACATTAGAAGAAAAATACGGTGACGTTACTATCGACTTATCATCTGGAGAAATCAAAGACAATGAACGGTCTGATTCGTAAGATAAGTATAGGTAGAGATTATAAAAACGAAGCTATGCATTATTCCGTAGGCCAAGAGGTCTACGGGGGGCATACTATAGAAACTATAATCGAAGAAAAAGACAGGTTTAGTATCTACATTAGAAAAAATGACGAAACAATACCATGGAAAGACTTTAACAAGAACATGGGTATAGCTGTTGAATATAATTTAGAGTATTAATGAAGTCTTTATTTGATTTCGTTGTAGAGCCAAAAGGTTCTAGAAATAAAAATAAAAAAGAGTTAGGCGAAAAAGAGCTTATACTAAACACTGACTTACAAGATCATAGATACGTCAACAGGTTAGGTGTTGTTATTAGCGTGCCTAGGGGTGATTCTAGCGGCATCAAACCTGGAGATGAAGTAATAGTTCATCACAACGTTTTTAGAAGGTTCTATGACGTAAAGGGTAAAGAGAAAAATAGTAGGAGTTATTTTAACGAAACTTCCTACATGTGTAGCTTAGATCAAGTGTACATGTATAAGAGAAATGGTTTATGGAAACCTACTGATGGTTACTGCTTTGTTAAACCTATAGAGTCTAGCGACATGTGGTCTATAGATAAGGAAACACCGTTTACAGGTGTGCTTAAAATATTGGGTGATGACTTACTACAACTCGGTCTGCAGTGTGGTAATGTAGTAGGATTTACACCCCGGAGCGAATATGAATTTGTCATTGAAAACGAAAGGATGTATCGTGTTCGTTCCGTAAACATAAATATAGATTATGGATACAAAAGAAACGAAAAAGAGTATAATCCAAGCTGGGCGTAAAGCTATAAAGGAGCTAATAAAAGTTGCTGAAGAACCTATAATAACAAACACTGAAGACGACGTGTCTGCGGATAGACTCAAAAATGCTGCTGCTACAAAAAAACTAGCAATACTAGACGCTTTAGAAATACTTAATAGAATACAGCAAGAAGAAGATATGCTTGATAACAAACCTGTAGAAAATGAAGCAAAAAAATCCTTTTCTGGTTTTGCTGAGAAAAGATCTAAATAATGTCGTACAATTCTTTATATAAGATAATACAACCAATAAAGCTTAGTACCGTCAAAAGGTATAATAAGGCTAAAAAATGGAAGTATGGTTACAATAAAGAGTTTGACTTTATAGTTATAAGTAGATCTGGTCAAATAGGTGATATATACGAGATTCAAAATCTAAAAATAGCGTTACCTAAAGAAAAAGATGTTCATGAGTTTGAAAACAAAAAATGGACACCTTTTGAATATCCTAAAGAAATAAAAAACATAAAAAGTGTTTTTGAATGGGAAGACTACCCAGAAGAGTTTAAATCAAAATGGGAGTCTTACATCGACGAAGAGTTCAATAGAAGAGAAGACGGTTTCTGGTTCTTTAATAAAAACGTAAAGACATACATAACAGGTACACATTATATGTACCTACAGTGGGCTAAAATAGATGTAGGTAAACCTGATTTTAGAGAAGCAAATAGACTTTTCTTTATATTCTGGGAAGCCTGCAAAGCTGATCAAAGAAGCTACGGCATGTGTTATTTAAAAAACAGACGTAGTGGTTTTTCTTTTATGTCCAGTTCAGAAACCGTAAACCAAGCAACTATAAGTTCTGATGCTAGATTTGGCATACTATCTAAATCAGGTTCAGATGCAAAAAAGATGTTTACAGACAAAGTTGTTCCTATATCTGTTAATTACCCGTTCTTTTTTAAACCCATACAAGACGGTATGGACCGTCCTAAGTCTGAGTTAGCCTACAGGGTTCCGGCTTCAAAGTTAACTAGAAAATCAATAAAAAAACAAGATGAAGAAATACTTGAAGGTCTTGACACAACTATTGATTGGAAAAATACAGGTGATAACTCTTATGATGGTGAAAAGCTTAAGCTTCTGGTACACGATGAAAGCGGAAAGTGGGAAAAACCAGATAACATACTAAATAACTGGAGGGTAACAAAGACTTGTCTTAGACTTGGTTCTCGTATCATAGGCAAATGTATGATGGGATCAACATCTAATGCTTTAGATAAAGGTGGTGAAAACTTTAAAAAGTTATACTACGATTCTGATGTTTCCAAAAGAAACAAAAATGGCCAAACTAAATCCGGTTTATACAGCTTGTTTATACCAATGGAATGGAATTACGAAGGTTTCATCGATGAGTACGGTAACCCAGTATTTGAAACTCCCGATTCAGAGGTTAAAGGACCTGAAGAAGAATATATAGATGTAGGTGTAATTGAAAATTGGGAAAACGAAGTAGACGGTTTAAGAGGAGATCAAGACGCTTTAAATGAGTTTTACAGGCAGTTTCCAAGAACCGAAGAGCACGCTTTTAGAGATGAAACTAAAAATAGTATTTTTAATTTATCTAGAATATATGATCAAATAGACTATAATCAAGGTATTTCTAGAGACGGTGTGGTAACGAAAGGTAATTTTCACTGGAAAGACGGTATAAAAGACTCTAAAGTTTTTTTTACACCAGATCCACAAGGAAGATTTATAATTTCTTGGGTTCCAGATAAACAACTGCAAAACCAAGTGATTATAAAAAATGGGGTGAGATATCCTGGTAATGAACACATGGGTGCTTTTGGCTGTGATTCGTACGATATTAGCGGTACGGTTGACGGTAAAGGCTCAAATGGTGCTTTGCATGGTTTAACAAAGTTCTCAATGGAAAACTCACCGCCTAATCATTTTTTTCTTGAATACGTTGCTAGACCAAAAACTGCTGAGACATTTTTTGAGGATATGTTGAAAGCTTTGGTTTTTTATGGTATGCCTGTTTTGGCAGAAAACAATAAACCTAGATTTTTGTATTTTTTAAAACAAAGAGGTTACAGAGGTTTTTCTATGAACAGACCAGATAAGGTTTGGAATAGATTGTCAACAACAGAGAAAGAGATAGGTGGTATACCTAACTCTAGCGAAGATATAAAACAAGCCCACGCGGCCGCTATAGAAACCTACATAGAAAAACATGTTGGTCAAACAGGTGATGGCAAGTATGGTTCTATGTATATGGATAGAACGCTTAATGATTGGAGTAGATTTGATATAAATAAAAGAACAAAGTTTGATGCTTCTATTAGCTCCGGTCTAGCTATAATGGCTTGTAATAGAAACTTGTATAGACCAGTAGCAGATAGAACAAGAACTAAAATTGATTTTGGTTTTTCAAAATATAAAAACAGCGGTTCTAAATCGCAGATAATATAGAATTATGGCTGAGTCAGTTGTAAAAAGTTATTTTCCTAGTCAAGTAGCTAGTGACCAAGAAAAATTAAGCTTAGAATATGGGCTTAAGGTAGGTAAAGCTATCGAAGATGAATGGTTTAAAAGAGATGGTGGTGTATACAGATTTCACAGTAACCAAGAAACTTTTCATACTAGAAGACAATATGCTAGAGGCGAGCAGTCTATACAAAAGTATAAAGATGAATTATCCATCAACGGTGACTTATCTTATTTAAACCTTGATTGGAAACCAGTACCTATTATACCAAAGTTTGTTGATATAGTTGTAAATGGTATATCTGAAAGGATGTATGATATAAAAGCTTTTTCACAAGATCCTTTTGGTATAGACAAGAGGACTAAATACATGGAGTCTATTTTAAGAGACATGCAAACCAAGGAGCTTAACGATTTTGCAGAGCAGGCTTTTGGTGTTAACATGTATGAAAACCCAAAACAAACTCTACCTGAAAACAAAGAGGAGCTAGAACTTCACATGCAGTTAAGCTACAAGCAGTCTGTAGAGATAGCTGAAGAGCAGGCTTTAACTGTTTTGCTAGAACACAATAAATACGAAAACACTAGAAAAAGACTTAATTACGATCTTACAGTACTGGGTATGGCTTGTGTGAAAAACAGCTTTAATACTTCAGAAGGTATAAAAATAGACTATGTAGATCCAGCTAGTTTAGTTTATTCGTACTCAGAGTCACCTTATTTTGATGATATATATTACATAGGTGAAGTTAAAAACGTGCCAGTAAACGAGCTTAAAAAACAATATCCTGAATTAGATGATGAAGCTTTAGAAGATATACTAAAAAAGAGCATACACGATAGAGGTCACTACAGTAATTCACCTAGAAACAATCACACTGTAGATAAAAACACCGTTCAGGTCTTATACTTTAATTACAAAACCTACATGAACGAGGTTTACAAGTTAAAAGAAACAGGAAGTGGCGCTAGCAAGGTTATATTAAAAGACGACCAGTTTAATCCTCCAAGTGATTTGGAAACTAAATTTGGTAAAATATCTAGATCTTTAGAAGTTGTTTACGAAGGCGCTTTAGTTTTAGGTACAGATATAGTTTTAGAGTGGGGCTTGTCTAAGAATATGATGAGACCAAAAAGTGATGATGCTAAGGTTAAAATGAACTACAATTTAGTAGCTCCTCGTATGTACCAAGGTCGCATTGAATCTCTAGTTTCTAGAATTACAAGTTTTGCTGATATGATTCAGCTAACACATTTGAAATTACAGCAGGTATTAACACGTATGGTACCTGACGGTATATACATAGATGCTGATGGTTTAGCTGAGATTGACCTTGGAAACGGAACCAATTACAACCCACAAGAAGCACTTAATATGTTCTTCCAGACAGGTAGTATTATTGGTAGATCTTTCACATCAGAAGGTGATATGAATCCAGGTAAAGTACCTATTCAAGAGGTAACTTCAGGCGCTGGGGGTCAAAAGATAACTGCTTTAATAAACACTTACAACTATTACCTACAGATGATTAGAGACGTAACCGGCCTTAATGAGGCTAGAGACGGATCTACTCCAGATAAAAATGCTTTAGTTGGTGTTCAGAAACTAGCAGCAGCTAACTCAAACACAGCTACTAGACATATACTTCAGTCTAGTTTGTTTTTAACAACAGAGTTGGCAGAATCTTTGTCTTTAAGACTTTCAGATGTTATAGAGTTTTCTCCTACTAGAGATGGATTAATAAACAAGATCGGTGCGCATAACACCGCGGTAATAAGCGAGTTGCATGATATTCATCTTCACGATTTTGGTATATTTATAGAACTAGCTCCTGATGAAGAGCAACAAGCGTTTTTAGAAAACAACATACAACAAGCGTTAGCTCAGCAAAGTATTGATTTAGAAGACGCTATAGATATCAGAGACATTAAAAACGTAAAGTTAGCTAATCAACTTTTAAAAATAAGAAGACGTAAGAAAAGAGAGCTTGATCAAAAAATGGCTCAGCAGAACATGCAGGCTCAAGCGCAGGCTAACGCACAAACACAACAAGCTGTTGCTCAAACAGAAGCTCAAAAACAACAAGTTATAGCTCAAGGTAAAGCTCAGCTAGCTCAGTTGCAGTCTCAATTAGATTTACAGAAATTACAGCAAGAGTCTGAAATCAAAAAAGACTTGATGGCTAAGGAGTTTGAGTACAACATGAGAATAAGAGGCATCGATGGCGAGAATCTTAAAGAAAAAGAAAAATACAAAGAAGACAGAAAAGACGATAGGACTAAGCTTCAAGCATCTCAACAAAGTGAACTTATCGATCAAAGAAAAAACAATAAACCACCAAAAGACTTTGAATCTTCTGGTAACGACACCTTAACAGGTGGGTTTGGCTTAGGTTATTTCGAACCTAGGTAATAACTAAATATAGTATCCTTTAATATTTTATTTTAACATGGAAGAAGAAAACACAGTAAGCCAGGAAGAGCTGGTTCAAAAACAAGACTTAGACGACGGCGTCGTAAAAGTTGATTTTAGAAACGTTAACAAAGAGCAAGAAGATGTATCAAGCGAAAATGATGAAGAAGCCGGAGTGCGGATGCAAGATAGCGACGTGCAATTGCCAGCAGATGCCGATGCCTCAACCGATCAACCTGAGAGCAAAGAGCCCAGCGAAGTACGGGAGCGCGATGAAGAAGAGTCCTTACAGGATGACGGAGAGCCCGCTAGCGAAGTACGGGTGCTCGAGGAAATAACGGAAGAGGAACAACAAACTGAAAATGTTTCTGAAGAAGTTGAGGTTGAAAAAGAGCCTGAAGAACAATTAGAAGAAAAAGCAAGCGTAGATCTACCAGAAAACATAGAAAAACTAGTTGAGTTCATGAACGAGACTGGTGGTACTTTGGAAGACTATGTTAGATTAAACCAAGATGTAGATGCTCTTAATGAGGATCAGCTTGTAAAAGAATATTACAGGAACACAAAACCACATCTTGATGATAGTGAAATTGATTTCTTGATTGAAGATAGTTACTCGTTCGACGAAGAACTAGATGAAGAGAGAGATATTAAACGTAAAAAACTACTTTACAAAGAAGAGGTTCAAAGAGCTAAACAGCACTTGAACAGTATGAAAAGTAAGTATTACGACGACATTAAAGCTGGAAGCAGATTAACACCTGAACAGCAAAACGCGGTTGATTTTTTCAATCGTTACGAAAAAGAAACAAAAGAATCATCACAGCTAGCTGAAAAACAAGCTTCGGTATTTAAAAATAAGACAGATAATGTCTTTAACCAACAATTCAAAGGTTTTGAATACGAAGTTGGTGAAAAAAAATATCGATTTAACGTTAAAGACGCTAGTAAGGTAAAAGAAAACCAAAGCGACCTCAGTAATTTCACTAGAAAGTTTCTAGGACAAGACAATACTATAGGCGATGCTAAGGGTTATCATAAAGCCTTGTTTACAGCGATGAACGCAGACGCTGTGGCTAATCATTTTTACCAACAAGGTAAAGCTGATGCTGTTAAGGAAACCTCTGCACGTTCTAAGAACGTCAAAATGGACCCTAGAGGTCAACACGAGGCTACAACACAGGTTAGTGGAATAAAGGTAAGGGCAATTAGTGGTGATGATTCTCAAAGACTGCGTGTTAAAATTAGTAAATAACTCTAAAAACATAAATAAATGAGTTTTTTAACACAAGGGGGCTTCCCTGCAGGTTTAACTCCTGCACCAACAAAAACGTTGTTCGATAAGAACTACTTGAACATCGCTGGTAACGATTTCAACTTTACCAAGCAATTTTTACCTGAGGTCTACGAAAAAGAAGTAGAGCGTTACGGTAACAGATCTGTTTCATCTTTCCTTAGAATGGTAGGTGCTGAAATGCCTATGGCTTCTGACGAAGTTGTATGGACTGAGCAAGGTCGTTTGCACATTGCATATGATGGAGCTAAAGTAGCTACTAACAATACTGCTACTGATCACACGATTAATATCACTGGTCACTCTATCCGTCAAGGTCAAACTATCGTTGTCTCTAAAGGTTTCGATACTGTTAAAGCTTACGTACAGTCTGTTTCTGCAAACTCTATTGAAGCATACCCACTTACTCAAGCAGATTGGCCGGCTGGTTTTGTTGCAGCTTCTAATCCAGAACTAAAAGTATTTGTTTACGGTTCTGAATTTGCAAAAGGATCTGCTGGTATGCAAGGGTCTGTTGACGCTGGTTTCCAGAAGTTTACAAACTCTCCTATCATCATGAAAGACAGATACTCAATTAATGGTTCTGACACTGCTCAGATCGGTTGGGTTGAAGTTACTTCTGAATTAGGAACATCAGGTTACCTATGGTACTTGAAGTCTGAGCACGAAACTCGTCTACGTTTTGAAGACTACTTGGAAATGACCATGGTAGAAGCTGAAAAAGCAACAGAAGCAATCGATATTCTTGACACTGACGGTTCTACGGATACTGGTCACAATGTTAGAGGTACTGAAGGTTTGTTCGCTGCTATTCAAGATCGCGGTCTACAGTTCAACGATCACGACTTTGACGCTGCCTCTGGTTTAACTGGATTAGGTGAGTTTGATCTTATTCTTCAAGAATTAGACAAGCAAGGTGCTATCGAAGAAAACATGCTTTTCTTAGATCGTGGTACCGCTCTAGCTATGGACAACATGCTAGCTCGTGCTAACTCTTACGGAACTGGTGGTACTTCTTACGGAGTATTCGAAAACAGCGAAGACATGGCGTTGAACTTAGGTTTCTCTGGATTCCGTCGTGGTTCTTACGATTTCTACAAAACTGACTGGAAATACTTGAACGATGCTGCAACTCGCGGTTTAACTCAAGATATTGATGGTGTTCTTGTACCAGCTGGTGTTTCTACTGTATACGATCAAACGTTAGGTAAAAACATCCAACGTCCATTCCTACACGTTCGTTACCGTGCTTCTGAAGCAGACGATCGTCGTATGAAGTCTTGGATTACTGGTTCTGTCGGTGGTAACTACACTAGTGATATCGATGAAATGAACGTACACATGCTTTCTGAAAGATGTTTGTGTGTTCAAGGAGCAAACAACTTCGTATTGTTCAAAGACACTGCTTCTTAAGTAGTGATTTAAAAAAGTATTGCCCTCGTCCTTGTGACGGGGGTAATTCTTAACTTTATTATATAATTTTATTATGGCAACTAAAGAAAAAAAAGCTCCTGCTAAAAACACGTGGGAGATAAAAGACAGATATTACTATTTAATTGGGAATAAAAAACCAGTTGTAATGACAGTACCATCAAGGCATACGTCTAAAAGACCTTTGCTTTGGTTTGATGAAGAGTTAGGTTATCAAAGAGAGCTGAGATATGCTACTAACCAAAAAAGCCCGTTTGTTGACGAGCAAGAAGGAACAGCTACTCTTGAGCACGTTGTTTTTAGAGATGGTTCGCTTTTTGTACCTAGAGAAAAACAAGCCTTACAAAAGTTTTTATCATTATATCATCCTCTTACAAACAAGATGTTTTCTGAGTTTGACGCCGTGGCAGAAGCTGTTGATGATTTAGAATACATTCAAATGGAATTAGCCGCTTTAAACGCAGCAGCTAACATGGATGTTGACCAAGCAGAAGCTATACTTAGAGTAGAGTATGGTTCTAAGGTTGTTGGCATGACTTCTAAGGAGCTTAAAAGAGATGTTATATTGTACGCTAAGAATAACCCACAATTACTCTTACAGTTAGCTAATGACGAAAACGTTGTTATCAGAGCTGTTGGTGTAAGAGCTGTAGAAGCAGGTATTCTTAAACTAGCGCCTGATCAAAGAACATTTAATTGGGCTAGTAATGGTCGCAAGATCATGACAGTGCCTTTTGATGAAAATCCTTATTCAGCATTAGCAGCCTTTTTTAAGACTGATGATGGTATAGAGATTTATCAAAGCATTGAAAAAAGGTTGAAATAAACAGTTGAAGGGGTGATTATAAAATTTAGTCACCCCTTTAACAAAAAAATACAAAATGGCAATAAGTGTAGACACCGTATATCAAAGAGTATTAGCTATACTCAATAAAGAACAAAGAGGTTATATAACACCCGAGGAGTTTAACCTATTTGCCAATCAAGCTCAATTAGACATATTTGAGCAATACTTTTATGACATAAATCAGTTTGGAAGGTTACATGGTAATGACACTGAGTACTCCGATATGCTCGATAACCTAAACGAAAAGGTAAGTCATTTTGAAAAATCAGCTACTTTAAGTTATTCTAATAATCATTTTCAATTACCAAGTGATTTATATAGAGTAGGAACTCTTGTGTATAGCAATAAAGAAGTTGAAAGAGTCAACAAGAACGAGTACTTGTACATAGCTCAATCACCGATAGCAAAGCCTTCTGACAGCCGACCTATATACACCAAAGACATTAATGGTTTTAAAGTTTACGGATCATCAGAGTTTAACAACAGTAAAACTGTTACTATAAATTACGTTAAAGAACCAGCAAAGGTTATATGGAATTATAACACTGTTCTTGGCAATGCTCAATACAAAGCAACTGGTTCTGTTAATTTTGAATTAGAAAAATCAGAAGAAGTTGATTTAGTTATAAAAATACTAGGGCTTTCTGGCTTAGAAATCAGAGACCTAAGTTTATATCAAGTTGCGACACAGGAAGAGATTAGAGACACACAAGAAGAAAAGCAATAATAAATGGGTTTATTTTCAGGAACACAAGAGGATTATTACACTGGATCCGAATTTGGAGGTTACCAGTCTGTATCTATAGATGATATCATAAACAACTTTGTAGTAGCCTACGTTGGTGAAGACAAAATTATTTCAAAAATAAAGAGAACAGACGTTGCTTTTCATGCTCACAGAGCGTTGCAGGAACTTAGTTATGACACTACAAAGTCTTACAAAGCTTACGAAATAGAAGTGCCACCTTCTCTAACAATGGTACTGCCTCATGACTATGTCAACTATGTTAAGTTATCTTGGGTTGACGATGGTGGTGTAGAGAGAGTAATACATCCTGCTAGAAAATCATCTAACCCATCTGCTATAATTCAAGATTCTAATTACGATTATACTTTTGACAGCAACGGTAAACTTAGTTTAGCTGGCGATTCAGAGACTTGGACTAGATTTAAAGCTAATACTGTTAACGACAATGCTGATAATGACGCGCCTGAATTTGACGCTACATTTGGAGCTAGATTCGGTATGGACCCGCAGTTTTCTCAAGCTAACGGTACGTTTTTCATAGACGATATAAAATCAAAAATATTTTTTGGCTCAGAAATGAGTAATAAAATAGTTACTTTAAAGTACATAAGTGACTCTGTGGCTACAGATGCTGAGATGAAAGTTCACAAGTTTGTTGAAGAAGCTGTATACAAACACATAGCCCACGCTATATTATCAACAAGAGCTAACACTCCAGAATACATTATTAATAGATTTAAAAAAGAGAAGTTTGCTACTAAAAGAAATGCAAAACTACGCTTGTCTAATCTTAAGCTTGAGGAGTTAACGCAGGTACTACGCGGTAAGTCGAAACAAATAAAACACTAACAGATGCCAGAATTAAAGCGTGTGTTTACGTCGGGTAAGATGAACAAAGATCTCGACGAGAGATTAGTACCCCCAGGTCAATACAGAGATGCTCAGAATATTCAAGTAAGTGATTCTGAAGGTTCCGATGTTGGTGCTGTCGAGAGTATAGTTGGTAACACTAGAAAATTAAAAAAAACATCTAGCGTTAACTGGGACGCTAACTTTGGTTTAGATTCACCAAAATGTATTGGTGTAGCTAGGGACACGCTTAACAATAAAATATACTGGTTTATAACATCGAACGATGGCGACGCTATTTTAGAATACGACGAGTCTACCGGTTTAACTGCTCCAGTCATAATAGACGTTAGAAGTACCACGATTTTAAACTTTAGTCAAAACTACTTAATAACAGGTGTCAACGTAGTTGATGGTATACTTTTTTGGACTGACGATAACAACGAACCTAGAAGATTACAGATATCTAGGTTTAAAACAGGTAGCTCACAAACAGGTACTGATTTAGGTTCTACAACTCAAGTTTATAGAACTTACGACAGCACTACGCTGCCACCATCTTTTATTTCTAGACAGTTTACCAAACACGATATAACAGTGATACGTAGAGCACCTCAGTCTGCTTGTACGATATCAGTTGAACCATCTATAGTCGGTGGAAACGCTACTGGAATAACACCTGTTACTACAGCTGCGGTAAATTTCTACAACAAACCAGTAAACGGAGAACAAGCTATTACCTGGACGGGTGGTATAACATGGCACTCTACTTCTGGATCAAGATTTAGACTATCTGCTTCAAAGGAACAAGAAGATGGTACTAAAGACCAATATGAAATTGTTGGTACTTTTAAAAGCAGTCCGGCTGCAACTTCTACATCGGGCACTGTGGTTATAGAATCTATATCCAGCGGTGTACCTAATGAAAGTCTAGCTTGGGAAATGCTACTTATAGAGGATGATCCTATTTTTAGAAACGATTTTCCTAGATTTAGCTATAGATACAAGTATGTTGACGGAGAGTATTCTACATACGCGCCGTTTACACAAGCTATTTTTGTTCCTGGTACATTTGAGTACCTCAGCAGAAACGGTGAAAACATCGGTATGGAAAGTGTTATTAGAAAAATAACTATTACCGGTTTAACTTCTAATATACCAAAAGACGTAAATAAAATAGAAGTTCTTTACAAGAGTTCAAGCTCTAACAACATTTCTGTAATAGAGACTATTGATTACGATCCTAATCAAAACCCTAGTCAAGCTATTTCTGTAGCTATTACGTCGGCTACTTTTGGTAGAACTATCGAGTCAGGTCAATTATTAAGAGCATTTGATAATGTGCCCATAAAAGCGAAAGCTCAAGAAGTCATTGGAAATAGACTGGTTTACGGTAACTATGTTCAGAACTACGATGTAGACGAGGGTGATGTAACAGTAGTTGCTGATCAAGATAACACAGCTCACGCTTCTGGTTTTAAAGGTGAAGAAACAATAAAGTCAAACAGAGAGTATCAAATAGGTGTTTCTTTTTTAGACGATTATGGTAGAGAAACTCCTATATTCACGTCTACGGGTGGCGGTATATCTGTAACAGGAAAAAATGCTACAAAGGCAAACAAGTTAAAAGCTAAACTAAATAATTTTACAGCGCCAACAGGTATAAGTAAGTTTAAATACTACGTAAAAAACCTTAGCGAACCGTACTACAACTTAGCTTTAGACAGGTACTACCAAGCAGAAGACAATTCAGTTTGGTTAAGCTTTCCATCTAGCGAAAGAAACAAGATTAAAGATGGTCAACACATAGTTCTTAAAAAGGCTCACGACAGCAACGACGCTGTCTTAGAAAACAACAGATACAAGGTATTAGAGGTTTCGAATGAAGCTCCTGATTATGTTCGTTTAGTCAAGGTGGCTATAGCTAGAGCAAACTGTGTTAACTATAGACCTAACGATACTGAAAAACCTTTTGTTATAGGTGACGAAAGAGTTAGTTTTTTAGCTCCATTACAAGTTAAGAACCCTACATTTTACGAAGGTGTGTCCAGTAAGGGCTACTTACAATTTGTAAATGTAAACAATACCGCTAGAAGCCAATTTTACCAAATAGCAAACGGTGGTCCAACAGGTGCTGAAGAAACTGTAGACATACCTAGAACAGGCGAATCAAACATTGCGCACTCTTTGTTTCAAGTTGATTTTACAGAGGGAATAAAATCTGAAGATGATTGGTTGACTAAGATTCCAAATAACAAAGAAATAAAGGTTATTGTATTTGAAGAACAAAACTTTCCTGCAAAAGAATTTATAGGAAGATTTTTTGTAAAGATATCAGCTAACGCTACTTTTTATGATAACGCTATAAGAGCTTTTGCTGAGACCGGCTCTGATACTATAGAAGATGAAACGTTAACACTTTATCAATTATCAACTAATAATTTTTCTCAATTTAACAGAGCTGTTGATGGTAGCATAGGCAGTGGTGTGGAGGTTGCTTTATCTGATGCTAATATATCATCTAGTATTGATAATAATACTGGTTTAGGTATGCCTCAAAACGGATTAGATAAATTAAGGCTTTATATAAGAAACGCTGCTAATACTCAACTAGCGCAAAACGTCACGCACTTTAAATTTCAAAAAATATCTAATATAGGTACTAGAGTTAAGTTTTTGTTTGCTGATGACTCTAAGTCTGATATTTATAGAATAATATCATCGCAGCAAGAAGATTACGTTGATGTAGGCGGTTCTGATGAAGGTATAAAACTGACATGTACTCTTGATAAGAACTTTAACGAAGGTTATGACACAGAGCAAGGATCTAACTACAATTTATCTTCTATTAAAGGTGTTATTATAATGAGAGAGCAGAATATAAAAGATCAAAATCTTTTGTCTTCTACTAACCCAGCTGTTTTTGAAACAGAGCCTGATAAAGGACCTGAACTAGATATATACTACGAAGCAACTAATCCTATAGACATAGCTAACGTTGGTTCAGTTCAAACTTTTCCTTATTTTAATGCTTATTCGTTTGGTAATGGTGTAGAGTCTGATAGAGTTGGTGATGATTTCAACGCGGCTACCATAGGTAAAGGTGTGAAAGCAAACGCAGAGCTTGAAGAGCCTTATGCTCAAGAAAGAAAAAGCTCTAGCATGATTTACAGTGGTATTATCAATAGCACTAGTAGTGTAAACAATACCAATCAGTTTTCTATGGCTGATAAAATCACTAAAGATTTAAACCCTATTTACGGCGGTATTCAAAAGTTGCACGCTAGAGACACGGATCTTATAGTGCTACTTGAAGACAAGATATTTAGAGTTCTTGCTAATAAAGACGCTTTGTACAATGCTGATGGTAACGCTCAGCTAACGGCTTCAAATAGAGTGTTAGGGCAGGCAACACCTTATGTAGGTGAATACGGTATATCAACACATCCTGAGTCTTTTGCTTCTTATGGTTTTAGAGCATACTTTACTGATAAGTCTAGAGGAGCTGTTATAAGGCTGTCTAGAGACGGTATTACCGATATATCATCTAAAGGCATGAGCGATTATATTTTAGACGCTTACAAAAGCCATACTAGCTCTAAGATAATAGGTTCTTATGATGAAGACACTGGAGCTTATAATATAGCTTTAAATAGTGAAGTTTTATCGTTTAAAGAAAAAGCTGATGGCTGGGCTACTAGGTTGTCTTATGAACCTGAGTTTGGAGTGTCAATGAACAACGAGTACTACACCTATAAAAACGGAGAGCTCTATATACACGATAACGCTAATACTAGAGCTAACTTTTACGGTGTACAGAGTGATACCACTGTTACTTTAGTATATAATGATCAACCTTCTAGAATAAAGAATTTTAAAACGCTATCTTACGAAGGTGATGACTCATGGACAGCTACTTTAGATACAGATCAGCAAGACGGTGAAGTTGTTACTTGGAAAAACAAAGAAGGTATATTTTACAATTACATTAGAGGTAAAGCTGATACTTGGAATAACTCAACACAAAATGGTACTTTAGACACTAGTGAATTTTCAGTGCAAGGTATTGATAATGTTGATATTGTAACAACATCTAGCCCGATAATGGGATTAGGTTTTAATAACGAGATAAATGTATCTTTACAACCAGCTACTGACGATTTGGTTTTTTACGAAAAATCAAACGGAAACGTATACAAGATAGGTACGTGTGCGAGTATAGTAGTGTCTAGTAATCAGTACTTGGTAAACGTCAACAACACTGAGAGTATAGAATATGATAATGGAGGCAGTAGCATAGAAGATGGTGACTTTGTATTTTTTGTTAAGAACAGTCAAATCAACACTTCGGGTATAGTAGGTTACTACGCTTCTGTTAAAATGACAAAAACAGGAGGTACAAATAAAGAATTATTTGCTGTTAACTCTGAAATATTTATCAGTAGTTAATAGCGTGCAATTATAAATTTAGAATATAATAACTATGGCAGCAGCATATTTACTAGCTGGAGCAGGCTTAAACTTATTGCAAAACGCGGTTACTGGACCAGAAAGACGCGAAAGATACGCAAACGCGGAAGCTGACTTCAACATGGCTAAAACAAAGTACATGAATCAAGATCTAAGCAATCCTAACTTAAACATGGAGAATGCTTACGAAGACCTTACTGTGAACACACAGCAGGCTGATTTTATAGCTAATAATCAAAACCAAGGTTTATCTAACAGTTTAAACAGTCTAAACGCAGCTGCTGGTGGATCTGGAATTGCTGGTCTTGCTCAAGCTATGGCTAATCAACAGAATCAAAACATGATTCAAGCTGGTGCTACTATAGGTCAACAAGAAACAAGAAATCAAATGCTTGAGGCTAAAGGCGATATGTCTATTCAAAACGCGGAGCGCTCAGGCGAAATGATATCTAGAAATTTAAAAAGAAACCAATACGCTACAGAATACGGTATTGCTCAAAATGAATTTGGTCAAGCTAGGGCTGAAAAAGCAGCGGCTATAGATCAAAGCTTCAAGGCTTTTGGACAGGGTATATCTGGTGGATTTAACTACATGGAAAACATGACAAATGCTTTTGGTAGAGACAACTTCCTTGGTGAGCATATGACTGGTTTCTTCGGTACCGGTATTGGAAAAACTGGTGGTGGAACTTATGATGTAAATGAATAATGGCTAAGCAAAAAACAAATATACCTTCATCGGCTGGAGATGCCAACTTGATCAAAGGAGCTAAATTTGCAGCACAGGGATATGTGGGCAGCTCTGGTGGTGACTTTATGGCAGAATACGGTATGAAAAGAGCACAAGAGATAAAGGCTCAAAATAAAGCCGTGTCTCAAGCTGCTGATGAAAGAATGGCTGGTTTCATGCAATCAATGCCTGCTAACGTTGATATAGAAAAAGTGCCTAGTTTTTTACAAGAAGAACTTAACTCTGTTTTGATAGAATCAAAAGAGGAGTACTTTAGAGCAGCTCAAATTGCAGCCAGCGCTGGTCCTAGAAGTGCTCAATACGCTAAAGCTATGCAAACTATGAATAAGGTTCAACAAGTGTATCAGAACCTGAATAATGATCTAAGCAAGCTTCAAAAAACAAAGTTAAAAACCATGGAAGACTTTGAGTTAGGTTCTATTTCTAATGGAACAGATCCTAGCGCTAAAGATTTTTTATCTAGATTAACCACGGATGAGCTTGATGTACACATAGACCCAGCAACTGGTAGGTTAAATTT
>Ga0206125_10002939_pt1 | contig 17117 bp, 23 predicted proteins | sample Helgoland_Spring_4_FD_148598 | JGI IMG/M metagenome (GOLD analysis project Ga0206125, IMG submission 148598) | Pelagic subsurface seawater microbial communities from Kabeltonne, Helgoland, North Sea - Helgoland_Spring_Bloom_20160331_1 | ecosystem: Environmental > Aquatic > Marine > Epipelagic ... | reverse complement strand
GTGGATGCGGGTGCCGATGAGAACGACGCACGCGACGCAGCCGAAGCGCTGGCACAGGCCACGCCGGTCAAGCAAGCTGAAGTGGTCGCAGAGCGGATCATCGAACGCATCGTGGAACGCACTCTTGAGCGTAAGCGGCTGCCAAACCGCCGCAAGGGCTACACGCAAAAGGCCATCGTTGGCGGCCACAAGCTGTATCTGCGGACCGGTGAGTTTGAGGACGGCTCGTTGGGCGAGATCTTTGTCGATATGCACAAGGAAGGCGCTGCTTTCCGCTCGATGATGAACAATTTCGCCATCGCTGTGTCTCTGGGCCTGCAATACGGTGTGCCGCTGGAAGAGTACGTTGACAGCTTCACCTTCACCCGCTTCGAGCCCAATGGCATGGTTGAGGGCAACGATGTGATCAAAATGGCGACGTCGACGCTCGATTACATCTTCCGGGAGCTGGCCGTGTCTTACCTTGGCCGGAATGACCTGGCGCACGTTGAGCCTGCGGATTTGCGGACAGACGCGTTGGGCCGTGGGGATCAGGAGTCCGCCATGTCCGGCGGCGAACAAAGCGATGATGCACTGCAAATGGCCTTGGATTTCGCCTCCTCGGGCTACCTGCGTGGTGGCAAGAAGGAAGTAAAGAACCAACTGGTTGTCGTCACCGGCGGCAAGAAGGAAGGCTCGACCGGGAGCACCGTAGGGGCTGAAACCACCGTTGTTACGGCACTCTATGACGATGCCTCCGGAACCACGTCGTTTGAGATCCCTGCGCAACAGGACGCTCCTGTGCAACTGGCCGCTGGCGAGTCTGAGCGGTTCAGCATGGGCGGCGGGGCTGTGGATGCTGCAGATGACAAGATGCGCAACATGGAAGAGGCCCGCATGAAGGGTTACACCGGCGACGCCTGCGACTCTTGCGGTAACTTCACGCTGGTCCGCAATGGCACCTGTCTGAAGTGCGTAACGTGCGGTTCTACGACGGGCTGTAGCTAGGGGGCGTTTGCTCTTTTACAGCGGAGCAAGACGCCGACAAAAAGGGGAGCTATGGTCACCATAGCTCCCCTTTTTTCGTGGCAGTCGATTTTATCGCTTAAACCAAAAATGCAGCGGCGAGGCCGAGGAAGACCAGGAAGCCGACGACATCGGTGATGGTGGTCAAGAACACTGCCGAAGCGTTGGCCGGATCGACTTTCAGGCGATCGAGAATGATCGGGACCAAGGTGCCGGAAATTCCGGCGACGACCAAATTAACCAGCATCGCAACACCGATCACGACACTCAGGATCAGGTCCTGGAACCAAAGGGCTGAAAACACAAACGCGACCGCGGCGAAACCGACACCGTTGAACAGCCCAACCAGAGCCTCGCGCGTGATGAATTGAACAGCCTTGCGGGCGCGCAAATCCTTCATGGCCAAGGCGCGTACGGCCACGGCCAGTGTTTGTGTCCCCGCGTTTCCACCCATGGAGGCCACGATGGGCATCAGTACGGCCAGAGCGACGATTTCCTGAATCGTCCCCTGAAACAGCGAAATAACCATGGAGGCTAAGACGGCTGTTGCCAGGTTCACCGTCAGCCAGATGAAGCGGTTGCGCGCGGTTTGCCAGGAGGATCGGTTGATGTCGGACTCCTTACCCAGACCAACCAGGCGCATGAGGTCATCCTCGGCCTCTTCATCGATCACGTGGACAATGTCATCGAGCGTCACGACACCGAGCAAGTGACCGTTTTCGTCATCGGTGACCGGGGCCGAAGAAAAGCCGTATTGGCGGAAAGTGTGGGCCAATTCTTCCTGGTCCAGCATGGGCGAGAACACACGGAGATTGCCCTTGGCGACGTCGATCAGCGGTTCCTGCCGACGGGTGCGCACGACATGACTGACTGATACGGAGCCGATCGGGCGATAGGCCTCATCCACGAGATAGATATCGTAAAAATCATCCGGCAGATCTGGCTCAGCACGTAAGAAATCGATGGTTTGACCCACGGTCCAGTCTGCGGGGACCGTCACAAATTCTCGCGCCATCAAACGCCCGGTCGAGAACTCCGGATAGCGTAGCGCATCTTCGGCCGCCCAACGCTTGGCGGCGGGCAGGGAGGCGAGGATCTTTTGTTTGGCGTCTTCGCCCAGATCTTCGAGCAGATCGATGGCGTCGTCGGAATTGAGCTCTCCGAGGTTGTCAGAAATCACCTGATCGTCGAGGTGTTCCAAAACGTCTTCAAGAACCACACCCTCAACTTCAATGAGGATCTCTGCGGCCAGTTCCTCGCCGAAAGTGCGCAACAGCGTGGAACGCTCGTCACGGGACAGGCCTTCGAGCAAGTCACCGAGGTCAGCGGGGTGAAGGGCAATGATGTCATCGTGCCGGTCGGCCAGCTTATCCTGGCGGATTGCATCGACTACACGCGGCAACAGGTTCTCGACGGGAGAAGCGGTTGCTTCGTTCGAAAAGGAAAGGGTTTGCGGTTGTTCGCTCATGAACGCCCCCACTTTGCCATACTCGGACTGTTTGGATTAGCTCTAGGATGGTGCGGCCGAGAAGACTCGAACTTCCACGGCCCAAGGGCCACAACGACCTCAACGTTGCGCGTCTACCAATTCCGCCACGGCCGCACTTCTGCTAGAAGCAAGAATTGTGAGATAGCCGCTTTAACTCGGAGGTGCAAGACGGATGACCCGTGCAGAGACCCTGCAAAACCGCGTGTCTGGCGAAAACAAAACGCAGGGACCGGGGTCTGTATGGCGAATTTCGGAAGGACTGGTGGATTATCCGCAGGCTCTTATTCAGATGGAGGCCCGGGTCGCGGCAATCTCGGCGGGGACCGAGGGGGAGCAAATCTGGATGCTGGAGCATCCGCCGCTCTATACCAGCGGCACCTCAGCCAAGCCCGGGGACTTGCTCAATCCGGGTTCCTTTCCGGTTTACGAGGCAGGACGGGGCGGGGAGTTCACCTATCATGGTCCCGGGCAGCGGGTCGCTTACGTTATGTTGGACCTAAACCGTCGCGGAAAAGACGTCCGGGCCTTCGTGCAGTCGCTTGAAGGTTGGATTATCGCGGCACTGGGCGAATTCAACTTATCCGCCGGCGTCCGCGAAGGCCGTATTGGCGTTTGGGTGGAAACACGGGATGGCCGGGACGCGAAGATTGCTGCTATCGGAATTCGGGTGAGGAAATGGGTCAGTTTCCATGGCATTTCCTTGAATGTTGCACCGAATTTGAACCACTTTGATGGTATCGTTCCTTGCGGCATTCGCGACTTTGGCGTGACCTCACTGGCTGACCTTGGTTTGTCGGTGAGCATGGATGAGGTTGACGCCGCCCTGATCAAACACGCACCGGAATATCTGAAACTGTGAGCTTGCCTCCCCTGAAAAACGTCAAGAAAGCCTACGTCTATATGATTCGTCGGCACCATTTGCTCGTGCACGAGCACGTCGATTACCCCGAGATGCCGCTTGCGCTTCCCGGTGGCACGTTGGAACGGGGTGAGTTTCCAAATCTAGCCGCACGGCGTGAGGCGGAGGAAGAAACGGGCTTGTCCGGGGGCTTCGGCAACATGCGTCTGATTGGCAAAGATGTGCAGGTGCACGTTAGGCATCGGATGAAAATGGACCGCTGGTTCTATCTGAGCTTCCCCAAAGTGCCGCTGCCTCAGTCCTGGGAGAGCTGGGAGATGACGCCCTCTGACTGGCATGAACCCGTGTTGATCCGATGGTTCTGGCTGCCGCTGAGCGAAATGCCAGAGCGCAGCTGGAATCGCGTGTTGCGCCAATATATGCGCCGACGCGGTCTTGCGTGATCTCAGCAAGACGACCATCTCACATCCATGTCTGATCGCACACCACGTCCTTCCTACGCCGAACTCGCGGCATCACGCAGCCGAGGGGGTGATTTCCTCGCGCCCGGTGCCTTGCGCAGTGGCCGTCCTCATCAACCCCGTCCAGAAACCAGGGAGGCCACCGTGCCGTTTTTTGCTGATATCGCCCGCTTTGCGATCAAGGGGTTGATCGTTATTGCCCTGCTGTTTTTTGCGACCCTTGCCGTTGTCGCGGCTTTGGTCATCGGCGGGAGCAGCGGCGGTGGGGATGAGTTTGCCGGTGAAAGCAGCAGCGCGGCGGATGGTTTTACGCGAGTGGTGCGCGGTGAACTGAACGATGATGAGGACAACAAGTTGGCCATCATCCCCATTACAGGTCTGATCGACAGCCTATCCATAAGCGATTCGAACCCCGTAGGTTGGTTCGATTTCGTGACCTATGGGTACAGCATTAAGGAAACGCTGGCGGACCTGGCAGAAGACGAAACGATAAAGGGCGTCCTGTTGCTCATGAATACGCCCGGCGGCACTATTAATGGGTCAATCGCCATTGCGGATGGTGTGAAAGCCTATCAGGAAGCCACAAATCAGCCGGTCTTCGCTTACGTGCAGGCCATTTCAGCCTCCGGCGGCATGTGGTCCATGGCGGGTGCAGACCGGATTATCGCGGATGAAGGTTCGCTGGTGGGATCGATCGGGGTGATTCTCGGCAGTCTTATGTACTACGACGACCCTATTGCCGTGGACGAGGGCGTTTGGTTCGGCGGTGTGGAAACGCGTGGCGGTATTCAGTCCACGACTTTGGCGGCTGGCGAAGGCAAGGATTTCGGGAACCCTTATCGTAAAGCGAGCGATGCGGAATTGGCGGCTTATCAGGCCAACTTGGAAGACCTCTATGATCTGTTCAGGGCTCATGTCAGTGAGGAACGGGGCTTGAGTGATGCGCAGGTTCGCGCACTGGGGGCCATGGTCTACAGCCCGCGCCGGGCACAGGAGTTTGGTCTTGTGGACGAGGTTGCTGATTTCGATGCGGCTTTGGCTGCGCTGGCTGAACAAGCCGGAATCGGCGAGGATTTTGCCGCCGTCCAGCGCTCGTTTGGCGATGTTCCATGGTTCGGTGGGTTCATTCAGGCCTTGGGCGGTGATACCGACCGACCCCACGCCGCAGCGCCAGCCGCGCCCCCAGGGGTCTCGGTCTGTAACCGCGCTGAGCCGCTTGTGCTCAGCGACTTCTACGCCCGCCCTTACCCAGGCTGCTGATTCGCGGTTTTCTGAGTCTGGGGCTATGCGTTTGACCGCGAATTCAACGGCCAGCCATGCGCACGCATAAGGGCGGTTGCGGTTGCAAAGACGCCTGAGTTTCCGTACTAACCCTTTCCATCGCATGCCGACAGGAACTCCTTTCTCCATTGGGGGAAGAAAGCCCGTCGGCTCTTTGTGCTGTTATTAACCAATTTAGCTTGGGGAGATCGACATGATCCAGATGCAGTCCAACATGGATGTTGCCGATAACTCAGGCGCTCGTCGCGTGCAGTGCATTAAGGTACTGGGTGGCTCGAAGCGCCGGACGGCAGGTGTCGGTGACATCGTCGTTGTTTCCGTCAAGGAAGCGATTCCACGCGGACGTGTGAAAAAGGGTGACGTCCAGCGTGCCGTCATCGTTCGCACCCGCTATGACATCCAGCGTCCAGACGGCACGGTGATCCGTTTCGACAAGAACGCTGCTGTGTTGATCAACAAGAACAATGATCCGATTGGTACGCGTATCTTCGGCCCCGTAACCCGTGAGTTGCGCGCCAAGAACTTCATGAAGATCATCTCTCTGGCACCGGAGGTTCTCTAACGTCATGAAGTACAAGATCAAAACCGGTGACGACGTGGTCGTCACGGCTGGCAAGGACAAAGGCAAGCGGGGCAAGGTGACGAAGGTCATTCGTTCATCCAACCGTGTGCTGGTTCAGGGCGCAAACCTGGTCCTCAAGCACCAGAAACCAACGCAAGACTCCACGGGCGGCATTATTCCTCAGGAAGCGTCGCTGCACATGTCCAACGTGGCTCTGGTTGACCCTGCCGATGGCAAGGCGACCCGCGTTGGCTATCGTTTCAATGATGCAGGCGTGAAGGAGCGGTTTTCCAAGCGCTCTGGCGCTGTGATTGCGTAAGGGAGCGCCAAAACAATGAGCGAACCTCGTCTCAAGACACATTACAAGGAAGTGGTGATCCCCAAACTCACCACCGACCTTGGTATCGCCAACCCGATGGCCCTTCCAAAGCTGTCAAAGATCGTGCTGAATATGGGTGTTTCTGGCGCTGTGACGGACCGCAAGGTCCTGACCCAGGCCATGGAAGAAATGACCCTGATCGCCGGTCAGAAGCCTGTTGAAACCATCGCGCGGAAGTCTGAAGCTGGCTTTAAGATCCGTGATGGTATGAAGATCGGCTGTAAGGTGACGCTGCGCGGCACCCGAATGTATGAATTCCTCGACCGTCTGATCACCATGGCGATGCCACGTATCCGCGATTTCCGCGGTGTGTCATCCAAGGGCTTCGACGGCCAGGGAAACTACTCCTTCGGTATTCTCGAGCAGATCATTTTCCCGGAAATCGAGTACGACAAGATCGACACGATCCGGGGGATGAACATTGTCATCGTTACCACCGCCCAAAACAATGAAGAAGGCAAAGCTCTGCTAGCTGCCTTCGACATGCCGTTCACAAGCTAAGCGGAGAGGATCTGAATAATGGCTAAGAAGTCTATGGTTGCCCGCGAAGTGAAGCGGGAGCGCTTGGTTAACAAGTACGCTTCAAAGCGTGCTGAGCTCAAGGCCACCATCAACAACCGTGAGCTGGATCCGTCCGAACGCTTCATGGCGGTGCTCAAGTTGCAGAAGTTGCCTCGCAACTCTTCGCGCATTCGCATGCACAATCGCTGTGTTCTGACGGGTCGTCCACACGCTGTGTACCGCCGCTTCAACATTTCTCGTATCGCTCTGCGTGAGTTGGGCTCCAATGGTCGCCTGCCGGGCGTCATCAAGGCGAGCTGGTAAGGAGAACGTAAATGGCAATGTCCGATCCATTGGGTGATATGCTCACCCGCATTCGCAACGGTCAGCGCGCACGTCTGTCTTCCGTTAAGTCCCCAGCCTCCAAGATGCGTGAGAGCGTGCTGAAGGTTCTGGAATCGCAGGGCTTCATTCGGGGTTACAGCGTGGCTGAGATCCGCAAAGGCATCTCGGAGCTGACAATTGAACTTAAGTACCACGATGGTGACCCCGTGATCCGCGAACTCGACCGCGTATCTACTCCAGGCCGCCGCGTGTTCACCAAGATTGGCGATCTCCGTCCGTTCCGTAACGGCCTCGGCGTCCAGATCATCTCGACCTCTTCAGGCGTGATGGCTGACGGTGAAGCGCGTTCGAAGAACGTAGGCGGCGAAGTCCTCTGCCGGATCTTCTAAGAAGGGATAACTGAGACATGTCTCGTATTGGTAAAAACCCAGTCCCTGTTCCAGCTGGCGTGGAAGTTTCCGTCAGCGGTCAGGAAGTCAAGACCAAGGGCAAGCTTGGTGAGTTGAGCTTCATGGCGAATAGCGCTGTTGAAGTGAAGTTCGAGAACGGTGAAGTGACTGTTTCTCCTCGTGACGAATCCCGTGACGCCCGCGCCCAATGGGGCACGGCTCGCGCGCGCATTGCCAACATGGTGAGTGGCGTGTCCGATGGCTTCTCTAAGGAGCTTGAGCTTGTGGGCGTTGGTTACCGTGCCGCTTTGAAAGGGTCCGATCTGCAGCTGCAACTCGGTTTCTCTCATGACGTTCTCTACCCAATTCCAGCGGGTGTGAAGGTAACGTGTGAAAAGCCAACTTCGATTAAACTCGAAGGGGCTGACAAGCAGGAAATCGGTCAGATGGCTGCTGAGATCCGCGCGTACCGTCCGCCAGAGCCTTACAAGGGTAAGGGCATTCGTTATGCTGGCGAACACATCGTCCGTAAGGAAGGTAAGAAGAAGTAAACCTCGGCTTCGTCGAGGTTTGCGGCTTCCACAAAGGGAAACCGAAACATGCGTACACGTTACACAAAACGGATTGATCGTGCGAACCGCACCCGCTCCGCACTTGCCCGCAAGTCCCGCGGTCGTCTGCGTCTGAGCGTCTTCCGTTCATCCAAGCACATCTACGCTCAGGTCATCGATGATGTCCGTGGCGTGACTCTGGCTGCTGCGTCTACCGTGGACACCGCGCTCAAGGGCAAGCTGTCAAAGACCACCGATGCCGCTGCGGCGTCGGAAGTCGGGAAGCTGGTTGCTGAGCGGGCTAAGGCCGCAGGCGTGGAGAAAGTTGCTTTTGACCGTGGTTCTTACCAGTTCCACGGGCGCGTTAAGGCCCTGGCCGACGGTGCGCGCGAAGGTGGCTTGAACTTCTAATACTCAGGGCCGCTGCGGTGGCCCCAACGACAGCGGTGTTGACCTGGCCGGTCCGTGATTTTCGGACATCGCAGGTCTCGCACAGAAAGCACCAAGGCTGTTCCAAACTGAAAAGGACGTAGTCGTATGGCTCGTGATGATAACAGAGGCGGAGGTCGCGGCGGTCGCGATCGTCGCAACAAGCGCGAAGACGATGGCCCGGAGCTGATTGAAAAGCTCGTGTTCATCAACCGCGTGGCAAAAGTTGTTAAGGGTGGTCGTCGCTTTGGCTTCGCTGCTCTGGTTGTGGTTGGCGACGGCAAGGGCCGCGTTGGTCAGGGCCACGGCAAGGCGAAAGAAGTGCCAGAGGCAATCCGCAAGGCGACCGAGGCTGCCAAAAAGTCTATGGTCCGCGTTCCGCTTAAAGAAGGCCGTACGCTGCACCACGACGTCGAAGGTCGGTTCGGTGCTGGTAAGGTTGTGTTCCGCACGGCGCCAGCGGGTACCGGTATTATTGCCGGTGGTCCATCGCGTGCCGTAATGGAAGCGCTGGGCGTGTCTGACGTTGTTGCAAAGTCCAACGGTACGTCGAACCCCTACAACCTGGTACGCGCCACCATCGATGCTCTGACCCGGACCCAGTCCCCGCGTCAGGTTGCGCAGCGTCGCGGCATCAAGGTTGCAGAGGTCCTGCAAACGGGCGAACAGAACGACGAGGCAACGGCCGACGCCTAAGGGCGGCCGGTTGTTCCTACGTAAGGGAGAAAGACAATGGCTGATAAGCGTGTACGCGTGACCCTGCTTCGCTCTGCGATTTCCTGCACCGAGAAGCAGAAAGCAAACCTCGTAGGTCTTGGCCTGAAAAAGCGCCACCAGACCCGCGATCTCGAAGACACTCCTGCGGTGCGTGGCATGATCAATGTCGTCAAGCACATGGTGCAGGTTGAAGAAGCGGCCTGAAACCAGACCGTTTGAGTGATTCATGTTAGTCGAGTGCGCAAGCCACCGAGTTTGCGTGCGCAAGGCAAGGAAGACAAGAAATGCGTTTGAATGAACTGCGCGACAATCCGGGCGCGTACAAAGTCAAAAAGCGGGTTGGTCGTGGTATTGGCTCCGGCAAGGGCAAGACTGCTGGCCGTGGTCACAAGGGTCTGAAGGCCCGCTCCGGCGCAACCATTAACGGTTTCGAGGGTGGCCAGATGCCGCTCTACCGTCGTCTGCCAAAGCGTGGCTTTTCCAACCAGCCTTTCAAAAAGGATCTGGTTGAGGTCAACGTTGGTCGGATCCAGCAGGCTGTTGATGCTGGTAAGCTTGACGCCAAGGCAACCATCGATGCCGCTGCACTGATCGCTTCGGGCGTCATCCGGCGTGAGCGCGATGGTGTCTCATTGCTGAGCAACGGCGAACTCACCAGCAAGCTCGATATTCACGTTTTTCGCGCGTCCAAGGGCGCAGCTGAGGCGGTTGAGAAGTCCGGCGGCTCGCTGAAAACAGACTACGTTGCCAAGCGCAAGCGGGAACGAGGCGGCAAATAAGTCACGCAGAGCCCTCTAAAACATGTGGTTTAAGTCAGTTGTAGACTTACGCGATATTGAACATAGAGGGTTCATGGCTTATTTAGGCGCTAATACACAGGGCTGGCGCTTAGCCAGCCTTATTTTTGCTTAGGCGGCAGCGATCTTGGTTGCATGCGGTCTCGGTGACCAGAAAACAAGCGGCACGCAAGCCCTCGTCCTCATCGGATGCAGCGGGCAGCATAGTATCAAGGGCGGGAGTGTTTGAATGACATCTGCAGCTGAGCAGCTCGCGCAAAATTTTTCATGGAGCACCTTCAGTAAGGCAAGGGATCTGCATCAGCGTTTGCTGTTCACCCTGGGTGCCCTCGTCGTGTTCCGCTTCGGTATCTTCATTCCGTTGCCCGGGATCGACATTGAGATTTACAAGGCAGCCTTCGGCGGCGGCGACGATTCTGCGTTCCAGGCGTTATTGCAGCAGATCAATCTGTTTGCCGGTGGCGCGCTGGAAAACCTGTCGATCTTCTCCCTCTCGATTTTCCCCTATATTTCGGCGTCGATCATTACGCAGCTCATGCGGACCGTGATCCCTGAATTCGAGCGCTTGCAGAAAGAGGGCGAGGCCGGTCGTCGCAAGATGAACCAGTATACCCGCTATCTGACCGTATTCATCGCGCTGTTCCAGGCGCTGGGTATTGCCCTGCTGCTCGAGAACTTCCCTGGCGTTGATCTTGTGATGAACGGTGGTTTCATTTTCCGGATCACAACCATGGTGACGCTGGCCGGTGGTACCGTGTTCCTGATGTGGCTGGGTGAGCAGATTACAGCACGAGGTATTGGTAACGGTATTTCCTTGCTGATTTTCGCAGGTATCGTGGCATCCATGCCAGGGGCGTTGTGGAGCTTGCTGATCAGTCTTCGTGAGGATGCGTCGGCCCTACAGGCTCTGGGGGTTATGCTGATCCTGATCGTTTCCCTAGCGATGGTTGTGTTGATTGTTTACGTCGAGCGCGCGCAGCGAAAAGTGACGATTCAGTATCCAAGCCGTACCGCAGGCAACAAGCAGTTCCAGGGTCAGACTTCCTTCATTCCGATGAAGATCAACGCAGCGGGCGTCATTCCTGCGATCTTCGCATCGACCATTGTGACGCTGCCGCTTCTGGGCGCGACCTTTGGTGACAGCTTGTCTGATAGCTCGAACGTGGCGCTTGCGGGCATTGGTGCCGGCATGAACTGGTTCGCAGCGAACTTCCGCGCAGGCGAATGGCCCTATCTGCTTCTGCTGGTGAGTTTTGTTGTCTTCTTCACGTTCTTCTACACGGCGATCGTGTTCAATCCAGAAGATACCGCAAAGAACCTCAAGGAGTACGGCGGCTTTATCCCTGGTGTCCGGCCGGGTAAACAGACCGTAGCCTATCTGGATATCATCCTGTCGCGACTGACCGTCATTGGGGCCTCCTATCTGGCGTTCGTGGTGGCCGTGCCTGAGGTCGCCCGAGTGATTGTGCAGTCGAACTCGACGGGATTGATTGTGCCAATCTTCCTGGGGGGTACATCGCTGCTGATTATGGTCACAGTCTCGATTGACTTTGTCTCTCAGGTGCAGACACATCTTATGGCACAGCAGTACGAAAGCCTGCTCAAGCGTTCGCAGCAGTCTGGAAAGGCAAAGCGCCGCGATACAAAGTCAAGCCGGCGCTCGCGTCGGATCAAGTAAGACAACGAAGAAGACTCAGGCCGAGACGTTTCCGCAGTTCGGCCTGACTTGGTTAAGCCAAGGGAAATTAGCATGAACATCATTCTGCTTGGCCCTCCGGGTGCTGGAAAAGGTACGCAGGCAAAAATCCTCGTCGCAGACCGGGGCATGGTGCAGCTGTCTACAGGAGACATGTTGCGCGAAGTTCGCGCCTCTGGCTCTGAGCTGGGAAAGCGCTTTGGTGAGATGATGGACCGGGGTGATCTGATCCCTGACGAGATGATCATCGAAATGATTGATGCGCGCTTGAATGAGCCCGACTGCAGGAACGGCGCGATCTTTGACGGATTTCCCCGAACCAACGGTCAGGCCGTCGCTCTTGACGAAATGCTAGAGCGCAAGTCACTGCCGCTCAAGGCCGTCATTGAGCTGACGGTGGATGAGGAAGCGCTGGTGGGCCGGATCACAGGCCGCTATTCCTGCGCCAACTGCGGTGCGGGCTACCATGAGATCTTCCAGCGTCCTGCGGTTGAGGGGGTCTGTGACGCCTGTGGCCACACGGAGTTTAAGCGGCGCCCGGACGACAATGAGCAGACCGTACGGGACCGTATGGAGGTCTACCGCCGGGACACCGCGCCGATCATCCCGCACTACGAAGCACAGGGTTTGGTACAGCGTGTCGATGGGATGGCGGACATCGCAAAGGTTGAGACAGCCGTCGCAGCAATCCTCGACGCCTAAGCCGGCCTTCGTAAAGCGCGGTGCAGTCCTTCGCAAATTGCGGTCTCAGTTTGGCAGGCTGGACGTTGACAGTTTGTCAAGGGACTTCTACACCGAGCGCTACGCTAGTGGCAGTCTCGGATATCCGCGACTGCCGTTTTTGATTTTTCTGGTTAGTGAGGAGACCAAGTGTGGCTCGTATTGCTGGGGTAAACATCCCAACTGACAAGCGCGTACACATCGCTCTGACTTACATCCACGGCATCGGCAACACCAAGGCGAAGGAAATTACCACCGCCTTGGGTATTGATCAGATGGCGCGTGTAAATCAGCTCAGCGACGATCAAGTGGTGGCGATCCGTGAAAGGATTGACGCCGACTACCTTGTCGAGGGTGAACTACGCACCCAAGTACGCATGAATATCAAGCGTCTGCAGGACATGAAGTGCTACCGCGGTCTTCGTCACCGTCGCAAGCTCCCGGTCCGTGGCCAGCGCACCCGCTGTAACGCCCGCACCCGCAAGGGTAAAGCGGTCGCGATTGCCGGTAAGAAGAAGTAACAGCAATCTTCGGTGCTGACATTCAGCACCGGCGACTTGCCAATCAACATTCGATGATATGGCACCCGGTGGGACCGGTGCCGTGTAGAAGAACGAAAGGATGTCCCAATGGCACAGCAAGCACGCGGTTTGCGTCGTCGCGAGAGAAAAAACATCACCAATGGTGTCGCGCACGTAAACTCGACCTTTAACAATACGATTATTACGATCTCTGATGTTCAGGGTAACGTGATTTCTTGGTCCTCCGCCGGTGGACAAGGCTTTAAGGGCTCCCGTAAGTCCACGCCTTACGCCGCGCAGGTTGCTGCAGAAGATGCAGGCAAAAAAGCTCAGGAACACGGTATGAAGTCCCTGGACGTGAACGTTAAGGGTCCCGGCTCTGGTCGCGAATCTGCGCTTCGCGCGCTTCAAGCGGTTGGTTTCACCATTACCTCGATCCGTGACGTAACGCCCGTTCCTCACAACGGCTGCCGTCCTCGGAAGCAGCGTCGCGTTTAACACCGCGATGCTTTTAGTTTTGGCGGGAGCTTATTAGCGCCAAAGCTCTTAACTTTTTCGACCGCACTGTCTCTTGTTAAGAGAGAGTCGGTGAACCCGAATACAAGAGGTATCTGCCGCATGCAGAGCAACTGGACGGACCTTATCAAGCCGACGGCACTCGATATCACTCCCGGTGATGAACCGCTTCGGCAGGCTACGGTCGTCGCGGAACCGCTGGAACGTGGTTTCGGTCGCACGTTGGGCAACGCGCTTCGCCGCGTTCTCCTGTCCTCCCTGCGAGGTGCTGCAGTAACCGCCATCCAAATCGATGGTGTGCTGCATGAATTCTCGTCAATCGCAGGGGTGCGTGAAGACGTAACCGACATCATTCTAAACGTAAAATCTTTGGCCCTGAAACTCCACTCTGAAGGTGCGAAGAAATTCCGCCTGCGGGGGCAAGGGCCAGGCGAGATCACTGCCGGCATGATCGATGGCGGCGCCGATCTCGAAATCATGAACCCGGATCTGGTTATTTGTACGCTGGATGATGGTGCGGTTCTGTCCATGGAAATCACCGTGGACCACGGCAAGGGCTACCGCCCGGCTGCGATCAACCGCCCGGAAGATGCGCCAATTGGCCTGATCCCGGTTGATAGCCTGTTCTCGCCGATCAACACGATTTCCTATCAGGTGGAAAACACACGTGTGGGTCAGCAGACGGACTACGACAAACTGACCATGCAGGTTGACACGAACGGTGCAGTAAACCCCGAAGATGCGCTCGCACTTGCTGCCCGCGTTCTCCAGGACCAGCTGCAGCTGTTCATCAACTTCGAGGAGCCAAGCCAGAATGTGGCTCAGCAGCCAGAAGAAAATGCGCTGCCGTTTAACCGCAACCTGCTGCGGAAGGTGGATGAGCTGGAACTGTCTGTGCGTTCCGCGAACTGCCTGAAGAACGACAACATCGTTTACATTGGTGATCTGGTGCAAAAGACCGAAGCAGAAATGCTGCGGACGCCAAACTTTGGTCGTAAGTCGCTGAACGAGATCAAGGAAGTGCTGCTGCAGATGGGTCTTCATCTGGGGATGGAAATTCCAAACTGGCCACCCGAGAACATTGAAGATCTGGCCAAGCGGCTCGAAGAGCCGTTCTAAGCCTACAACACAAGACATGGGGGCGTCTGTGCCCCCGTCTTTTGGCGCTTGCCGCCACGGGACAGAACGCAGGCCACTAAACTGAAAAACCAAGAGGTCTCGACCCTGAGACACTCAGGCGGCGCACAAGCGCTAACAACAGATATAACAGGAGTTGTACCATGCGGCATCGCATGTCCGGGCGTAAGCTCAATCGTACCAGCACCCACCGCAAGGCGATGTTTGCCAACATGGCCGTGGCTCTGCTCAAGCACGAACAAATCAAAACCACTGTGCCAAAGGCAAAGGATCTGCGTCGCTACGTGGATCGTCTGATCACGCTGGGCAAAAAAGGCACGCTCGCGGCACGCCGTCAGGCTCTGTCTCAACTGCACAATGACAACACCGTCGCGCAGAAGCTGTTTGACGAGTTGGCAAGCCGTTACGAGAAGCGTGATGGTGGTTACACCCGCGTTCTCAAGGCTGGTTTCCGCTACGGCGATATGGCGCCCATGGCGTTTATTGAGCTGGTTGACCGCGATCCAGACGCCAAAGGCCAGGACAGTGGTCCAACCATGTACGAAGACGATGATGACGACTTCGAAGATGAAGAGTAAAATGCAGCGCAAGGCTGTTTTTACAAAAGGGCGGTTCATCCGCCCTTTTTTATTGCGTAGTTCCCGCTCACCGTCACCAGCGACGGTACCCCCTCGTTTTCTTCTACCCCTAATCTTTGGAGCCTAAGAATGAGCCTCACACTGGAAAAAGCCCAAACCATCATCGCCGCTGCTTTTCAAAAGGGCGGAGAACTGGCGATGAAACCCTTGTCCGTAGCGGTACTTGATGCCGGTGGGCACGTGGTTGCCTTTGCGCGCCAAGACGGATCCTCCAACCTTCGGTTCAAGATCGCTGAAGGTAAAGCTGCTGGTGCTATTGCGCTGGGCATGGGCTCACGCGCCATCTTTGAGCGAGCCCAGCAGCAGCCATATTTTGTGGGTGCGCTCAACGGATTGATGGATGGCGCCATGGTTCCTGTGCCTGGTGGCGTGTTGATTATGGAGAATGGATCCATGATTGGTGGCGTGGGCGTGACGGGTGATACGTCCGACAATGATGAAATCGCCGCAATTGCGGGGGTTGAGGCGGCCGGTTTTGCGGCGAATGCCGGCTAAATGAAAGTCCTCGGTGGTGCATTGGCGATATTGGCGGTTTGCGGACTTGGCGCAATCTATGCCTTTTGGCCTGCGCCACCGGCTGAGCGGCCACTGCAAATCGGCGGCGATTTTGAGCTGATCCATGAGTCCGGCAGGTTGACCAATACCGCGCAAGCCTACGCGGGCCAACCGCTGCTGCTATATTTCGGTTACACCTACTGCCCAGACATCTGCCCGACCACGCTGCTGGATCTGGTCACGGCCAGCGAAGAGACGGGTATTGATGAAGTCGTCGTTTTCGTCAGCGTCGATCCGGCCCGGGACACGCCCGCAGAGGTGGCGGCTTATACCGATCTGTTTTCCCCTCGATTGGAAGGCTTTACCGGGAGCGCAGCGCAAATCGAAGCGGTCAAAGCCGATTGGGCCGTCTATGCTGCACGGCACGATACAGACGTATTTAGCGATTATCTCCTCGATCACACGACCCTGACCTACCTGACCGATCACGATCATCGGGTGGTGGAGGTGTTTAAGAGCGGGACGGCGCCAGACGTTATCACGGCGGCGATCAACCAACGCTTTGGCGCTCAGTGATGCTTGGCCCAGGCGTTGATCCGGTGGGCGGCGTCCATTCCAGACTGCCAGGCAGATTGAATCCCGTAGAAGACTGAAGCCGGTGGATTAAGCCAATCCCCGGCGAACCCCAGTCCCAAAGAGGGATCAAACAGGCTGATGTCATCGTTACTGGGCCGGTCACCGGTCGTTGCCTCTGCCTTGGCGTAGAGCCAGCGGTGCGCGGTGGCAAACATGCGCGGTGGCAGAGGCTCGTTCAGCCCGTGCTCAAAGGCTGCGAGTAGGTCGCTTACCACGTCTTCGCGGGGGTGGTCGATAAAGTCCTCGCTGATGTCTGAACCGGCTTGGAGTACCCAACTCTCCGGTGCCCTGTCGCGTTGCGGCTTGCTGTTGTTTCGTGCGGCCCAGGCGAGCGGTAGGTCGTCCATGACGATTCCGTCTAGCGGCGTCAGCAATGGCCGCTGGAACGCTGCCATAACCGTCCATACAGCCCTCATTCTAACGGGACGATCATAGACCTCAGGCACTAAATCCCCGGTCAGGCGCTGCGCCTGTTCGGGGGGGCAGGTAAGCAGAACGGCATCATAGGCACCCAGAAGCCGCCCTTCAGCATCGCGGAGCCCCCACTGGCCATCGTCTTGCGGGGTGATTTCGGCGATTTCGACTGGCAAATAGACGTTGAGACCCTGCGCGAGTTGCTTGGGCAGCGCGTTCATGCCCGGCGCACCGACAAAGGGCGTGAGGCCGTCTGGCAGGCCTTGAAAGCGCCCCTTCCAACGCTGAGCCGCCGTGGCGATCATCCATTTCCGCACGACGCCGCGAAAGCCAGCATCCGTCGCACCAATCAGCTGCGCGCCATGATCAAAGGCAAAGTCATCCCGCCGCCGCGTTGCGCAGCGTCCGCCGACCCCACGGCCCTTGTCATAGAGCGTAACGGCAAGCCCCGCTTTCTGACATTGACGTGCTGCCGTCAGGCCTGAAATGCCCGCGCCAACGATGGCGAGTGATGATTTTCGGAGTGAAGCCATGGATCCTCAGCAATGGAAGCTCAATAAAACGCAATTTTTTCAATCG
>Ga0206125_10002938_pt1 | contig 17120 bp, 19 predicted proteins | sample Helgoland_Spring_4_FD_148598 | JGI IMG/M metagenome (GOLD analysis project Ga0206125, IMG submission 148598) | Pelagic subsurface seawater microbial communities from Kabeltonne, Helgoland, North Sea - Helgoland_Spring_Bloom_20160331_1 | ecosystem: Environmental > Aquatic > Marine > Epipelagic ... | reverse complement strand
AGCGACAGCCGCAGACGCGCGTTTTCTGTGCGGATGGTTGGCGATGATGCGCGTTATGTTGACCGACCCGGGCCGACATCCCCACCGTTTCCGGGCCATAATATGAAACCGGGACAAAAACTGCGCGAAGACTGGTTTCCAAGGCTTATAGCGACTGATGAATAACTCGAATGTCGCGCAACACCCAAACGCTTTGCAATATTTGAATTCAAACAGCTTTAGATATTTCAAGACTTGCGCATTAAATTCAGCTGAACCGTTCGGGGCCTTGCCATTGCTCAGCGCTGTAACGGTCGCCGTGCGCCCAGCCCACGGGCAGCACCGTTTCGATACGGTCTATGTCGGTAGCTGAAAGCGAAATCTCGGTGCCACGCAACAATTCAGCCAAGTGATTTGTGTTCTTAGTGCCCGGAATTGGCAGGACGTGTTCTCCTTGGGCGATCAGCCATGCGATGGCCAGTGCCGCAGCGGGTTCACCCATTTGGGCAGCCAAGGCGCGGAACTGATCTGTGGCAGCGATATTGGCGGAATAATTGGGCTGCATGAACCGCGGATTGTTCTTGGTAAAGGCCATCGACTGGCCGCGCGCGTATGAAAACGGCACATCTGTCAGAAAGGCGCGGCCCACTGGCGAAAAGGCCACCAGAGTCGTTCCCAGATCTGCACAGGCCTGTACCAGTCCAAGTTCAGGTGCGCGTGTCGATAGCGAGTACTCTGATTGAACGGCGGCAACAGGACATTCTGTCCAGACCCGACGAAGGGTCGACGGTGCCACCTCCGATAGCCCAACCGCGCGGGTCTTGCCCGTTTCAATGAGGCGCCGCAATGTGCCGCCCAACTCTTCAGGGCTATGAGCCGTATCATATCGGTGGACGTAGAACAGATCGACATTGTCGACGCCAATTCGTTTCAGGCTCGCGTCAAGGCAGGTCTCAAGGTAGTCGGGGTCGTTGTTGAACCGTCGTTCGGGCTGGCCGGTAATACCGGCTTTGGTGGCCACCACCATGGCGTCACGTGCGCCTTTGGTTTTGGAAAACCAAGTTCCAATGATTTCTTCGGATCGTCCGTTGCCATAGACGTTTGATGTATCAATATGCGTGACCCCCGCCGCGTGACAGGCATCCAGCACCGCACAGCTGTCTGCTTCCTTGGCATTCCCGTAGATGCCCGCAAAAGACATCCCACCAATACCAAATTGTGACACCGTTGGGCCATCTGCACCAAGACGCGTCAGTTTCATTGTTCAGTCCCCATGCATAATTCGGCTTATCTGTGGCCAAGGGCCATTGACCGCTTTTGTGCGATAATGTGGGTGAAAAGGCATGCGCCACCCATCGTGTGCAAGGTCAAAACCACTGCCCAGGTTCCATCAGTCCCAAGTCCAACAATTGTTGAGAGTGCCATTCGAAGCGCGTCGAGTTGTGCCACTTGAACGTTTTGATCGCCAGAGAACTGCCAGGATTCAGCTTGAGGGCCTTGGCTGCGCGAAACGAACAGATGGTCGCCGTAATGTTGTGGTGCCACTTGCACGAGTAGGTGTTATAGTCTTCACGATTGAACGTGTGACCTTCCAGCAGGGTCAGACCGCGACTTGTTCGGAACAGTCCGATACGGTCGATTTTACGGCGGTCATCCGGCACGTGTTCTTCATAGCGCCAACGCAAACCACCAAAAAAATCCAATTGATTTTCTTTGGCGTTACCGTCTGCGTCTTTGCGGCCGAGCGCATAATAGCCTGCACCGTCCAGATGCGCGCGATCCAGCGATACCGCGTTAGGGCATTGCCAAAGATCGTCAGAATAAAGATCAATGACACAGGTCAGCATTGCATCGCGCCGCTCGTGTGCGTGAAACGACAGCATTTCGCCCACGGTCCGGGTTTCACAGAAGGGAAAAAACAGAAATTCTGCGTTGTAACAATAGTAAAGCCAAGTGCCACTAGAGACCGCAGCGATTACGGTATTGACCGCCACTTCAGTCGCGCCATCAGCTGAAACGTCATAGTCGATCCGGGTTAATGGCAGCGCCTCCATATCAACCGGCAAGTTGAATGCGCGTGGCATAAACACGATCTGATGCAGAAAGCCTGCTTGTTGATTGTGGCGCAGCGTCGTGGCGATCTCGACATCGTCCTCGACCAAGACAATCGCCACAGGTCCCTTTTGCGGTACTGCTGATGATAAACGTCTAAAGGATGATAGACTGTCAAAGTGCATGCATACGAACCTGTCTGAGTCTGTTGCGCACAACGTCGTTTAATCTTGCGCGCATTGCAAGATGTCGGCGGCCTTGCTAAAGCATCCCTCTGGATCTTATAGCCTGCGGACATATCCCATGACGACGCCAAAAAAGCTCTTTATCAAGACCTACGGGTGTCAGATGAACGTCTACGACAGTGAACGTATTGCCGAAGCGCTTGGTGGTCAGGGATATGTCGAAACAGCGACGCCCGACGATGCTGACATGATTTTGCTAAATACGTGCCATATCCGCGAGAAGGCGGCAGAGAAAGTGTATTCCGAATTGGGTCGGTTTAAAGGGCTAAAGGCGGATAACCCAGATCTAAAAATCGGTGTGGCTGGCTGTGTAGCACAGGCCGAGGGTGGCGAAATCATGCGTCGTCAGCCGCTGGTTGATTTGGTCGTGGGTCCGCAGAGTTACCATCGCTTACCCGAGATGGAATCAAAGGTGCGCAGCGGAAACAAGGCCCTCGACACTGATTTTCCCGAAGAAGATAAGTTTGAGCGCCTGAAAAACCGGCCAAAGGCAAAGCGTGGCCCGACCGCGTTTCTTACGGTACAGGAGGGGTGCGATAAATTTTGTGCCTTTTGCGTGGTGCCCTACACGCGCGGCGCCGAAGTCAGTCGCCCGGCATCTCGTATCATCGACGAAGCACGCGATCTGGTTGAGCGCGGCGTGCGCGAAATCACTTTGCTTGGTCAAAACGTAAACGCGTATCATGGATCAGGGCCAGACGGGTCGGACTATACGTTGGCCAAGTTGATCTGGGATCTTGACAAGGTTGATGGTCTGGAGCGTATTCGTTTTACGACTAGCCATCCCAATGACATGTCCGATGATCTGATCGAAGCGCATGGTTCATGCTCAAAGCTGATGCCGTATCTGCACTTGCCAGTCCAATCTGGAAGCAACCGAATACTCAAGCGAATGAACCGCAGTCATACGGCGGAAAGCTACTTGCGGCTGATTGAGCGTATTCGTTCAGTGCGCCCTGATATCTTAATGTCCGGAGACTTTATCGTTGGCTTCCCGGAAGAGACGGAAGACGATTTTCAAGCCACTCTCGATCTGGTCAAGGAAGTCAAATACGGCTACGCTTATTCATTCAAATACTCGACGCGCCCCGGCACCCCGGCAGCAGAGCGCGCGCAGGTTGATCCAGCGGCTGCAGATGAACGGCTGCAACGGCTTCAGGCTTTGATTACTCTCCAACAGCGTGAGATCCAGGGCAACATGGTTGGGCGCTCGGTCAAGGTGCTGTTCGAAAAGCCCGGGCGACAGGCTGGTCAGATGGGCGGTAAAAGCGAATATCTGCATGCGGTGCACGTCGCAGAGGCCGATGTGTCTGTTGGAGATATCAAGGATGTTCGAATTATTTCGGCGGGATCAAATTCACTTGCGGGTGAACTGATCTGAACTGACCAGTAATGCCACGCCATTTGCTTTGACGGCCGGTTTTCTTAGCGATGGGGCGGGATTTATATACGATATGTAGTGAAAATTGCTTCACAGACCTGTCAAAGTTGCATACCTTGCATTTAGACTAGAATGGCCACGAAAGGCTCGTGGGTGGATGCGCGAAAGCTGATATAAGAGGACAGCGCTTTGATTACTTCGTTTTACCTGACAGTTAAGAAAATAATGGTGACGGCCGCTGCCGGTGCTGTTGCGCTCACATCGTTTATGACGGCTGATGTTTCTGCACAGGCCTTCGGCCAAACTCAGTCGCAGCAGGGTCGTGACGGCGGACAGTATATTCCCACAATTTGGGTTGATCCCGATGGGTGCGAGCACTGGGTGATGGATGACGGTGCTGAAGGCTATATGACGCCTCATGTGAGCCGAAAGGGCATACCGGTCTGCCGCAGAGCCAATCTATGCGGAACGATGAACTCTGACCAGTTCTTTTCAACAGGCAGTTACCGCATCCACCAACAAGGCAAACAGCGCTTGGCCAAATTCTTTCAAAGTGCAAAAGCGACAAGTTTTATTATCACAGGACACACAGATAGCCGTGCCAGTGACGCGTCTAACATGCGTCTGTCATTGAAGCGGGCAAATGCGGTTGCGGATATTGCAGTACAGTCTGGCGCAAAAGTTGCCGATGTGCGGGGCTATGGTGAACGCATGCCTGTGGCAACAAACAGCACCGCAGGCGGGATGGCCAAAAACCGTCGCGTCGAAATCATCTGTATCCAGTAAGGGACCGGTAATATGACTAAGTTGAAAATCGTTCCGATGCTTGTGATTGCTGCAATGGGGCTGGCAGCTTGTGATGGTGGATATCCGTCGGACAAAACGATTGACCGCGGTTTCGTTGACAGCAAGGACCTGAGCCAGCTGCAAGCCGGGATCTGGGTTGATCCGAATGGGTGTGATCATTGGATCATCGATGATGGCCTTGAAGGGTACCTGTCAGCCCGTTTGGATAAATACGGGCGTCCGGTGTGTTCCGGTGTGGCTGAGCCAACTCAGACTGTGGGCGACTTTAAATCGGGCTCGAATGTACGCGATCCGAATTAAGCGGCTGACATATTGCAAATCAGAGGTCGGTGCGATGCACACGCTCCGACCTTTTTGTGTGTGATCAAACGTTTTTTGCGAACTGACAGTTGCGCCGCGCGTTCGAACTTGCGACGCTGATGGCAGAGAGACTCAGGAGCAGGCCTTGACCCTAGACCAACCGCCGACAGAAGTGGTTCTGGAATTCCCCGACAACAGACTGCTGATAGACCTTTGTGGCCCCTACGACAGCCACCTGACAGCGATCGAGGGCGTACTTGAGGTGCAGATCGTGCGCCGTGGTAACATGTTGGCCCTGCTAGGCGAGGAAGAAACACAAAAACGTGCGAGTGCCGTTCTTAATGCGCTCTACCTTCGGCTTGAAACTGGCAAAGGGGTCGAGGCAGCTGATATCGACCGCGAATTGCGCATGGACAGTTCTGAAAAAGACATCGGGCTTCGCTCAGGCGATCAACTGGAAATGCCGGTTGGCAACCGGATCGAGATCAAGACGCGCAAAAAACTGGTCGAGCCGCGGACCGACGCGCAAAAAGCCTATGTGCAATCGCTTTTTGATAATGAAATGGCCTTTGGGATTGGGCCTGCGGGCACCGGCAAGACCTACCTTGCGGTGGCCGTTGGTGTGTCAATGTTCATATCTGGAAACGTTGATCGAATTATCTTGTGCCGCCCCGCTGTTGAAGCTGGCGAACGATTGGGATTTCTGCCGGGTACGCAAGAAGAAAAAGTCGACCCGTACATGCAGCCGTTGTATGATGCGCTTAATGATTTTCTGCCCGGCAAGCAACTTGCCAAGCTGAAAGAAGAAAAGACCATAGAAATCGCCCCACTTGCCTTTATGCGCGGGCGCACATTGAGCCGCGCATTTGTGGTGTTGGACGAAGCCCAGAACGCAACGACTATGCAGATGAAAATGTTCCTAACCCGACTGGGTGAAGGATCCCGGATGGTGATCACGGGTGATCGGACTCAGATTGATTTGCCGCGCGGCGTGTCATCGGGCCTGGCCGATGCTGAACGCCTGCTCAAGTCAGTGCACAAGATCAGTTTCAACTACTTTACATCCAAGGACGTAGTGCGGCACCCCCTTGTTGCTGCGATCATTGAGGCCTACGAGGCAGATACCGAAACGGGCTGATCTGTTTTGTTTGTAAAACCTGAAGGGTACAGGGGTTTCCCCCGATACGACGCATGCAAAATGATATCGAAGTTCTGATCGAAGACGTCCGATGGACTGAGACCCGCCTGATCGAATTGGCGACGCGTGCTGTTGATGCAACGCTCACCGATCAGGGTGTCGCCCAAGCCGAAGTGTCAGTTCTGGGCTGCAACGATACCCGGATTTCCATCTTGAACAGCGACTTCCGAGCCAAACCTGAACCCACCAATGTTCTTAGTTGGCCCGATGAAGATTTGGCACCGAAAGTCGATGGCGATGCACCTGCCGCGCCGGTGCCTGATCCGTCCGGAAAGATCAGTCTTGGCGATATTGCCATTGCTTATGAGACATGCGCAAAAGAAGCTGAAAGTCAGGGTAAGCCCTTAACGGATCATGTCTGCCATCTGATCGTACACGGCACCCTGCACTTGCTGGGCTACGACCATGTGCGTGACCAAGATGCCACGCTCATGGAGGCCTTGGAAGTCAAAATACTTGGCAGACTGGGGGTCCCTGACCCATATTAGCGTATCGGCGCAACCGCGCTATGGAACTGGACAGGAGCATATGGGCGAAAACGACGGATCGTCTGGCGCAGCGCAGCGCGCGCAGTCGGACAGTGACACCGCTGAAACTATTCAGCAGAGTGGATTTTTTTCGCGTGTGATTGGCGCGCTTAGCCCATCTGATTCGGTTACAGATGCGCAACGGGTGGGTGCACCGAGCCCGCAAAGCCGCGGTATGATGAACCTTCGGCGGATGCGCGTCGAAGACGTTGCTGTTCCCATGGCTGATATCAACGCAATGCCGGACAATGCGTCGCTCGAAGAGTTGGTTGCCCGTTTCAAGGAAAGCGGTCACACGCGACTGCCTGTGTTCGAAGGGACCATTGATACGCCTGTTGGCTTTGCTCACCTGAAGGATATTGCGCTCAAGCATGGCTTCAACGGAGCGGGCAGCGCATTTGATCTGCGCAAAGAACTGCGGCCGCTTTTGTTTGTGCCACCTTCGATGACGATCGGAGTGCTGCTGACCAAGATGCAAACTGAACGCCGGCACATGGCACTTGTGATTGACGAATACGGTGGCGTCGATGGGCTGGTCACGATTGAAGACTTGATCGAACAGGTCATCGGAGAGATCGAAGATGAACATGACGTCGACGAGGGCGCATATTTCTCGCTTGAAAAGAATGGCTGTTATCTTGCGTTGGCCAAAACCCCCTTGGACGAATTCGAAGCAGAAATCGGCGTTTCGCTAACCACACATGATGACGTAGACGAAGAAGAGATCGAAACTCTTGGCGGTCTGGTCTTTATGCTGGCTGGCCGTATCCCCGCGCGAGGAGAGGTCGTGCCGCACCCCGATGGTGCAGAGTTTGAGGTGATAGATGCAGATCCACGCCGTATCAAGCGGTTGCGTGTGCGTTTGCGCGGCGCGGAGCCTGCCGAGTGATTTCAGGCACCACTGCCCGCTTTTTTACTGAAAGACCTGTTGCGCGGGTGGTATTGGCACTCGTCACAGGCGCTTTTGGCGCCTGTGCGCATGCCCCCTTTCATTTTGCAGCGGCGATCCTGATCCCCTTGGTGGCGGGTTTCGTCCTGCTGAGCCTGACGATACGCGTCCGGGATGCTCTGTGGACTGGCTGGGCACTCGGGGTGGGCTATTTTGGACTGACGCTCACCTGGATCACTGAGCCTTTCAAGGTTGATGCTGCACTGACGGGTTGGATGGCCCCCTTTGCGCTGGTGCTGCTCGCGGCTCTTTTGGGGGCATTCTGGGCGGTTGCGGTGGCTTTCGCACGTTGGGCGGGCGGGCATCCCGTGGCACTTGTGTTCGCATGGACCGGAGCAGAGCTTGCCCGTGCTTATGTTTTTACCGGCTTTCCATGGGCCAGCCCGCCCCAAGCGTTGGTGTCAGGTTTGGCAGGGCAGGGCCTGGCGTGGGGTGGCCCGCATGGGGTGATGTTGGCATGTGCGGCGTTTGCGGCCGCGATTGCCACCACTCCCGCGCTTTGGGTCCGCGGAGCGATCATGATCGGGGGGGCGGCGTTTATCCTGATCCCGCCGCTGGACGGGCCAAGCCGATTGACGGACCATACCATCCGGCTGGTCCAGCCCAATGCACCACAGGATGAAAAATGGGATCCGGCGATGGTGCCGGTCTTTATCAATCGACAGATCGGCTACACCGGTGCTGCGGCTGTGCCTGATTTGGTGGTTTGGCCGGAAACGGCACTGCCGTACCTGCAGGAAAATGCCGAGCCCGTTTTTGACGAAATTGCAAAGGCTGCGCGCGGTGCGCTCGTGGTTCTGGGCATTCAGCGCAGGCAGGATCGGGACTATTTCAACAGCCTTGTTGTGCTAGATGCGCAAGGAGATGTGGTTCTCAGCTATGACAAGCACCACCTTGTTCCGTTTGGCGAATATATGCCGTTTGCAAGTTTTTTTCGAAGAATCGAGATTGGTGGGCTCGCCGCTCGGATCGAGAACGGCTATGCTGCCGGCCCGGGGTCACAACTTTTGGACCTTGGCGCACTTGGCACGGCGCTGCCGCTGATCTGTTACGAAGCGGTCTTTGCGCATGACGTGGGCGGTACGTCTGAGCGTCCTTCCTTATTGTTGCAACTCACGAATGATGCATGGTTTGGGCAGCGCTCGGGGCCGCAACAGCATCTGGCCCAAGCCCGTATGCGCGCCATAGAACAAGGGTTGCCGCTGATCCGTTCAGCCAATACTGGGATTTCTGCGGTGATCGATCCAAAGGGCCGGGTGACGAATGCGTTGGCCCTGAATACCGCAGGCTATATGGATGCTGCACTGCCCGCAGCCGCCGCCCCGACGGTCTACAGCCGGTCGGGAGATTGGCCATGGGTGCTGATTGTGGCTTTGGGCTTGATAGCCATTATCCTGCAACGTTCAGCATCGCGCCGTGCAAGTGGTATTGACGCAAGGCGCGGTCGCGCGTAGTCCAAACAGGCACTGCCACAACGGCTTCCTGACGTGGCAGAGAAACATTAAATGGAGCGCCTATGTCCCGACAGAATTACACTTTCACTTCGGAATCCGTTTCCGAAGGGCACCCCGATAAGGTCTGTGACCAGATTTCGGATGCGGTTCTCGATGCCTTTTTGGCCGAAGAACCAGAGGCGCGCGTCGCCTGCGAAACATTTGCCACAACAAACCGCGTTGTGATCGGGGGCGAGGTTGGCCTAAGCGATCAGGACAAGCTATCAGATTACATGACCCGGATCGAAGACATCGCCCGCGATTGCATTAAGGATATTGGCTACGAACAGGACAAGTTTCATTGGCGCACCTGCAAGGTCACAAACCTGCTTCACGAACAATCTGCACATATTGCGCAGGGCGTTGATGCGAGCAATGAAAAGGAGGAAGGCGCGGGTGATCAGGGCATCATGTTCGGTTACGCCACAAACGAGACCGAGGCGTTGATGCCGGCACCCATCCACTACGCCCACGCCATGCTGCGCCGGTTGGCAGAGGTGCGCAAAAATGGCAGCGAACCTGCCCTTGGTCCCGACGCTAAATCGCAGTTATCGGTTGTCTACCGTGATGGCAAACCTGTGGGCGTCAGTTCGGTCGTATTGTCGACACAGCACCTGGACGAAGACCTAAGCAGCACAGACATCCAAGCGATTGTAAGCCCCTATATTCACGAGGTCCTTCCCGAAGGTTGGTTGACCGATGCAACCGAATGGCATGTGAACCCGACTGGTAAATTTGTCATTGGCGGTCCGGATGGTGACGCTGGACTGACGGGCCGCAAGATAATTGTCGACACCTATGGTGGCGCCGCTCCGCACGGCGGCGGAGCATTCTCGGGCAAGGACCCGACCAAGGTGGACAGGTCTGCTGCATATGCCGCACGCTATCTTGCAAAAAACGTGGTTGCGGCAGGAATGGCGCAAAGGTGCACGATACAGCTGAGCTATGCCATAGGCGTGTCCAAGCCGCTGTCGATCTACTGTGATACGTTCGGCACCGGTGAGGTTTCCGATGCTGCGGTCGAAGCCGCCGTTGCGCAGGTCATGGACCTGACGCCGCGTGGCATCCGCGAACACCTGTCGCTGAACCGTCCGGTTTATCAACGGACTGCTGCCTATGGCCACTTTGGCCGTGCGCCTGATGAAGACGGCGGCTTCAGCTGGGAACGTACCGACCTGGCCGACGCGCTTAAGGCGGCTGTGTAACACGGGCAGCAAAGGCCTGCTGGCCTTTGCTTGGTCCCCGCAGTTTTGTTTTGCAACATCCGTGCGGAATGGCTGTCAAATTAGGCTTTCAGAGGTACGCTCCTATTCCTGTGCCATTTGCCTTGAAACCTGAATGCGGAGGGTGTGCGGACTTGCCCCCGCAGCAAAACAACGCTATACGCGCCCACGTCGCTAAGGTGCAAATACTGCAAGACATCGAGACGAGCAGGGTCGGAAACCTCCGGCCCTCTTTTCTTGCGTTTGCGCCTGACCAAATGAAACCCAAGACCGGCGGAGACAACCGCGCGGCCCGAGAAAACGCAAACGTTAGGAAACCGACGCCACATGGCTGATAAATTGATGGAGGAATTCGAAGCCCTCCTGCAAGAAAGCTTCGAAATGGACACGCCCGAAGAGGGAACAGTTGTCAAAGGCAAAGTTATCGCAATTGAAGCGGGCCAAGCCATCATTGACGTAGGCTATAAAATGGAAGGCCGCGTCGAACTCAAAGAATTCGCAAACCCCGGTGAAGCGCCAGAAATCTCTGTCGGCGACCAAGTCGAAGTGTATTTGCGCTCGGCTGAAAACGCCAAGGGCGAGGCTGTCATTAGCCGCGAGATGGCCCGCCGCGAAGAAGCCTGGGATCGCCTCGAAACCGCATATGCTGGCGAAGCACGCGTCGAGGGCGCGATCTTTGGCCGTGTCAAAGGTGGATTTACCGTCGATCTGGGCGGAGCAGTCGCGTTCTTGCCCGGCTCGCAAGTGGATGTACGCCCAGTGCGTGATGCTGGCCCTTTGATGGGTCTTAAACAGCCGTTTCAGATTCTGAAAATGGACCGTCGTCGGGGCAACATTGTTGTGTCGCGTCGCGCCATTCTCGAAGAATCACGCGCCGAACAGCGCGCCGAAGTTATCGGTAATCTGACCGAAGGCCAGACAGTCGACGGTGTTGTCAAGAACATCACAGAATACGGTGCGTTCGTTGATTTGGGCGGTGTTGACGGCTTGCTGCACGTCACTGACATGGCATGGCGTCGTGTTAACCACCCATCAGAGATCCTGACGATTGGTGAGACGATCAAGGTGCAAGTCATCAAGATCAACAAAGAAACTCACCGCATCAGCCTGGGCATGAAACAGCTGCAAGAAGATCCATGGGATGTGGTGGCTGCCAAGTACCCACTTGAATCTTCGCATACCGGTCGCGTGACCAACATTACAGATTACGGTGCCTTTGTTGAGCTCGAGCCCGGTGTTGAAGGCTTGGTGCACGTATCCGAGATGTCTTGGACAAAGAAAAACGTCCATCCCGGTAAAATCGTCTCGACCAGCCAAGAAGTCGAAGTCATGGTTTTGGAAATTGACGGTTCCAAGCGTCGCGTGTCGCTCGGCCTCAAACAGACCATGCGCAACCCGTGGGAAGTGTTCGCCGAAACGCATCCTGAAGGAACCGAAGTCGAAGGCGAAGTCAAGAACATCACCGAATTTGGTCTGTTTGTTGGACTTGAAGGCGACATCGACGGCATGGTTCACCTCTCTGATCTGAGCTGGGACCAGCGTGGCGAAGAAGCGATCCAAGATTACCGCAAGGGTGACATGGTGCATGCCATTGTCTCCGAAGTGGACGTCGAGAAAGAGCGCATATCGCTTTCCATCAAAGGTGTTGGCGGTGACAAATTCGCCGAAGCGGTTGGCGGCGTGAAGCGTGGGTCGATCGTCACAGTTGAGGTCACAGCAATCGAAGATGGTGGCGTCGAAGTTGAGTATGAGGGCATGAAGTCCTTCATTCGCCGCTCTGATCTAAGCCGCGACCGCGCCGAACAGCGACCAGAGCGTTTCTCGGTCGGTGACAAGGTCGACGTGCGTATCACAAACATCGATAGCAAAACCCGTCGTTTGGGTGTCTCGATTAAGGCACGTGAGATCGCAGAAGAGAAAGAAGCCGTGGAACAGTATGGCTCGTCCGACTCGGGCGCATCTCTTGGTGATATTCTGGGCGCAGCTCTCAAGGGCGACGAATAAGCCAGAAATTTCATGATGCAAACGATGCAGATAAGGGGCCCTTTCTTGGGCCCCTTTTTTTGTACCCAGAGGCAAGAATGGTTGCGAATCAAGAGTGCCGCCAATAGCGTATTCTCGCGTAACGGATGTGGTAAGCCTACTGATACGCGAAAAATAATCAGAATTTAGTGCTGATGCTCATCAAAGAGGTAAAAACCCGCTCATGCCAAAGGCTTCCTATTCACGAGCGCTGATATTGTTCCTATAGTCCGTCTGAAAAAAGTGCGCGACGACGCCGTCCGCGAAAGGAGATTACCATGATCCGATCTGAGTTGATTCAAAAGATTGCCGACGAAAATCCGCATCTATATCAACGTGATGTAGAGCGGATCGTGAACACGATCTTTGAAGAAGTAATAAGTTCGATGGCGCGCGGCGACCGAGTCGAATTGCGCGGCTTTGGAGCTTTTTCTGTGAAAAAGCGTGACGCTCGTATTGGACGTAACCCGCGTACTGGCGAAACAGTTGCTGTCGAAGAAAAGCATGTTCCGTTTTTCAAGACGGGCAAGTTGCTGCGTGATCGTTTAAACGGAAAAGCCTGAATGCGCTACATCCGCTATGCTTGTATTGTCACGTTTGCCGTGGCGCTCATAGCAATAGCTTTAGCGAATCGTGGCTTTGTGACGGTGCATTTGTTGCCGGCGGAAATTGCTGGACTTCTTGATGTAACCTCAGAGGTAAATTTGCCTTTGTTTATTGTTATCTTTGGCGGCATCGTGACTGGTCTACTGGTTGGGTTTATCTGGGAATGGATGCGCGAACATGCAGTACGGTCCGAAAATGCGCGCAACGCCCGCGAGGTGCGCCGCCTTGAACGCGAGGTCAAGCGCCTAAAGGGTGAAAAGCACGAAGGCAAAGACGAAATCCTGGCTCTGCTGGACGAAGCCAGTTAGATTTGATGACCCAAGTTTCAGTCAAGATTTGTGGAATGGTTGCGCTACAAGATGTCGAAGCATCTGTTGATGCTGGTGCCGATTATCTTGGTTTTGTTTTTTTTGAAAAATCGCCTCGCAACTTGTCAGTTCCGCAAGCTGCGACCTTGATGCAGGATGTACCTGATGCTGTTCAAAAGGTTGCGTTGTTGGTCAATCCAACTGATGTGTTTTTGAGTGACCTGTTAGCCGCAGCGCCCGTTGATCTTTTGCAGTTGCATGGCTCAGAAACACCAGAGCGGTTGTTAGAAATCAAAGAGACCACTGGAATGCCGGTCATGAAGGCGCTTGGCGTTGCAGATCAAAGTGATCTGGCCGCAATCGACAGCTATGCTGATGTTGCCGATCAGATACTGGTGGATGCAAAGCCACCCAAAGGTGCAGATCTGCCCGGTGGGAATGGCCTGGCCTTTGACTGGACGCTGATTGCAAACCGGACTTGGTCGCAGCCATGGATGTTGGCTGGCGGGCTGCGCCCTGACAATGCCCGCGCAGCCATTAGTCGTACAGGCGCGGTGCAGCTTGATGTCAGCTCTGGTGTCGAAACGGCCCCCGGCGTAAAAGATCCTGCACTTATTCGAGCCTTTATTGAAACGGCGAAAAGATCTTATTGACGGACGGTTTTTGTACTTTTGGTATGCATGTGGCTGAAACTCAGGGACCTTATCCGAAGCCTGATTAAGGTTGACGAGGGCGTTAGGTAAAATAGTCGGAACATCTCGTATTACCTTAAGCTTTAGGCTGACACTGATTAATTTCTCTCTGTAATCTTCGACACTGGATGACCTAAATTTTATGTTGTGATGCAGTATCCGCTTAGCTCATGTGCTGTGACGTTTGAGCGCTTGCCCCCTTGGCGCGTGCAGGCTAGGCAAGGGGTCTGAGATTCAGGAGAAATCCAAATGGCAAACGATCTTTTCAACTCTTTCATGACGGGCCCAAATGAACAGGGCCGGTTTGGCAAATTCGGTGGGCGTTTTGTATCCGAGACATTGATGCCGCTGATCCTTAGCCTCGAAGAGGAATACGAAAAAGCCAAGACAGACGACAGTTTTTGGGCCGAGATGGACTTCTTATGGAAGCACTATGTTGGCCGCCCCAGCCCGTTATATCATGCGGAACGACTGACCGAGCATCTTGGCGGCGCCAAAGTTTATATGAAACGCGATGAGTTGAATCACACAGGCGCGCACAAGATCAACAACGTTTTGGGCCAGATTATCCTTGCGCGGCGTATGGGAAAAACCCGGATCATCGCGGAAACTGGTGCGGGTCAACATGGTGTCGCTACAGCCACCGTTTGCGCAAAATTTGGTTTGAAATGTGTGGTTTACATGGGTGCCCACGATGTTGAGCGGCAAGCGCCCAATGTTTTTCGGATGAAATTACTTGGCGCTGAGGTGGTGCCGGTTACCTCAGGCCGAGGGACGCTCAAGGATGCGATGAATGACGCTTTGCGCGACTGGGTGACCAATGTGCGCGACACGTTCTACTGCATAGGAACGGTCGCGGGGCCACACCCCTATCCGGCGATGGTGCGGGATTTCCAATCCATCATCGGCAAAGAAGTGCGTGAGCAAATAGTCGAAGCTGAGGGGCGTTTCCCGGATACTTTGATTGCTGCCATTGGTGGTGGTTCTAATGCGATGGGACTGTTTTATCCGTTTCTTGATGATGCACAGGTCGGCATCATCGGCGTTGAAGCGGGGGGTAAGGGTGTCAACGCCAAGATGGAGCATTGCGCTTCTTTGACGGGTGGTCGACCGGGTGTTCTTCATGGCAATCGCACCTACCTGTTGCAGGATGACGACGGACAAATCCTTGAAGGGTTCTCGATCTCGGCAGGGCTAGATTATCCGGGGATAGGGCCAGAACACGCATGGCTGCACGATATCGGGAGGGCGCAATATGTCTCGATCACCGACGCAGAGGCGCTCGAAGCATTCCAGTTGTGCTGCACATTAGAAGGCATCATTCCAGCCCTTGAGCCTAGCCATGCTTTGGCTCATGTCATGAAAATTGCCCCCGAATTACCATCCGACCACATTATATGCATGAATATGTGCGGGCGGGGCGACAAGGACATCTTTACTGTTGCAGCGGCTCTTGGTGTCGAAATGGACGCCAAAGACTAAACCTGCACCTCTACCCAAGGCGTGAAAGGCAGGCGTAAGGTCTGCCTTTTTCTCTTAAAGTCAAAAGGCAGCGTGTTCTTGCAACACATTAAGCGGCACGATGTCGAGTGCGCGGATGTGGGTTGCCTCAAGATGCACACGAGGTGCGCATCCCTCGTCGTGGGCTTGCAGAAAGCGCGCGGCACACAGGCACCAGCTGTCGCCCGGGTTCAAACCTGCAAATCCGTATTCGGGGCGTGGTGTGCTTAGGTCGTTGCCGACATATTTCGAAAAGGCGAGAAACTCTGCAGTCATCACCGCGCAGACAGTATGGCTGCCTTGATCGGCAGCGCACGTGTTGCAGTGCCCGTCACGGAAAAACCCGGTAACCGGATCCATCCCGCACAGGGTCAGTTCTGTTCCAAGGATATTAATGCTGTCATCTGGTTGCATTGGATGACCCCTTGCTTGTGGTTATAATTTGGCAGACCACGTCCACGTTTGCGTCGTCCGCACCAGGCTCGAGGAACAGTTTGTCTGTGCTCGTGGTGACGATTACCACGTCTGCTGTTTGATCAACATAAATATATTTCCCGTAAACGCCACGTGTCATGAATTGTCCAGAGGCCCGAGCCGATGGACACCCACCACTGATATCCATAGCCGATTCCCCTTCAGTCTGTCGGTGCGCTGGTTGCGGTCGACGCGGCGGTCCAGTTGGCAGGAACAATTTGTCGACCTTGCCAGTTTCCATTTTACAGGATCACCTGACCAGAGCGCCGTAGTCGCGTGTTGAGGTATTTGATCCGCTCAAAAACAAAAGCGGCAAAAGTCCCGTCTGTTTGATAGTAAGCCTTATGCTCTAACCCCAAAGGATAAAACAGATTTTCGTGCATAAAGTCAGGAATGCTGCGGCCTGTTGCACTTCGCACCACCTTGCCAATAGCGTGGGTGTCGATAGATGTATGTTGCTAGATTTGGCTGGGTGGGGCGAATGTCTTTGTCAGATCAGCGGCAAAGTCACCCATCTTTTTGTTCATGGCAAGAACGCGCCCCATCCTGTTTATATTGCTTTTGTCTTTCTGATAATCTTCGCTGAATGTGATTCCGCTGAACACTTGCAAGACATTGCGGATGGTTGCTTTATTGTACGCGCCGCCCGCCATTGTCGCTTTGTATTTTATCACGGGGTCTTCCAGCGATGGTATGTGCCCTTCGGCCTCAAGACTGCGGAACAGCGCCGAAAGGTAGCTTTTGCGATGACCCAGCTGATCCGCTGATCTTCGACATTGGTGTCCTTGCAATAAGACTCGTGCACGATTTCGCCGTCTTTGAGCACCAGCATTGATGTGACAGATCGTGTCTTAATCCAATCGTAATTGATTTTTGGGATAGTCAACGTAGTGCCCGTTGGCATGGGGCTGACCGGCCCGCCACCGCGCGGTAGTGCCACGTGATGAAACGCTGAATCCATGTTGGAAAAGTTGCGTACGATCTTGTCAGCATTAAATAAATGAGTTTTCGGCCAGCAGTTGCTTATCTCTACTCACTTATAAAATACGATCATTGATGTGAAAGATGTCAACATTACAAATGCTAGTAATATCCATAAAGTGATAATATGCAAAATTTATCCTCAGTATTTCAAGATGTTTTCCACAGGGGAGTGAGTTGGTCCAACCCAATCAATCCAGCGTCCATGAAAGTCAGCTCGGCCAAGGTTGAGTGTTAAATCACCCGGCCACAGGCGCAGCGTCAGGGCGGCGCCAATGGCACCGCTGCAGTCCCCGTCAGTTTCCATCTGCATCCACACAATCGGGGTATTATGGCTGGCGCGTGCCCCCGCAGCTTCGATGAGTGCCGTGCCCCGCGCTTGG
>Ga0206125_10002937_pt1 | contig 17124 bp, 13 predicted proteins | sample Helgoland_Spring_4_FD_148598 | JGI IMG/M metagenome (GOLD analysis project Ga0206125, IMG submission 148598) | Pelagic subsurface seawater microbial communities from Kabeltonne, Helgoland, North Sea - Helgoland_Spring_Bloom_20160331_1 | ecosystem: Environmental > Aquatic > Marine > Epipelagic ... | reverse complement strand
AGCCGCATTGATAACCGTCACCCCAACAGCTATAGGCACCCATATTAGCGGCTTTGAGCTTAGACACCTTGGTTTTGATCATAGCAAGGACCGCTTCTCTGGAATCACCATTCAAGCTAAGGACACCACCGTCAGCTCATGCAACATCGAATACACCGCTGGGCACGGCATCGCTGTAATGGATGGCGCTCAGGTGAAGATCATAAGCTGTAAAATCAGCGAAGCAGGATGGGATGGTATTTCTATTTACGGGCAGGGTAGTAGTGCAGAGATCATCGACAGCTGGTGCCAAGAAAACCTTCAGCACGGCATCGGATTCTGGAAGGGGGGTAGTGGCAATGTGACCAATACAAAGGCACTCAAGAACGGACTTTGTGGCATTGTCGCCATGGGCGTGCAGGGGATAAGCACAGGTGTGAATCTCACCTCTAACACATGTTCGAGTAACAGAGAGGCTGGCATTTTATTGTCTGCAGGGATTTCCGCCAATATTACAGCCAACACCTGCGAGAAAAACCTGCTCAGCGGCATCGTCGCACGCGGCCCAGAGACCGAAGTCTACCTCAACGAAAATGTTACCAACGCCAACAATGAAGCGGGCATTCTCACCCACCACGGCGTCAAGCTCACCGAGTTCAACGGCAACCGCGCCGACGGCAATGGTAGTAAACAAATTTGGCGTGATGCGCAACTTACCGGCATCCAGAAGCTTGAGGAATAAGGCCGGCGAATGACCACTACTCGTCCAAGTCGTCCTTAGCTTCAATAAGCTCGCCTGCAATATCCACCAGACGCTGGGCGACGGTATCCCACGTTAAATTACTGACACAGCGATGGGCAGCCGCTCTCAGGGAGTCATCGCATACAAGCTGCATCGCCTGGCCACATTTCTCTAGAAACTGCTGCTCGTTGCCGTAGTCCGCGAGCAGTCCGTTGACCTCATGCTCGATGTGCATTTGTGCAGCAGCATAGTCATAGGCGACAACCACGAGCCCAGAGGCGAGCGCCTCCGTCACTGTATTGCCAAACGTTTCCGTCAGGCTCGGGAATACCATGATGTCAGCTGACGCGTAAATTTCAGCAAGCTCCTCACCATGTTTAAAGGTGTAACAGATCACGTTTGGATTCTCTCTTTTAAACCGCTTATAGGATGGGCCATCTCCCACAATGACACAGCGTGTGTCGGGATTAAGCTGCTGCATTTTTTTAAATGCCTGTGAGAGTAAGGTCAGGTTTTTTTCAGGGGAGACCCTTGAGGCAAAAAGCGCGACGGGAGTGTTGGAATCTGCATTCCACTCAGCCCTGCGATCGGCACTCCTTTTTGATGGGTGGAATAGCTTAGCATCGACACCTCTGCCCAAGTTATGCAAATCATTGTAGCCAAGTTCTTGCAAATCGTTCATCACGGACTCAGAGGGCACAACCGTTGCCATGGCACGTTTGTGAAAATTGATCATATAGCGAGTGGCCCGCGCCGCCAAAAACTTCATTTTCCAGTTTGCCGCATACTGATCGTAGTTGGTGTGATAACCTGCGATTGTTGGGATCCCTAATTGCGATGCCGCCTTCACTGCAGAAGCCCCGAGAAAAGCTTCGCCCGCAATGTAGATTACATCTGGCCTGCTTTTCTGCCAGTGCTTCCTGAGGCGGGATTGAGTGATGAGCCCTAAATTTACAGAGGCATACTTAGGCACTCGCACCGAGGCAATCTTCAGTTCGCTTTCTGGATGGGGCCCCATGATGGTGACCTTATGCCCCTCAGCCCTCAAGCATGTCACCAGATGCGCTATAGTTTTTGCCGCTCCATTGACATCTGGCGGATAAGTATCAGTTAGAAATTCAATATGCATATAGCGAAGATGAAATACTAAACAAAAGCTGCTAGTTTACCAGTAATATTGAGCAAATAAATTTTTTTATATTGCTTGATAAACCAACTGAGTGCAGTTACTTCGACCTAACATTTCCCATCAAGTCCTGCTTGCTCAGTGTTTTCTGCGTAATGACCATCAGCCAACCAAGAACGTTCAATAACGCACTAATCCTCCAAGGGGATTGGGAGGGTGGACTCGCGAATGTTGCTTTGGATTTAAAAGCTTCGGGTAAAAATGTCACCAAGGTTGTATTTCATGCTGGGGATTGGGTCTACAAGTGGAAAAAAGTCCCGACGGTAGATTTTGATGCTAAAATAAATTCTTTCGAGGCCTGGTTGCGTGACTATGTTGATGAAAACGCGGTCGATTGCATCATCTTATACAACCAATACCGCCCCTATAATCAAATAGGATGGGATATCGCCAAAGAGCTAGACATCGAATGCATCGTTCTTGAACTCGGGCTCCTACGTCCAGACTATTGCAGCATCTATACTCGCGACCTCAATCATTTTGATTGTCTCAAGGGGAAATGGGAAGCATTAATCAAAAGCGGCGCAACCGTCAGCGAGCCTGAGGCACCTGGCCGTCTCGCTATTATGAGCACGCCTTGCAAGATGACGCAGTTCGCCATCTTTTATGCCTTTTCCAGGTTGGTTGCCAAATTCGGTCGTCGCTACAGGCATTGCCAAGATCAGCGCTCGCTGAGTTTTCGCCACCACCTTGTCGCAGGTATTCGAGGTATACTGCGCTTCCAGGGGCGTGAGAAGCAGCGCCGTTTCGACCGGGTTTTCTCTAGTCGGTGGTCAGGTAAGTATTTTGTCTTGCCGCTTCAAGTTCACTCAGATAGCCAAATCACGAAGCGTTCCAATTTTGAGAGCATGGAGCATTTTATCCAGCTTGTTTCGCAGTCGTTCCTTGAGTTTGCGCCCAAAAATACAAAGCTCGTCTTCAAGGTACACCCCATGGACCGTGGCTACAGTGATTACCACAAGCTCATCAAAACATTGCAATCATCCCCTGGTGGCAGCCGCATTTTCTATTTGGATCGTATTCATTTGCCTACACTTCTCGATCATGCAAAAGGCTGCATCACCATCAACAGCTCCGTAGGCCTCTCGGCGCTTATTCACGGCACTCCCACTATGACAATGGGGTTGGCCGCATACGACCTCGAGGGCTTGACGTATAAGGGATCGCTTGATGACTTCTGGAAACATCATGGAGAAATCAACAAGCAGCTTGTCACAAAGTTCATAAACCTTCTAAAACTTACGTCACAAGCCCAAGGTGTCTTCTATCAAAAAATCTTTGCAACACCTGGGCAATCTAAAATTGTGTGGCCTCAGCAATTCGAGCATCTTTTTTACAAAAAAAGAACAAAGGAGATAAATACGCCTGCAGAAACTTCCCCCCTTGATACTTGCCCTGCTGGTGATTCCAGCTTATCTACCCAATCAGCCGCATGAACCGTTACATCCCTCGTCTTATCATCTCGGTAGTTACCGCCTCGCTTAGTGCGTGCAACCTTTCATCAGAGCAGGGCCCCGTCGGCATGAGATCTATACAGAAGTCTCAAGAAAGGGGATCTTCGTCCACTGATGAGTATGAAATTATTGATATCACCAGTCATAACATCAATCAGCATAACAAAGCGTTTGTATCGATCAGTAACGAACTACCTAAGGTTGACTACAGCAAGACATACTCAGACGCTATTCGCCCATATGATCAACTTACTTTACAGGTCATAGATACTGCTCAGACGGGTGGACTTGGTGCAGGGAGTGGAAGTTCTGTTCAATTCGGGCCTATAGAAGTGCCTCAATCTGGTAAAATATCCATTCCATATGCTGGCGACTTCAGTGTTATTGGCAAAGAAATAACCGAAATACAAAAAGATATACAGGATTCCTACTCGACAGTATTCAACACCGCCAGAGTTACAGTGGGGCGTGTATCACGTATGCCTCTAAGAGCTAATGTAATTGGCATTGCTCAGCAGCCAGGTCAGCAAATCATCGATCGTGCAGGCGTCAACATGGCTGATTTGGTAGCTAAAAGCGGCGGCACGGTTCAGGAGCCATTTACTTGCGAGTACATGCTTCACCGAAATTCCAAAACATATATTCTCAACAACAAGGACATTACAAAGAGAAACATTCTCGCCATGGATGGCGACGTCCTTGAAATCAGAAAAAGTAATGATCGGACAGTGACTCTTCTCGGCGCTGTTGCTCGGCCTGGCTCTTACCCGTTTCCAAATTACAACAGTAAGCTCGATGACTTTATAGGGCAGGGGAGTGGCTTTAGGTCGGATAGTGCTAACCTTAGCGGGGTTTTTGTATTTCGCCAAATGCCTACCAAAAAAACTCATATTTATCGTTTCGACATGCGTGATCCTGCTGGTGTCATTGCAGCTAGTAGTTTCTCCATACATGGCAAAGATATCATCTACGTAACGGAGGCGCCGCTCGCACGCTGGAATCGTACTATCAGGAGCATCTTGCCATTTGGTCAGGTGTATAATTACGGCGGGTTTTCAAACTAGAACCCTCAGCTGATAGAGAATGGGCATACGTATTAAAGAGCAATCAGCATGGCGCAGCCAGGTGCTCGTCACCAAGGCATTGCTTCAACGGGAGTTCATTACCCGCTTTGGTAAATACAAGCTGGGGGTGATTTGGGTTTTTGTGGATCCCTTGCTCTCCGTGCTGGTTATTGGCGTTCTTCTAGGCCCGCTGATAGGAAGATCTACAGGCGAGATCCCTTATGCATTTTTTTTACTGTGCGGTTTCATGTTACTCAATCTGTGCACAGGTTCAATCAATGCAAGCTTAGGTGCAATTAATGCTAACCAAGGCTTACTTGTTTTTAAGAAAGTCCAACCTTTAGACCCCTTTATTGCCCGATTCATTTTTCAATTGTTAACCGTTGGCTCTGCATTGGTTATTTTTTGCCTTACGGCAGCATGGTTTGGAACGTTCTTGTCAACTGACCGTTTGCCAGAAGCTGCTGCGTGTATTATCATAACATGGCTTATCGGTTCAGGTATAGGGCTTTGCTCGGGTATAGCCGTAATCAAGTTTAAAGAATTAGAAAAAATAATATCATATGCCATGAGACCTATGATATTTGTATCTGCCGTTTTATTTCCAATTGATTCAATCCCGCCGGAAATTGCAAAATATCTACTTTACAACCCTTTGGTTCACACAATTGAGTATTTGCGAATGACGCTATTTCCTATTTATAAAGCCAACAACGTGAATCTCTATTACCCTGCAGCTTGGGCTCTATGTTCGTGTGTATGCGGCTTAATGTCATATCGAAACAATAGACATTTCTTAACTCAACGATGATTAATATTCGAAATGTAACCAAATACTACCCTATGAAAGGGGGACGATTACATTATGTACTCAAAGACGTGAGCCTCGATATCCCGAGCAATCATAGCATTGGAGTATTGGGCCCCAACGGAGCTGGGAAAAGCACCCTGTTACGAATGATCGGTGGAGCAGAGGCTCCTAACTCAGGAGAAATAAAGACAAACTCTAGCGTCTCGTGGCCCCTTGGGCTCGGAGTCGGTTTTCAAGGATCACTGTCAGGGCGGCAGAATGTTCTTTTTGTCTGCCAAATCAATGGCCTGAGCAAGGCTGAAACCAAGCAGGTCCTCGAGGGAGTCATCGATTTTACAGAGCTTGGAGACTTTTTTGATATGCCGGTCAAAACATACTCTTCTGGAATGCGAGGCAGGCTAGGATTTGGGCTGTCCATCAACTTCGATTTTGATTACTACCTCATCGATGAGCTTACTTCAGTAGGCGATGCAACATTTCGAGCCAAAGCGACCAAGGAATTTGAGCGCATCAAAGAAACTTCCTCATTGATATACGTAGCGCACAACCTTCAGCTACTCAAAGAATCCTGTAATAGCGCCCTTTTTTTGCGCGATGGAGAAGCCGATTATTATGAGGACATCATGGATGGTATCAGAGCTTACCAGAAGTATATAAGTGCAAAAACCGGCGGCCCTGTGAAAAAATCAGCGGTGAAAAAAACGGCCAAGAAGCTTGCAACAAATAGTATCAGAAAAAAACAGCCACCAGCAAATGAAAATTAACTTATCAAATCGGATTAAGACCATCATTGTTTTAACATTGTGCGTAATTCCAAGCCTTTATCTGTATCTCATAGCTCAGGATCGATTTCAGTCTACATCTCATTTTTCTGTTGTTGTCGAGGAAGACAACAATGCGGAGGCATCTATGGGCTTACTCGATTTAGTTGGAAGCGCACCAGGGGCGGCTAATGATAATCAAACTGTTATCGGCTTTATCAACTCGTCAGATTTACTATTCGATCTCGAAACTAATTTCAAACTTATCGAGCACTATACATCTCCATCAACAGATTTTATTTTTTGTATGCATCACGGTGCAACAATGAATGATCGCATCAATTATTACAGAAAAAAAATTCATGCTCATTTAGATGTTCATTCGGGGTTAATTCACCTCACAGTGGAGAGTTATTCACCTAAGCTTTCAGAAGAACTATCTGATTACATTCTTAGAAGAACAGAGGAGTTCATAAATGATCTGAACAAGGAGGTCGCTAACAAGCGACTTTCATTCGCGCAGGGTGAATTAGAAAGAGCTCATATTAACATTAAAAAAGATGAAGCAGCACTCATTGCATTTCAAAACAAATCCAAAGTTATCCAACCCGATGCTATTATCCAAGCTCAACTCGAGGCCATACAGACCCTGCGCCTTGAGAAGATCAAACATGAAATTCAGCTTGCGACATTAGAGGCGAGTTCGCCTAATGCCCCAACCAAACAATCATTAAAGACAGCCATAAGCCATTTAGACACTGAAATTAAGAGCCAAGAAGCGGCATTATCTGGGGAGGATGCCAAAAAGCTTAATCAAATTCTCGCACAGTATAAGGAATTGCAACTCAATTTAGAACTCTCCCTGAATCTAAGGAAAGGTGCAGAACTCATATTGGAAAAAACACGTGCTGAGGCCACCGCCACATCCCGGTTTTTTTCTGTAATTCAGCACCCATATATATCTGATGAACACTCCCATCCTCGCCGATTATATCTCTCAATAACCTTCGCTATTGTCATTCTGTTAAGCCTGTTCATTGTGCGGGCACTCATTACGTCAATTTACGATCGTGCATAGTGGTTAGAGATCGCGAGTGATTCATCATATAGGTCTTACATGATAGCATCTTGGGTCTTGTCATGCTAATATTATCTGGGCATGAAAATCGAGAAAAACAGAATAACACGATAATTATGCTTGCCGAATAATTGTGTGATGCGAAAAGCTGTTAGCTATCCGCCGCAATAATAAATCGCGACAACAAAACAACGGTTATGCATAATAATTCATACTCTAATGATTTACCCCAAATTTTAGAGGGAGGTATAGAGAATTCAAACACTCAAATATACTTCGATGTGACTAGGATATTGTCCAGATCGATGACACTTTTCCCAACAGGAATTGACAGGGTTATCCTTTGTTATGTGGCGCGACTACAAAAAAAATACCCGAAACGAATAACTTACATAACCTACTGTAACAAAAAGATCCTATTTCCGCCTAGTCATCTTGTAATAAGTTATCTTGATGAACTGACCAAATCATGGACAACAGAAGAGGAAAATAATCTATTCAGGAAAACGATTGCATTGGAGTTTTTAGGTTACACTCAAAACATTAATTCCCATAGAGCGCTCTCTTCTCGCCCATGCTTAGCAAAAGCGTATCAATTCATATTAATTTTACTAAAAAAACTAGCCCCGTTGTATGTCAAGAATATCAATCGCACGGAAAATACCAGCCATAATGTATTGATTGATGTTTCACATATTGGTGTTGCGACCGCTTCACCCATAGAACTCAATGCCTTTTGCAAGCAATACTTAATCACAAAACGTTTTCACTATATACATGATTTCATACCAATTACGCATCCTGAATTCTGCACGCCCGCGAGTGTTCGCAAATTCAAAAAATATCTAGAAAACGCAATCCACCACAAGAGCCAATTGATTTTCAACTCAAAATACACAGAAAAGATTGCCACAGAACACGGCCTCATGAATACATCTGCGGTCGACCCGCCACCAAGCCACATCAACTCAAAAAAAGAAATAAGGAAAATAGTTTTAACTCAAGCGAAAGATGATTATTTCTTATTTGTTTCCACCCTGGAGCCTAGGAAAAACCACCAACTTTTATTGGATATTTGGTCCAGAAAAATGCCCGTAAAATTAATTTTAGTTGGCAAAACAGGCTGGCTTTCTGTCGCTGAAAAACGGAATCTTCAAAGCGCATTACGTTGCCATAATATAGAGCATTTCGATGACTTAAATGACAATGAGGCTGATTTGCTCCTGGATAATGCCATCGCTCTACTGTTCCCAAGTTATGCAGAGGGTTATGGTATCCCCTATGTTAGAGCTCAGGAATTCAATACCCCAATAATAGCCAACAATTTGGAAATTTTTCGGGAGTTGAGAGTTAATGAAAATACCGTGTTGTGTGAACTGGAGCACTTCCAACATGAAATCGAAAAAATGATCACCCCGCACATGCTGCCCCAAAAAACTAATTCAAATTAAATGAATCGAAAACTATTTGTCATAGATTTTACTGCAATTCTGCCATACGGGCACAATGCTAGTGGAGTTAAATACTTCTCTGATTTTTATGGAACTGAGTTTCATGAAATATACCCCGTAGTCTGCAAAGCGCTTCCTGACACAGTCGATTTCATCGATCAAGATGCTAGGCAAGCTCCATACTTGTACACGCGAAACATGATCAAGTCGATCATCCCTGCCTCGAAGAGCATTTTTAATTGGTCAACAGAAAGCAGCGTTAATTTGAGATTCTTCAGGAAGTATATCCACAAAATGTGTGGTGTCGATTGTTTCGAACTTATCGCTGTTAGGTTTTTCAAAAAGTTACTTGAAGAACACGCGGTTAATAAGGACGATGCCTTCTTCTTTCACAGTGCTAGTTACTATGAAGTATGCGGCCTTCTTGGTGCCTTAAATAAGAGAAGACTCGAAGACTGGCCCAAGATACATTTTCGGTTTATTAACGTAATGGAGAATGCAAATATTAATAATAATGGTTATCGCAACATTACAAGAATGCTCCACAGGCACTTCAAAAGGCAAACTAATGAGAATATAAGAAAGGTATCTATATCATCGGAAGTACCATCATACACCGAGAGGCTCATGCGTGATACGGGTGGATCAGCAATTATAACGCCATACCCGCCCATGCCTCTACCTACCGAAAATAACAGGGATGATGTATTTACCGTGGCAGCCCTTGGCGCCGGCAGGGAGGATAAGGGGTTTTTCAGGTTGAAAAACATCATTGATACCTTCTTCCAGAATTACCCGCAGGCACGTGCGAGGTTCATTCTTCAGTCCGTTGATCAATCATCAATCATTGATAATTATGAGCAATCACATTATATATCACAGCTCTTAGCCACGCCAAACGTGGAAATATTACAACACACCATGACCGCGGAGGATATGGATTATCAATTTTCTCGTGCTAATTTAGTGATTCTTCCCTACGACCCTGTCATCTACGCCAATAGAGGTTCAGCCATCTTAATGGAAGCTATTGGTAAAAAAGTACCTGTGCTTGCCACAAAAGGTTGTGGGTTTTCTGAATACATCAACCTATTTGATAATGGGGCACTATGCGCTAGTAACGAGGATTTCGCAGACCAAATCTACAAAGTAATTACTACAGATAAAAAGAAGCTGGCTGATAAATGTGATGCTGCACGTGAAAAACACTTGGAATATTTTAACAACTACTACTCAAAAGTATGGGCATGAAAATTTGCTTTATAGGGCACAAAAAACACACGCAGACAAGATCTAGTGACTTCTTTCTCAATGAGTTCAGGGATGAGGATATTGATACATACTTCATAGATGAGAGTAATTATGATATATTTACCGGAATAGAAAAAGAAGCGTATGACTTAGCCATATGCTGGCAATATGATTTTCTGGCTCAGGCATTTCTTGCAAGAAATATTCCTACGGTAGTCATACCCATGTATGACGGTTCTTTTGGATATCCACGTAACCATTGGAAGCTGCTAAGAGGGGCTCGTATTGTCAATTTTTCATGGTGGCTCCACGCTCTATGCATGAAGTCCCAGCTCGACACCATGCATGTCACATACTACCCAAATCCCAGTGATTATGATCAAGTCGATTTCGATAATGGACTCAATGGCTTTCTCTGGCAGCGTAGACCTGGTGAAGTGAATTGGAGGACCGTTGTTGCGGATGTCTCTGACGGGCAACTAGACAAGCTACATTTACACACAGCCATGGATGATTCCGACGCCATCAATTATCTTCCTACGAAGATAGAAAAAGACCATTATAACATTACCACATCTGAATGGTTTGAGAGAAAAGGCGACTTAAATCGTGTTGTTGATCAATCTAATATTTTCTTTGCTCCCAGACGTGCCGAGGGGATCGGCATGGCTTTGCTCGAGGCAATGAGCCGAGGCATGATGTGCATCGTGCATGATGAGCCAACACATAATGAATACATTGCAAATTGGATCAATGGTGTACTCTATTATGCACATCACCCAGTTCGGATTGATCTCAGCAATGCCGAAAAAATGGGAAGAAGAGCTCGGCAATGTGTTTTTGAAGGCCATCATCAATGGGTTCAAAATATACCCAGCATGAAAGATTTCATTTTAAGTACGCCCAAGCCGAATACGAAAATCATTAAAGGATTCGAACCTCGAAGATGTCTTGCCAGAGAATTTTTTATTGATAAAAACTACACCAAGAAACTTACTAGATTATAAATTGCTGGATGTATTTCATTAAGCATATCGATATGTAAAAAACATTCCTACTCGCAGTGGCATTGCGGCAAGCAAATGGCTGGCCATAATAACTTCTCAAGTAAGATTACAATTGCTATACCGCGCACAACTACTCGAAACTACCTACGGTAATAACAACCTTTCAATCTATGAAGACATTTTTATATGGTGCATATGGCACTGGCAACCTTGGAGACGACGCCCTCCTTAAATCAGCCCTAGAATGCTATGGCACGAGAGACACTATTGCTATTTGCTACAAAAAACCTTTTTTAGAGCAAGAGGTAAATTGGATTGAGCATTTCGATTTCATCAAAAACCCAGAAAAATATCTAAATAAAGGAGATGAGCTAATTTATGCAGGAGGGGGGCTTTTTTGGACATCTTCTCATGCAGATGACATGCTGCACATAGCACAAGCAGCAAACAAGAAGAGCTGTAAAATCGTTGTCGACAGAATAGGTGCACAAGGAGTTCACTGCAACCTAGAGGCAGCAAAAAGCCTATTTGATTTATGTGAGTCTATTTCGTTCAGAGACAAGGCTTCTGTGGATCTAGTCCGTCAATTAGGTTTAACAGAAATCGGCATTGCAAAATGCGACCTAGCCATGAGCATAAATAATCTCCCCATTGATTCTTACTTTGAAACCGAAAGCTTCAAAATAGGAATAAACCACTCGGCGACTCCTTTTTTTTACAACAAAGAACACCAAGAGAAAACATTACATATTTACAATGAAATTACTAATCATTGTCCCGATGTTGAGTTTTACCATATACCCCACACAAGGCATTTTAATGTAATCAGCCAAAATGACGTTATAAATGGCGAATATTTTTGGAAGTTTTCTGGGGGGAGAATAGAATCTATCCCTTTCCCTAATACAGTCGAAGAATTGCTAAGCATATACGGATCAATAAATGGATTCATCGGTTGGAGATACCATATGATGGTACTCGCGACCCTAATGGGCAAACCGGCCGCACACTTAGGTCAATTAGGTGGCCATAAGTATGGCGCATTTGCAAATGAGCATAAATTACCTCAAATCAATTTTGACGCTCCTACCGCAAACATTGTATCATCGGCAGTTAAATTCATAAGAATGGTAGAACAAGGCGAGGCAACAATTGCAAAACCGCTAATATCACCTAAATCAAAGTAGCAATATACTACGTCCAAAAAGCACCCGATCATCGCTCGCACACCCTTAGCAACGGCTTCAACGAAGCGAAGCTGCAATGTATTATAGCTCATTAACGACTCTCAATACGACAGTAACACTAAAGGCAACAATGAGAATCTAGCTTCTTGCACTCGTTAGTTGAATCCATGACTTATGGCCCATTATTTGATTAAAACTTCTGAATTTATAACAGTTGGTGAATCCAGCTATTTTAACGGTACCATGAAAAGAAAAGGCACCGGTAAAATTACCATAGGGTCTTACTGCGCGTTTGGGGACAATCTCAATCTAATAGCAGGAAACAACCATGGCTACGGATATGCTGCTATCCAAGTCGGCTTTTATCGGAAGCATTTTCCTCATATGCGATACCCAGGCTACGTCAAACCATGTGGTATTAAAATTGGATCAGATGTATGGATAGGCGATAACGTAACTATACTCGATGGGGCATCGGTTGGTAACGGTGTTGTTATTGCTGCGGGAGCGGTTGTTCCGGGAAAGACTTATGAAGATTATTCAATCATTGGTGGAGTCCCAGCCAAGACCGTAAAGATGCGCTTTCCAGATCATGTAAAACGTGCATTAATTGAATTGAGTTGGTGGGATAAAAGTAGCGATTGGGTTTCACGTAACTCACATTTTTTCTCCCAAGATCTTAGCAATATGTCTGAATCGAAATCTACCAGATTGCTTGCGTCGTTGTCCGATACGTGAACACAACGTTTACTCGGAATAGTTAGCAAACGAGCCAATCTTGCAGCTTGAAAAAAACACTAAAACTAAATGCCTCAAAAATACCATGATCATCTGGCTCGCATCTTACCCTCGGTCTGGAAACACCTTTGTGCGTTCTGTGCTGAACCGTGTTTTCGGCCTGAAGACCTACTCGATATACGAGGAAGTGCGTGACATTGGGTCAGAGGCCAAATTTAGTGAAATTGTGGGCCATGAGGAGCTACCCGGTGACTTCAACTTTGATGCTGCCCGCCAGAGCCAAGATATCTTCCTGGTTAAAACACATGAACTCGCACAAGCATCCCTACAGCCTGAAGACAAAGTCATCTACTTGATCAGAGATGGTCGCGAGGCCACACTTTCCTTCTATCATCACCAGCAAAAATTTGGCGACGATCAACCGTCGATCAATGAAATCATCGACGGTGCTCCGTTAGGCTGCACTTGGGCCCAGCACGTCCGGAGCTGGCACAACGAGGCCAATGATGAGCAGATGCTATGGCTCCAATTTGAAGAATTTACCGCGCACCCTGAGGTCTTGATCGAGCAGATCGGACATTTTCTCGAAATGCCTCCGAGCTCGACACCTGCTCCCAGTTTTGTTCAGCTACAAAAAATCGCACCCCATTTCTTTCGTAGCGGGCAGAAAGATTCTTACCGCACGGAAATGCCAGAAAAAGAACGCAGGTATTTCTCTATCGTTAATGGCCACACACTGCAGACTTTCAACTACGAATACAAATTCACGTTTTCCTCCGCGGCAGACAGTGCGTTATTATTAAGCTACCTGAGCAAACATTTTGATGATCTTCATAGTGACTCGAATATTCTAAAGCATCAAAATGCATTGCGGATGCAGGCTATTGAGCATCTTGTCGTCAAAATACAAACAAACGAGCAAAAACTCGAAAAGCTCAGTCAAATAGAGTCCTTGCATGCTGATACTGCAATACTCAAAAAAGAAAATGCTCATCGCATAAAGGCGATCGACGCCCTCGAAAAGTGCTCAGGGTCCCTAGAGAAAAAAAATTCATATCTAAAGCAAGCCATTCAGGGCCTGAGCAAAAGCATCGAAGGCTCGACTCAAGAGCTGAAGTCCGTTCATGAGGCACTCGAAGCTCAAGATGAGCAACTGGGGAACCAGATGAAACAACACCAAGGAACGGCCAAGCACGTTGGCGCCCTCCAAAAACGAACCTGTTACCTAGAAGTAGAAAATTTAGCCCTAAAGCAAGCCACTCAGGAGCTCATTAAAAGTATTGAAGGCTCGACTCAAGAGCTGCAGGCCGTTCATGAGACTCTCGAAGCCCAAGATGAGCAACTGGGGAACCAGATGATACAACACCAAGTAACGGCCAAGCACGTTGACTCCCTCCAAAAACGGACCAGTTACCTCGAAGGAGAAAATTCAACCCTAAAGCAAGCCACTCAGGAGTTCATCGTTCGTCTTGAAAAGACCCAGAAGTTGACGGAAAAAAGGCTCAGTGACCTAACAGAAGAACTGCTTCAAGCCAAAGAACACGCACGAGGTATACTATCAAGGCTAGAAAAGTTAGAAAACAGCACTTTCCGGTCGAGATTAAAACGTCTCTGGCTAGGGCCGAACGCGGATAATGCTGAATCTACAAAAAATTAACTGCTCGTATAAACACCCATGCTTTGATCTTGGATATTTCAAGCTGCCCAGTGACTTAAGCACAGAGTTGGCGACGATAAACATATTTAGCACGTGGAAACGACAATAACTCGTAACGTCATCTGACATGCATACGCTCATCCATAGAAAGCTATACAAGCACCCCCATGTGATGAATTATTTGTCATCACTAAACCCCAAAATGGCTCATAAGCGTGATTGTATTGGCTGGGGCTATAAAGCAAGTGGTCGGTCAGCTTTATCAAACGCACGCAGGAAAAAATCGACATGTTTACTCTTTGAAGATGCACCTGTGCGCTCGCTCAAACCCGGCTATGGGGAAGGGGTTTATGGAATCACGGTCGATTCACAGGGCGCGATGTTCGATGCCTCGGGTAAGTCTGACCTGATTGATACCCTGCAGGGCGAGGTGAAGGTTGATGACGCTACCCCGCAGATCATGGAAAAATACAGAGCTTTGGGGATCTCCAAATACAATTGGTCCATGCCAGCTGACACCAGCCCCTACGATGAGGGGGTATTGCTTGTCGACCAATCCCGTGGCGATGCATCGATGAAGTATGGCGGGCTCAATGTGTCGGATTTTAGCCGGTTATTTGATGATGCACTTGCCGACTATCCCGAGGGTGTCATCTACGTAAAAACGCACCCTGATCACAAGTTCCGCAAGAAAAAATCCTGTTTCAGCGAAAGGCAGCTCTCTCACCCCAGAGTTCAGCTTCTTCCGGCTGATCTGAGTCCCGCTGATTGTTTTCAGCTCTGCAAGAAGGTCTATGTAGGAACCTCACTCATGGGCATGGAGGCACTGATTCACGGGTGTGAGGTGGTCAGTTACGGATGGAACTTTTATGCGGGCTGGGGGCTAACCAACGACAGGGGGCGTGAGCCATATCCACCCCGAAACAAAAAGCATACCTTGGAAGAACTCTTCCAGGCAGCCTACATTGATTACCCGCACTACTACGCTCCTGATTCAGGTGAGCCATGTGGGCTTGATAAAATTCTGGATCATATTGCCCTCCAGAAAAAGCAATGGAATGAATTTCAAGGATCAGTAGTGAGCTATGGAGCTAATCAGTGGAAACGCCTACTGATCAATACCTACGTCAAGGGCCCGGAAACGAAACTCAAACACGTCACGATGGCGAGAGATATCCCGAACAACAGCAAGGTGCTGCTATGGGGGAAACAACAGGCGCCCGAGCTGGATGCAAGTTGCTCCATCATCCGGATAGAAGATGGATTTATTCGATCCAATGGGCTAGGTGCAAAGCTGACATTTCCGCTTTCGTGGGTCTTTGACGATGTAGGAATTTACTTTGATGCTCGATCACCATCCCGTTTAGAGCATTCCCTCAATACCGCTGACTATCATTCACCGCAGCGAGAGGAAGCCAAAGAGCTTAGGGCATTCCTCTGCGCCAACAAACTCACCAAGTATAATCTCGGCATTCAGCAAGTTACGCTTCCTGCTGCAGCCAAGGGCAAAAAAGTCATCCTCATACCAGGCCAAGTCGACTCCGATGCCTCGATCAAATACGGAAGCCCCAAGCTGAAGAACAACAAAGAGCTTTTAGAAGAAGTCCGCGCTCAGCAGCCTGATGCCTATATCTGCTACAAGCCCCATCCCGACCTCTTGAGCGGTGCTCGTCCGGACAAACCGCTCTGGTCTGGGATTGAGAATCAGGTTGATCACTTGGTGGAGCAGGGGGATATCATTTCATGGATTGAGGCGGTGGATGAGGTGCACACGCTGACTTCAACCGTGGGCTTTGAGGCTCTGATGCGTAACAAGCCCGTTTTCACCTATGGTTTGCCATTCTACGCAGGCTGGGGGCTCACTCAGGACTGGCTTGACTGCGAGCGCCGCAGGGCCAGTAGAACGCTGGAGGAGCTCGTTTATGCCGTCCTCATTGAATACCCGACCTACCTCAACCCGAAGACAGGGGAATACACCACGGCACTCAATGCGGCCAAACTGCTCGCTGATCCAGACTTCAGCTACGATGCACGTCCGCTTTACATCAAGCTGCTCGCTCCGTTGAAAGTCATCTACAACACATGCGTCAAACGTCGTCTGGGCTCGCGGATGGACTAGTTGTTGGCGGCATTAGGCTTTAATCCTGAAATTAGCCGCTCTTTAGCTCGATTTTCACTTGCAGGGTGGGGGATGATGGCTATTTTTTCGCCCCTGTCTCGGCCGCACCGCAAGCGCTGGTCTTTGCCGTCTTTTTTATATCCTCTTTTATATTCTCAATTCCCCATTTTTCATTCTTAATTCTCAACTCAAAAAACCATGTCTACAGCAACAGAAGAACATACGCATACATTCCAAGCCGAGGTGCGTCAGCTCCTCGATATCGTCATTCACTCACTCTATACGGACAAAGAAATCTTTGTGCGTGAGCTTGTCTCCAACGCATCTGATGCGCTTGAGAAAATGAGACTGAAGCAGCTCACCGAAAAAGATGTTTTCCAGCCAGACCGTGAGCTGGGTATTGAAATCACTACCGACGAAGAAGCGAAGACACTGACGATCTCAGACAGTGGTATTGGCATGAACAATGAGGAGCTCATCGAGAACCTCGGCACTATCGCTCACTCAGGCACCAAGGCCTTCCTCGAGAAGATGAAGGAGCAGGGCGACTCAAACGCCGATGTCATCGGTCAGTTTGGTGTTGGTTTCTACTCAGCATTCATGGCCGCTGACAAAGTGGATGTTCACACCCGCTCATGG
>Ga0206125_10002932_pt1 | contig 17167 bp, 18 predicted proteins | sample Helgoland_Spring_4_FD_148598 | JGI IMG/M metagenome (GOLD analysis project Ga0206125, IMG submission 148598) | Pelagic subsurface seawater microbial communities from Kabeltonne, Helgoland, North Sea - Helgoland_Spring_Bloom_20160331_1 | ecosystem: Environmental > Aquatic > Marine > Epipelagic ... | reverse complement strand
CGGTAAGGGCGCGGACATCAAGCCTGGGAACGCTTTGCCACTTGGCAGCATTCCGGTTGGTACGATTGTCCATAACGTCGAGTTGCAGCCAGGCCGTGGTGGTCAAATCGCCCGTTCAGCGGGTTCATACGTGCAGATTGTCGGTCGTGACTCCGGTTACGCTCAGCTGCGCTTGAACTCCGGTGAACTGCGTCTGGTTCGTCAGGAATGTATGGCCACCATCGGTGCCGTATCAAACCCGGATCATTCAAACCAGAACATGGGTAAGGCCGGCCGTATGCGCTGGAAAGGCCGTCGCCCGCATGTTCGTGGTGTGGTCATGAACCCGGTCGATCACCCCCATGGTGGTGGTGAGGGTCGTACTTCTGGTGGTCGTCACCCTGTGACACCTTGGGGTAAGCCGACCAAAGGTAAGCGTACACGTACAAACAAAAAGACCGACCGCTTGATCATGCGTTCGCGTCATAACAAGAAGTAAGGGGCGCTAAAGAATGTCACGCTCTGTCTGGAAGGGCCCGTTCATCGACGGTTACTTGCTCAAGAAGGCTGATGCCGTTCGCGCATCTGGCCGTAACGATGTGATCAAGACTTGGTCTCGTCGTTCTACCATCGTGCCTCAGTTCGTCGGTTTGACGTTTGGTGTGTACGACGGTCGCAAGCACGTACCTGTTGCAGTGACGGAAGAAATGGTTGGTCATAAACTGGGTGAATTCGCTCCAACGCGGACTTACTACGGTCACGGCATCGACAAAAAAGCGAAGCGGAAGTAATCGAAATGGGACAGTCTCCAAACCCACGCCGCTACGAGCGCGATGAAGCTGTCGCTTCAGCAAAGTTGCTGAAGACCAGCCCACAGAAGCTGAACCTGGTCGCTAAAATGATCCGCGGGATGCCCGTAGGTCGCGCTGACTCGGCTCTGCAGTTCTCCAAGCGTCGCATCGCGAATGATGTCCGTAAGGTTCTGTTGTCCGCGATTGCCAACGCTGAAAACAACCACCAGCTCGACGTTGACGACTTGTACGTCAAGGAAGCTTGGGTTGGTAAGGCGATGACCTTGAAGCGCTACCGCCCGCGGGCTCGTGGTCGCATGGGTAAGATTTTCAAGCATTTCTCGCGCTTGACCATTGTGCTCAAGCAAAAGAACTACTCTGGCGACATTTCTCCAATGGAAGCAGCCCGTTTGGCTGGTGATATGGCTGTTGTCAGCCAGGAGGAGCAGGCCGAGATCGACGCGAAGGCGATCGACGAGGCTGTTGGTGCTGAAAACGAAGCAGCGGTTGATCAAACCGCCGAAGCGAAGGAGTAACCCGATGGGTCAGAAAGTTAACCCAATTGGTCTGCGCGTCGGCGTTAACCGTACGTGGGACAGCCGCTGGTACGCTGACGGCGCGGAATACGTAAAGCTTTTGCACGAAGATTTCGCGATCCGTGAGTTTCTGGAAAAGCGTCTCAGCCAAGCTGGCATTTCCAAAATCATCATTGAGCGTCCTGCGAAGCGCGCGCGTGTCACGATTCACTCTGCCCGTCCCGGTGTTATCATCGGTAAAAAGGGTGCTGACATCGAGAAGCTGCGCAGTGCGCTGGCAAAGCTCACCGGTGGTGAGGTTGCGCTGAACATCCACGAGATCCGGAAGCCGGAAATTGATGCGCAGTTGGTTGCGGCGAACATTGCACAGCAGCTTGAGCGCCGCGGTTCATTCCGTCGTGCGATGAAGCGCGCTGTTCAGAACGCCATGCGCCTGGGCGCACTGGGTATTCGGATCAACTGTGCCGGTCGTTTGGGCGGTGCAGAGATTGCACGGACCGAGTGGTACCGCGAGGGCCGCGTTCCACTGCACACACTGCGTGCCGACATCGATTACGCTACGGCTGAGGGCCTGACGACCTACGGTATCATTGGTATCAAGGTTTGGGTCTACCGTGGCGATATTCTTGAACATGATCCGATGGCTAGCGAACGTCGCGCCACCGGTGGTGCTCAGGCAACGAGCACGGGTGCGGGCGGTAATAACGCCGGCGCGCGTAACTAAAGGGTTAGGCAGAAGTCATGCTACAGCCAAAACGTACCAAATTTCGCAAAGCCCATAAGGGCCGTTTGACGGGCAAAGCTAAGGGTGGGTACACCATGTCCTTTGGCTCGTTCGGCTTGAAGGCCCAGACGGGACAGCGGGTTACAGCTCGGCAAATTGAGGCTGCGCGTCGTACGATTAACCGTCGTATGCGTCGTGCAGGTAAGTTGTGGATCCGGGTGTTCCCTGATCTGCCAGTTTCCTCCAAGCCAGCTGAAGTTCGTCAGGGTAAGGGTAAAGGTTCCCCGGACTACTGGGCCATGCGAGTGGCGCCGGGTCGTATCCTGTTCGAAATTGATGGTGTTCCTCGTGATGTCGCTCAAGAAGCATTCGAGCTTGCTGCAGCTAAGCTGCCGATCAAGACGAAGTTCGTTGAGCGTATTCCAGGCCTCATGTAACTCTAACGGATAAGAAGGACGCAAAGCGATGAAAGCTACTGATATGCGTGGCATGTCCGTTGAGGGACTGCGGAAATACATTCTCGATGGTCGTCAGGAACTGATGAACCTGCGCTTCCAGCAGGCCAATCTGGTTCTGAACAGCACCGCTCGCATGCGCCAGCTCAAGAAAGAGATTGCGCGCGCGAAAACAATTATTAATGAAAAGAAGCTCTCTGGGGAGGCCGCATAAATGCCTATCCGTGTCATGCGGGGGACTGTGGTCTCCAATAAAGCTGATCAGACTGCGACCGTTCTTGTTGAACGTCGCATCATGCACCCGATCTACAAAAAGTTCTTGAAGAAATCCAAGAAGTACGCGGCGCATGATCCACAGAATAAGTGTGAGATTGGTCAGAAAGTTTCGATCCGTGAGTGTCCTCCGGTATCGAAATCGAAATCCAAGCGCTTCGAGGTGGTTTACGAAGACTAGGCTCCGGATCCGGATCTTTGGCTTGGCCACTGACGTCGTTTTAAAAGGGTGCTTCCGTTGGGAGTGCCCTTTTTTCGTTTGGGGGGTATGGCCTGTTTGTTGGTGTTGAGCCTCGTGGTCACGACGCTGCGCGCCGTGGCTCTTTCCCCGGGGACGGGGCTCCCGCGCCTGACCCCGGATTGTGCGCCTTGCGGCCCACAACCCGCCGCCAGCCCCGTCCCCGGCTGTCATGCGGCTCCGAATGCGCACGGATGTCACCCTTTAACCGGTGCGCCCCGGTGATCAGTTGTTGCTCACAATATCCTGGAACCACTGGCGGTAAATGCCGGGTGTTAGGATCTGGAATGGGTTCACGCTCACGTCCGGGTTGGCAAAGGTGCCGTTGACCTTATAGCCCGCAGAAAACAGCCCACCGCCATCTGTCCCGGTCAGCACCTGTCCCAAGATCGGGATCGAGCCAGCAATTTCGCTGACCAGATTAAAGGGCGTGACATTGCCTTGGAGAGCAAATCGCTTGCCTTCGAAATCGATCGAGCCTTCGGTGGTCATGCCGACCGATGGCCCGGCCATGCGCAAGTCATCGAGATAGAGGGCGCTGTTGCCGTAGGTGAAGTTGCTCGTGAGGTTGGTGAACTGCAAGCCACCGGCGGCAGCAAGCTCCAGGATCCCTGTCAGAGACGCCAGCGAGAGCAGTTGGACCATGATGGGGGCATCGACCACCATGAAGTCCAACAACTCCATGGAACCCAACCAGCCGCCCTTGGGCAGCGGCAAAGCGCTTTCGGCCGTGACGCTGACAACGCCGCCGCGGATTTCGTTAGTGAGGTTCAGCGTGGAGAACAGCGATCCGGCATCATTGGTGTCAAAAGACAGGCGATAGAAGCCATTGGCTTGGGGGGTTAAGGACGCACGCAGGTTGCCCAATTCAGGCGGACGACCACGCACGTTGGCGGGGGATTGCGCGTCGAGCACGAATTGGATCACCGCGCCATCGTCGATGGTGGCCGACAGATTAATGTCGGTAAACGCTTTGCCGCCCGGCACGACAAAGCGTCGAATGCCGGAGACATTGATCAACCAGGGCTTTTGGGTGATTGAGCCTTGGGACGCGCTGGTATCGCCGGTCACAATGCTTGCATTGCGCTTGCCTTGGTTCTCTAGGATGGATTCAATAATCGGACGACCGTCGAGTTGCCCATCGTTGATCAAAATTTGCATATACTGCGCCTCATTCTTCAGCGTCAGCGTTCCCAGATTGCTGTCGCCGATGATCAGGTTACGCAGCTCAGCGCGGCTCAGGTCCTGTCCATCGGCCGTCATGTCGATCCGGCCCATAAGATGCAGGGCGGGGCCATCGACTTTAAAGGAATCGACGCTGGCCAATCCATTTTCACTGAAGCTGAGGCGGGCCTGGGCCATGGTTGGTTGGCCGACGGGCTTGTAGTAGGGCAGGGGCGACAGGTCGATGGTCGCACGGCCCAAATTCGCTTCAACCGCCATCGACTGGCGGCCATTGAGGTCTTGGTTGAAGCTCAGATCACCGCTGATCTCGCCCTGAACATAATCAGGCAGAAACCCGAGCAAGGTTCCCGTATCGCTGGTATTGCCGCTGAATGCCGCCGTTAGGCTCAGGTTTTGAAGCTTGCCATTATCCAGACGCAGGTCGAGGGCTGCATCAGAAGCGATTTGCCCCAAAAATACGGGGCCACTGCTGGCGATACGCTCTGGTGTTATGCGAAGGGGAAGGCCGTCTGCTCGTATGGGGAGGCCGCCAATATAATCCCGAATACTCAAATCTTGAAGCGTAAGCTGCAGGTCAAAATTGGGTTTGAATACAGCAGGTTGAGCCAATGACAGCGTCATCTCACCCTTCCCTTGCATCTGACCCGACGTCTTCTGGATCGGTACTTGGTTTCCCAAGTCTTCCAAGCCAACGTCCGCCGAAGACAGGTAGCTCAGGCTTTCCCGGATAGAGCCATTGAACGAACCGCGTATGCTCATGCGGGGGTCGTTGCTGCTGCGCAAATCGATCTTGATGGTGCTTTGTTGGGCCGCCATTGGCCCCGCTTGGGCCCGATCGAGCGCGATCGTGTACAGGTCATTATCGATGTTGATGCGGCCTGCTGCGCCGGCTGAGTAGCCCAGCCCCTCCGTTATCTTGAAGGCTCCGTTTGAGAAGCCGATGTCGGCGCGCAAGTCGTGCAGAATGGTTTCTGGTCCGCCCGTTTCGATATCCAGCGCAAAGCTCTGACCGGTTGTCCGGCCACCGGCAATGTTGTCGCGGAACCACCGGCGTCCGCCATCTTCATTCGCGTTGGGCCACAGGGCGAGGATCTCGGTTTTGGACAGCCGCCAAGGGGTTTCGCCCGAGAGCCGGACGCGCTGAACCCCCGGGGTTGGTGTGGCAAGGGATAAGCCAAATTGGGCAGCAGGAAGGGTGCGTCCTTCGATGGTTGGCGACAGCTCGAAGGTGTCGAAATCGAGCCCCTGCGCGCTGTATTCGCCCGCAAACCGTCCGCTGCGGAGCGTGATTGGCTGCTGATAGAGCGACGGAATGGTTGCCTGTCCAGCTCCTATGACTGTGTTGAAGCCGACATTGAGCAACCGGCCATCGTCAGCAATATCGAGCCGCACATCACCCGAAATGTCGCCGTCAAAGGATATGAAATCGCGCAGGGCTTCTCGCAACGCTGGCTCGGCGGCGAAGGTTGTGGCGGCGGTTTGCAGGGCCAGCGACCATCCCCCGGCCCCCCCATCCCGTTTCTCGCCGGTTGCGGTCAGGATGGGTTGCTGCGGCGCAAAGGTTGGATTGCCCTCTCGCAGGGCGCCCACGTCGTATTGCTGTACACTGAAGCGTTGGATCGCGGCGGCGTCACTCAAGCTGGCCGAGAACCGGAGATCGACCGGGTCCGTGCGTTCTTCCAAATACAGCTCGGGCGGCAAATACGCTGTGAGATCCGATAGGGCGACATCGGTCATTGATGTCGTCAGTTCCAGTCCTCGTGCTGCCAATGGTGTGGTCAAGGTAACCTGTCCATCAGCAAAGCTCTGGCCGATTTCAAACAATCCGTTCACGGACAGGCGCGCATCGCTGTGGTCTGACGCAAAGGTCAATGTTGCGTCATGAACCACTACGCGCTCGTCCGCCGGAACATCATCAAACACCAGCAAACCACCGGTTAATTTCAGTTCTTCAAACCGGCTCAACAGCCCATTTCTGTCCAAAAGCATGGTGCGCAGTTGGTCCAAGGGCGAAGGCTTTGGGTTTGGGGAAAGGCTGGTGGCATCGGTTTCTGGGGATGAGGAGGCTTCCGCGATGCTGCCCAAACCCGGAACAGGGTTCAGTCCTGAGACGTCCGTTTGGTTTGACCCGGGCGCGATGGAGAACTCGAATTGCCCATCGCTCTTGCGTCGTGCGCCAAAGCTCAGGTCGCGAATGGTCAGACGCGTCAGGCGCAGGTTTCCCAGCAGCAAGTCTGGAAGGGACACGGCCACCGTCATCGCCCCGACGTCCAAGGGCGCAGAAACCGATCCCCCGCTGGCGCTTACACCGGTCAGAAGCAAGCGCGCGCCGCCTTCGCCAGGTTCAAGGGCAATGCGGGTTTCCTGTATGCTGACGACACCGCCTTGGATGTGCTCAGAGGCGTTTCGTTCAAGCCACGGCGTCAGGAAATTGGCTTCCACCGGATAGCGCGATGCGCGTTCGAGCACGATCACAAAGCCAACCGTCCCGGCCACAACCAGGAACAGGACAAATGTTAGCAATCGCACAAGCCAGTTCATTACATAGTAAGTACCTGATTCCGCTTTAAAATAGTAGTGCCGATTCGTGCTTTGCAGGCGGAAAGCCGTGAATGGTCGGACACGAATTTCGGGCTTGCTGGTTGACCAACCAAAGTGGTCGAACCACGTCCTGTGCGTTGTGTTTCATTTGATATGAGAGTTTGAGGCGTTTCATGAGTGTAGAAGCCGGCGATTTAGCCCCTGATTTCGATCTGCCCACCAACGGCGGTAGCAGCGTAAAGCTGAGTGATTTGCGCGGAAAGAAAGTTGTTCTTTTCTTCTATCCCAAAGCTCTTACCTCGGGCTGTACCAAGGAAGCGTGCGGGTTTCGAGATGCCTTGGGCGATTTTGGCGACGCTGATACGGTCATCATTGGAATGTCCAAGGACGAAGTGAAAAAGCTCGATAAATTCGTTGAGAAAGAAGCGCTTACCTATGCGCTTGCTTCTGATTTTGAGCAAAGCACGTGCGCGGATTATGGCGTTTGGCAGGAGAAATCCATGTACGGCAAGACCTACATGGGGATTGTTCGGTCAACATTCTTGATCGACCGCGAAGGCAAAATCGCAACGGCTTGGCGCAAGGTAAAAGTGCCCGGACATGTTGAGGCTGTTCTTTCGGCCGCACAGGAACTGAGCTAAACCGCCTGCATGAACCTGTTTGAAGCTGCGGCGCGTTCTCTAACGATCGCCGACCCGATTGAGAAGTGTCAGGAAACCCGGCGATGGGTCGCCGCGTGGCAGGGGCTGGATGCGCCTGTTGTGCCGCTGTCGGGGCGGGTTGACCCGGGCCTGACCGATCGTCCCGGGCGGACAGAACGCCCCGTGCTGGTGTCGCCTAACGACGTGCCAAAGCGGAAAATCACAGGCTCGCCCGAAGCGCGGCGGGCACTTCTGCATGCTATCGCGCACATTGAGCTGAACGCGGTGAACCTCGCGCTAGACGTTGCGGCGCGATATTGGGACGTCGCCATGCCGGACGCATTTTATCGCGAATGGATCGGCGTTGCGGATGATGAGGCTAAGCACTTCCTGTTGCTCCACGATCGTTTGCAAGCACTCGACGGTGCCTATGGTGATTTGCCGGCCCACAATGGCTTGTGGGAAAGCGCCATTGCGACAAAGGGTGATATTTTGGCGCGGTTGGCCGTTGTGCCGATGGTGCTGGAGGCCCGCGGGCTGGATGTTACCCCGATGATGATCGAGAAGTTTACTCAAGTGGGTGACCTCGAAACCGTTGAAGCGCTCAAGATCATCTACGAAGACGAAATCGGCCATGTCGCTGTTGGTCGGCGCTGGTTTGAACACGTAGCGGACGAGCGAGGACTGGATCACGAAACCACGTGGCACGATCTGGTTCGCCAGCATTTCCAAGGACAGGTGAGCGGCCCTTTAACAAGCCAGCACGCTCCGAAGCGGGGATGGGGCCAGACTACTACGAGCCTTTGGCGGACTGGTATGAGGGCATTGACCTTTAGTGACCATGCCTTGACACGTTGACAGTGTCAGGATTTATGTGTCGCAAAGGCCGCGCGTGGTTGCGCTGCCCCCTTTGATGCGAAACCGAAAGTCAGAGCCAAGATGGCCGTAGAGCAGAAAGCCCCCAATCGCTACCACCACGGTGACCTGCGCCGCGCGCTTTTGGCTGCGGTGGACGAGATTGTGCAAGAGCTTGGGGTTGAGGGTTTAAGCCTGCGCGAGTGCGCGCGCCGGGCTGGTGTGTCGCACGGGGCGCCAGCGCATCATTTTGGTGACAAGCGCGGGATGCTGACGGAGTACGCAACCGATGGTTTTGAGAAGCTGCTTGGTTCGATTTCCGTTGAGTTCGACAAGCTTGATCCCGCGGATACCAAAGGAAAGCTGAAGGCTGTTGGTAAGGGCTATGTTGCCTTTGCCTTGGCACATCGTGCGCAGTTCAAGGTGATGTTTCGATCCGAATTGTTGGACAATGAAAACGAGCGATTGATGGAGCGAGGGCGGCAGGTTTTTGAGATCCTGACCAAATCACTCGCGGGCCATTGGGCGGCCACAAACCAAGGCTGGCGGAAAGAGAACTTGGCTCAAATCTCGCTGGCTTGGTCCGCCGTGCATGGGTTTGCCGTTTTGGCCGTTGAAGCAGATTTGCTGCGGATGGGGGAGGAAGGTCTCCTCAACCCCGACCCGGATGCTGTTCTCGACCAGTTAATGCTGATCGCGGAGCCACCGCGTTAACAGTTTCGCCGCCGTCTGAACGGACGCCTCGTCCGTGCAATAGCTCAATCGAATGAAATTCTGGCCGCGCTTGGTATCGAAATCGGCACCGGGCGTAATGGCAATGCCGGTTTCGTCGAGGATGCGTGAGCACAGGGCGACGGCGTCATCGGTGAGATGGCTGACGTTAGCGTAGAGATAAAATGCCCCGTCAGGTGAGGAAATCTCGCTGATTCCACCATCAAGCAAAGCCTGTCGCAGGATGGTTCGGTTGCGTCTGTAACCTTCGCGCAGTGAATCGAGCTCGTCCGTCGCGTTCAGGGCGCCCAGGGCTGCGATTTGGCTGATTGCGGGCGTGCAAATCGTCATGTTGCCTTGCAAGCGTTCCAGCGACCGCATCATGTTTTCCGGCATGGCAAGCCAGCCAACGCGCCATCCGGTCATAGAGAAGTATTTCGAAAACGAGTTGATTACGATGGCATCGGGGTTCACGGCTGCGGCGGTCGTTTCCGGCGTTCCGTAGGTTAGGCCGTGGTAAATCTCATCTGAGATCAAACGCACGCCGTTCCTCTGACACCAATCACTGATCGCCGTGAAATCTTCCGGTGAGAGCATTGAGCCCGTCGGGTTTGACGGTGATGCGATAATCAGGCCGTCAATCGGTTCGGCCAGCGCGTCCAACGCCTCGACCGTCGGCTGATACTGTGTTTCAGGGCCGGTCATGATCTCAACGGATTTCAGCCCCAGTGCGTTGAGAATATTTCGGTAGCAAGGATAGCCTGGCGTCGCCAAGGCCACAGAGTCCCCGGCATCAAATGCCGTCAAGAAGGCCAGCGCGAAGGCACCACTGGCACCTTGTGTCACAGCGATCCGGGAGGCGGGCAGGTCGATGCCGTACCATCGTTGGTACAAGTCGCTGATGCCTTGGCGCAGTTCATCCGTCCCCAAGGCCATGGTGTAGCCCAGAGTTTGCGCGTCCAAAGCCTGCTTAACCGCTTCTCGTGCTGCTGCTGGTGCGGGCGTTCCGGGCTGTCCAACTTCCAAATGATAGACAGCGCGCCCCGCTTGCTCGGCATCTTGAGCGGCGCGCATCACGTCCATCACGCGAAAGGCATCAACTGTGCTTCGTTTTGCTACCTTAATCCCCATCGCGCGGCACTCTCTTTGCTATAATCTTGATGTAAACGTGGCTGCGGTCATTGGTAATTGGACTTTCAGTAAAATGCCACTGGACATACTCGCAGACTGCAAGAAACAAATGGTATAAATTCGCATAATACAATTGGAGTGGATGCTCATGATCCGACTTATTTCTGTTGCTTTGGGGTTCTTTGCGTTGGTTGCAACGGCAAACGCAGCCTTGGCGCAAGACGCAACCCCAGCAACAAACGAGCAGCTTTTCACAGATGCAGAGCGTGATCGTATCCGTGCTGAAGCGTTGGCTGCGATATTGGAGTATCCTGAGATTATCCAGGAAGCATTGGATCTGTTGGAGGAGCGTCGCGCCAATTCGGCACTGGCCTCTGTGCTCGCCGACCGCAACACGCCTATTCTTGGTAACCCAGATGCAGAAGTCACCCTGATTGAGTTTTTCGACTACAATTGCGGCTACTGTCGGCGGATGGCTGAGCCCCTGCGGGAGCTGTTGGCCGAAGACGACAATGTGCGTGTTGTCATGATTGAAACCCCCATTCTGAGCGAAGAGTCTCTTGGCGCAGCGCAGGCTTCCTTGGCCGTGAATATGCTCGGTGGTGACTATAGCGTCGCGCATTTCGATGCGATGATTTCCAGCGGTCGCACGACCGGTGACAGCGTGGTGAAAATCGCCACGGAAATGGGCCTGAATGAAGACGCCATGCGCGCCGTGATGCGCGGTAGTAGCGTGATGGAAACCATCTCACGCAACTATTCCGCGATGCAGGCGTTGGAGATTAGTGGCACACCCGCATTTATTGTCGCAGGCAGCACGTCGCCCACCAATCTGACCGATATTAACCTCATGCCGGGTGCCGTTCCTGTGGAAGAACTTCGCGCGATTATCGAGATGACTCGGGCCGGATCCTGATTAGTGCAGCAAAGCGCTGATTTTTTTAGGGCAAAAACCCTATCTTTGCCATATTTTCTCAAAAGCAAATTCAGGGGTTGCCTGTAATACAAGGGGATTTCGGGATTATTATGCGACCCGATTTCCCCTGCCTTTTTTCCGTGGATAGTCCGCGCTCTATCCACAGATTTGCAAAATGTTCCCCAGCGACGCTCCGCTTCTTTCTGTGTAGATATTGTAATGCAGAAAGCGGTTTGCGTGTGACCCCCGCGGTCAGTGTCAGCCCGTCTGTCAAAAAACTGGGGGCATGACCGACGTTTTCAGCCACCCGGCACCGTAAAAAATAAACGTCAGAAGATCTTTTTTGGGGTGGCCTGCAGCGTGGTACGCGTTCTCGTTATTAATGGTCCAAATCTGAATACACTCGGTTGGCGACAGCCCGAGTTGTACGGACATGAAACTTTGGCCGACGTGGAAGCGATGTGCATCGCGGCGGGTAAGAGCATGGGCATGGAGATCGAGTGCTTTCAGGCAAACGGCGAAGGTGAACTCGTCGATCGCATCCAGTCGGCTCGCGGAGTCTTTGACGGTATCGCGATAAATGCCGGTGCTTACACGCACACGTCGATCGCAATCCTCGACGCGCTATTAGCGGTATCTCTCCCTGCGGTAGAAGTGCACCTATCCAACGTTTATCAGCGCGAAACATTCCGGCATTCGTCCTATTTGGCGAAAGCCGCTGTAGGCGTGATCGCGGGCTTTGGAACCCAAAGCTACATTCTGGCGCTCCATGCGCTGAATCACCGGCTGACCCAAAGCACTCACGCCTAGAACCATCAGGACACGAAGAAAAATGGCGCAGAAAACAGATAAAACCAACGGCTCCTTCGACGTATCGGCGACCTTGTTGGAAAAGCTTGCGGAAACGATGGGTAACGCTGGATTGTCCGAAATTGAGTACGTGGATGGGGATCGGAGTCTGCGTTTGTCTCGTGCGGCCCAAGTGATGGCTGCGCCCGTTGCGGCTGCGCCAGCGATGGCGGCTGCGCCGGCACTCGCAGCGGCGGCTCCGGCTGCGACCGCTGCGCCTGCGCCGGAGCCCGTCAGCGACGTGAAGACCATCGATTCGCCCATGGTTGGCACCGTCTACCTCGCGCCAGAACCCGGTGCTGGGGATTTTGTAAATATTGGTGACGAGATCAAAGAGGGCGATACGCTGATGATCATCGAAGCCATGAAAGTCATGAACCACCTACCTAGCCCTGCATCCGGCATCGTTCGGCGCGTTCTGGTCTCTGACGGTCAGCCCGTTGAGTTCGGTCAACCGCTGATCGAATTGGCTTAGGGCGGTATTGGGGTCATGAGGGAAATCAAAAAAATCGTCATTGCCAACCGTGGTGAAATCGCGCTGCGATTGATCCGAGCGGCGCGGGAAATGGGCATCGCAACGGTCGCCGTGCACTCAACGGCTGACGCGGATTCCATGCATGCGCGATTGGCAGACGAAGCCGTTTGTATCGGCCCGCCGCCGTCCAAGGATTCCTACCTCGATAAGCGGGCAATTTTGACGGTGGCCGAGTTGACCGGCGCAGACGCGATTCATCCGGGTGTTGGCTTTCTCGCTGAGAACCAAGAATTCGCGGAAATGGTGGAAGCCCACGATCTGATTTTTGTTGGACCCACCCCACGCCACATTGGGTTGATGGGTGATAAGATCGCCGCGAAGAAAGCGGCCATTGATGCGGGCTTGCCCGTCGTCCCCGGCTCCGATGGTGCGATTTCGGACGTTGATGAAGCGCGGCAACTGGCCAAGGAAATTGGCTATCCCGTCCTGATCAAAGCGGCCTCTGGCGGCGGTGGGCGAGGCATGAAAGTGGCCCGTTCGGACGAAGAGCTGGACAGCGCACTTTCGACCGCAAGCCGCGAAGCCAAGGCTGCCTTTGGTGACCCCGTTGTCTATATTGAGAAGTACCTCGACAACCCGCGCCACATCGAAGTGCAAATCCTTGCAGACGCGCATGGTAACGTGATCCATTTGGGTGAGCGCGATTGCTCGGTGCAGCGCCGTCATCAAAAGGTCGTGGAAGAAGCACCGTCACCCGCGTTGAGCGATGAGCTGCGCGCCGACATCGGTCGCCGTACCGCAGAGGCGGTGAAGTTTCTCGGTTACCGGTCCGTTGGCACCGTGGAATACCTGTTTCAAGACGGGGAATTCTACTTCATCGAGATGAACACACGCTTGCAGGTTGAGCACCCCGTGACGGAGATGATCACGGGTCTGGACCTCGTCGAGCTGCAAATCCGGGTCGCCTCGGGTGAAGTGCTTGATATCAAGCAAGAAGATGTTGTTTTCGAAGGGCACTCCTTCGAGCTGCGGATCAATGCCGAAGATCCATTCAACTTTATGCCCAGTCCGGGTTTGGTAACGGCCTACCACCCACCCGGTGGCATGGGGATTCGTGTTGATAGTCACTTGTTCGCTGACTATCGGATGCCTCCACACTACGACAGTTTGGCCGGTAAAATCATCGTGCACGCAAAAGACCGCAAGGCAGCAATCCAACGTTGCCTTCGCGCGCTCGCCGAGACCCACATCGACGGGATTAAAACCAATCTAGAGCTGCACGATTTCATCCTTCGCCATGAAGCATTTCAGGGCGGGGATATAACCATCCACTGGTTGGAGCAGGCCTTAGAGGCCCGCGCATCCAGTTAATTTATCGGCTGATCCCTTTGCGCTTACAATTTGGGGTGTAGGCGCGGTTTTGGGTCAGAAGATTCACGGAGTAAGTGTCCCACTAAGAGGGCACGTACACAAAGACAAGAAGTGTCGGGAAAACTGATGTTAAGTTCAGAACACCTGCCTGAAGACGTATTTGGGGCGCCAGTAATCCATCCGGAGCTGGCAGTGCAAGCATACTCCATTGGACTGTTTCCAATGGCTGACGACCGCGATGATAAGAACGTGCATTGGGTGGACCCAATCGAGCGCGGGGTTTTGCCTTTGGATGATTTCAACGTCCCAAAGCGGCTCAAGCGCACGGTGTTGAATGCACCTTACGACGTACGGGCCAATACAGCGGTTGAAGATGTCATCCGTCTGTGCGCCGCATCGGCGGTGGGACGGGAAGACACCTGGATCAACGAGCCGATCATCGAGATGTATTTGAACCTGTTTGACATGGGGCATTTGCATACCGTGGAGTGCTGGCAGGGCGATCGCTTGGTCGGCGGGCTCTATGGCGTAGCGATCGAGGGCGCGTTCTTTGGTGAGTCCATGTTCAGCTTGGAACGTGATGCGTCAAAGATCGCTCTGGTTTCGCTCGCCGCTCGTCTCCGCCTTGGTGGATTTCGGCTGCTGGATTGCCAGTTCATGAACCGCCATCTGGAGCAGTTCGGCGCTGTTCCTCTGCACCGCGTTGCCTTCCGCAAATTTCTGGATAAGGCGATTCAAGTCACGGCAGCCTTTCCCGAGCATTTGTCGGACATGGAACTGCGTCAGTTTTTGCAGTCAAGAAGCCAGACGTCGAACACTGGGTGTTCCATGGCATTGAGCGCAGGCGACGATGCGAACATCCAGCCTTGGAAGACAGGTGAAGGTTCGAGATTTTTCGGCAATTCGTAAATCTCAAGGAATGCAGAACTCTCCGGCGTTTCGGTCGGAGGGTTCTTTAAGCATCGGCGGGGCGTAACGCGCAAATTGCCGAGCTCCATCATCTCATCAATAAAGACCTCTTCGGTCGACATGCGCGCTGTGATTTTATCCAGTGTCCGCAGCACCGCGACGTCGTAAACCAGCGGGTCGTCAGCCTCGATCGTGGTCACGGCATCGGTATCAAAATCGCCACCAACATCCCCCGCGATTTTCAGACCATCCCGTTTATCCAAAATACGGACAACACCAATAAAGGAGCCAAAAAGCGGTTCGCCCTCTTGAGCGGCAGGGCGCACGAGGTCGCCGAGGGCGTTGTTCGCGTCCGATCGGTCTTCGTCGCCGGCGGCCGGAGGGGCCGGACGCAGTTGTGGGAGCGGTGGGAATTCTGACTGAGCGCGGGCGCTTACTGCCAGAAGCAAGGCGGCACTTGTCGCCATGACAAATGAACGAAACAGCAGGGACATCCTTTAGCTCTCCGCTCCATTCGAAGCGGTGTTAGCAAAACGCGGCCGCAGCGACGCGATCTCATCGATAAATACCTGACGCGCGGCGTCGGTGTCAGCACCCATGACAGCAGCGTCTTCCAGCGCTTCGAGGGCAATCTCCAGAACTTCTGCGAGATTTTCTTCCAGCGTTGATAGTTTGTCCTTACAGGACAGAGGTTCGCCCTCTTTGTCGATCCAACGGGCAGATGCCGCCATGCTTTCGCCAATCCTTTTGCTCATCTTTGTGCTCTTACGCACGCAAGGGACAACCTAACGCTTAAACTTGCATTGGTTTTAGTCCAATCGCGCAAGCCGTGATAGCCTCGATTCGGCATTTCATCGTTTCACGAACAGCTGATCCGATCTTTGTAAGGGTTGGACCCGCGCTTGCAGGGACTTACATTATGTTGGTAACTGGTTGCTCCGATAAAGGCATTGCCCATGTTCAAGTCAATTCGTGAAGAAATTCAAGGGATTATCGAACGCGATCCAGCTGTTGGCGGCTGGTTCGAGGTCGTGGTTGCGTACCCGTCGTTCTGGGTCATGCGCTACTATCGGGTTTCCCATTGGCTGTGGAAGCGGCGGTTTCGTGTGCTTGCGCGCTGGATCATGCAAATGGCGCGCTGGGGCACCGGCATAGAAATTCACCCCGGTGCCACGATTGGTGAGCGCTTTTTCATCGATCATGGCATGGGGGTCGTTATTGGTGAGATGGCCGAAATCGGAGACGAGGTCACGCTGTACCACGGTGTCACGTTGGGCGGTGTTTCGCCGTCGGTTGATTCTGACCAGCAACGCAACGTCAAGCGTCACCCGACGCTAGGGGATGGCGTGATTGTGGGCTCTGGCGCGCAGATCCTTGGCCCCATCAACGTGGGCGATCACGCCCGGATCGGTGCGAACGCGGTTGTAACGCGCGATGTTGAAAGCCGCACGACCATGGTCGGCATCCCGGCAAAGCCCGTTCAGCTCTCGCGCGCAGAACAAGGCGCGATTGAGCGGTTTGTGGCCTATGGAACGCCGCTGGATTGCTCGGACCCCGGCTCGGCGGATAGTGACGCTTTGCGCGACCAAGTTGCCTTGCTCAAAGCGCGCTTGAACGCGCTTGAATACGCCGTGAATAACGAAAGCCAGCCGCAGCCGGCGACACCGCCCTTGGGCGGCGAAGCTGGTAATCTGGCTGAGAAACGCTCCGGCGAGTGAGCCTTTACTTCGACCACGCTGCGACATCTCCCATTCGGCCCGATGTTATCGAACTGATGGCCGATGTGATGGGCCGTGTCGGCAATGCGTCGTCGGTTCATCGCGCTGGCCGTGATGCCCGTGCCGTGCTGGAGCGTGCGCGTGAGCAGGTCGGCATGCTGGTAGGCGCGCGGGCACAGGAAATCATCTTTACAGGCTGTGGGACGGAGGCGAATAACCACGTCCTATCCGCCCACGAGCACTTGCCGATTCTGGTTTCTGCGATTGAGCATGACTCCGTGCTCAGTGGCCGCGCTGGTCTTGAGACGGTCCCGGTCCTCGCGTCGGGGCTGATTGATCTCGAAGCGCTAGATCGGCGATTGGCGCAGGGCGAGCCGGGTCTGCTGTCGCTCATGCTCGTCAACAATGAAACCGGTGCCATTCAACCGGTGGCGCAGGCCGCAAAGCTCGCGAAGCAGCGGGGGTGGCTGGTCCATTCGGATGCGGTGCAAGCTGCGGGCAAAATGGCGCTGGCGATGGGCGCGTTGGGCGTGGATTTTCTATCGTTATCCGCGCACAAGTTCGGCGGCCCGCAAGGGGTTGGCGCGCTGGTCCTGCGGCCCGGCATGGATCCAAAACCCCTGCTGCAAGGCGGCGGGCAGGAACGCCGACGGCGCGCCGGTACCGAAAATGTTGCTGGGATTGCGGGCATGGGATTGGCCGCGGAATTGGCATTGGATCACCCCATCCAGAACGATCCCTTTCAGACACAAATCGAAGCGTCCCTACCACCGGGCGCGCAGGTTGCGGCGGCGGCGGACCGTCGCGTCAGCACCATCACGTGCGCCGTTTGGCCGGGTAAGACCGCCGAGCGCATGTTGATGAAGTTC
>Ga0206125_10002929_pt1 | contig 17173 bp, 10 predicted proteins | sample Helgoland_Spring_4_FD_148598 | JGI IMG/M metagenome (GOLD analysis project Ga0206125, IMG submission 148598) | Pelagic subsurface seawater microbial communities from Kabeltonne, Helgoland, North Sea - Helgoland_Spring_Bloom_20160331_1 | ecosystem: Environmental > Aquatic > Marine > Epipelagic ... | reverse complement strand
ACGGACGACGGCAGTTGCGCCACGCTTACTTCGACGTGCACTGATGTGGAGATGAACGGTCATACTTACGCCGTGGTGGAGATTGGCGACCAATGCTGGTTTGCGGAGAACCTTCGGACGACGGTGTACGGCAACGGCGATGTGATTCATGCGGGCTTGACCGATGGGGAGTGGACCTCAATGACAGCCGGAGCCACCGCCGTCTATGGCGAGGGCAGCAGCTATTGTGGCTACTTCAGTCCTGAGATCAACGCGTGCGACGAAGCGCAGTCGTTGGCGGCGTATGGCCGTTTGTACAACTGGTATGCGGTAGACGATGCTCGGGGCCTGTGTCCTGCGGGTTGGCACGTCCCTACCGATGGAGAGTGGACGGAATTGGAAGACTACATCACATCTCAGGGATTTGCCGGTACGGAAGGGACGGCATTGAAATCGACAACAGGCTGGTACAACAATGGAAACGGCACGGACGACTTCGGGTTTTTGGCCCTTCCGGGCGGCTACCGCTACAACGATGGCTACTTCAGCAATGCCGGTTTCAACGGCTTCTGGTGGAGTTCTTCGCCCAGTGACGGCAATGCTTGGCGCCGGCGCTTGAACGTCAACGATCCAGCCATCAGCCGGAGCAACTACGATCCGCGAGGCGGCTTCTCGGTCAGGTGTCTCAGGGATGCCGATTGAGCGAAGCGAAGGAGGGTTGACACTTTGAAACTTTGGAGGCCGGAGGCCGACGGGGAGCACATGCCGGATTTCGGGCATGAGGCTGAAATCCAGTGATCGAAAAAGGCCCGCTTCGGCGGGCCTTTTTCGTGCGGGTTTCTGCGCGGGGCTTTAGGGGGTGTGGCGTCAGCCGAGGTCGCGGTGGACGGGGTGTGGTGTGGCGTTGCGCCACTTGCCGGCCGTGAGGTCGGGGATGTCGATGCGGACGGAGCCGCGCGAGACGGATTCCTCGCCGAGGATGCCGACCATGCTCCACAGGACGCCATCGTAAACGTTGAGGTCGAGTGGCAGGCCTTCGTTGAGGCAGCGGATCAGGCGGAACATCATGATGAAGTCCATGCCGCCGTGGCCCTGCTTGTGTTCGGCCGCCAGGGCCTGTAAGCGCGTCCAGAGCGGGTGGGCGTATTGCTCCCGCATCGCCTTCATCTTGTCGTCGTCGACCCAGCTGTGGCCCCACGATGGGCCGTGGTCGATGTACAGGCGCGAGGGGTAGCCGTAGTGGGCGGCCTTGGAGCCGACGACTTTGTCGAGGCGGCTGTAGGGGCGGCCGGAGTGGGTGTCGAATTGGAGCATGATGCTCTTGCCCTGGACGGTCCGGATGAGGGTCGTGTTCACGTCGCCGCATTTGACGCGCTTTGCCATGTCTTGTAGGGCGGCTTCGTCGGTGTCGGCAAGGGCTTCGCTCAATGCGGCTTCCCGCGAGCTCATGCTGACGAGGTGGGAGAGGGTGTCGCCCCTCAGGATGTCGAAATACATGGACACCGGGCCGAGGCCGTGGGTGGTGTAGAGGTTGCCGTTGCGGTAGAGGTGGTGCTTCAGCCGCCAGCGGTCCTCGTAGTAGGTCGGGTCGAGCATCATGACGCGCAGGTCGTGCAGGTAGGCGCACTCGGCATGGGTGAGGCTGCCAAAGACGCCTTCCTTGATCATCTGCATGATCCACAGCTCCTCGCCATTGTAGCAGCAGTTTTCCAGCATGATGCAGTGGCGCTGGGTCTCCTCGGCAACTTGCACCAGGTCAATGCCTTCTTGGTAGGTCGTGGCGATGGGTACCTCACTGGCCGCGTGGAGGCCTTGGCGCATGGCATAAGCCGCCATAGGGGTGTGCCATTCCCACGGTGTGCAGATCAAAGCGAGGTCCGCGGTTTCGGTGCTGCAGGCTTCTTTCCAAGCAGCGTCGCTGCCGGTGAAGACGCGCGGGGCGTTCGGTTGGAATTCGGCGATGCGTTGCAGGGCCTTCTCGACCTTTTGCGGGTTGATGTCGCTGATGGCCGTGATTTCGGCGTGGCCCTGGCCGATGAGCCACTCGAGCATATCGATGAGGCTCGAGCCCCGATTGCCAAGGCCGATGAGGGCCACCCGGACCTTGGGGAGGGCTTCGGTCTGAAGGTCAAAGACGGAACCTTGCAGCCCGGCTTGGGCCACACGCTCTTGGAGAAAGGCGTTGAAGTCTTCGTTGGGGGTTTGTCCCTTCAGTCCGCGGGAGGCCATGAGTCCGCCCAAGCCGAGGAGTCCGCCCCTCAGAAATTTCCGTCTCTTCATGGCCTCAAATTACCCATTGAGCTTCAGATGCCTTTTTGCGGGGAGGAGGACCGCTCTACACGGCGCAAGCTGGGATCAATTCAGTGACGCCAAACAAGGGGGAGCGCTGAGTGCCTTTCGGGCATGCTCGCGCAAGGCGTTGGGGTTGGGGTTCGGAGGGATCACACAGACCGCTGTGGCACAAAGGGCTTCCGGATCTAAAAGGACCACGACGATGGGCATCCCGCATTCTGCGGCCACACGGAACAACCCGGACTTGAGCGGCTGTAATTGACCAGTTCGGGAGCGGGAACCTTCTGGAAACCCGGCGATGAGCCTACGGGGCTTTTCTCGCACTGTCTCTCCCCATTGGCGCATGGCGCGTTGCGCAGCGCGTGGAGTCCTCCGGTCGATAAAGCAGGTTCCAGTGGCGGAAAGAAATGCGCCCAAAATGGGCCAGCTCCGGATGGCTGCCTTCGCCGTGAAGCGGGGCACGGGGCCGCATGCCGACATCAGCAGGGGGATGTCGAGCATGGATTGGTGGTTGGCAATGACCAAAGCGCCACCTTCTCTCAAAAGCTCGAGTGCCTGGGTTTGGCCGTCAACAGTCCAAGGTCCCGTAATGCGCTGCAGGCCTGGAATCCACTTGTTGTGAACGGCGCTATGGACCGTTTCTTCCTGCGTCCCGGCTTGGTGCCAAAGGGCCCACCCTGCACAGTGTACGGTGAGCAAAGAGGCTTGGATTGCCCTCAATGAGCCGGCCACGCCATTGAACGGCTTCATGGCTCAAACAACCTGTCAAGCTCAGCAGCATCCAATGATTTTGGAAGCGGGGAGAGTGAAGAGATGTCGAGACCACCAATGGCGTGGCGAATGAGGCGCAAGGCAGGGAGCCCTATGGCAGCGGTCATGCGCCTCACCTGACGGTTCTTGCCTTCATCCAGCTGTACTTCGATCCACGTCGTTGGAATTTGAGCCCGGTAACGAATGGGGGGAGTGCGTTCCCAGGGTTCTGGGTAATCGTTGGGCAATAGGCGGGCCCTGGCGGGACGGGTAATCCAGACTTTGCCCTTGATTTTGATGCTCATTGGGCGTTCAAAGGCCCGCAAGTCTTGATCACTTGGGGCGCCTTCGACTTGAACGTGGTAGGTCTTCCAAATTCTATCGGGGCCTTCACCTTCTGTAATGCGGCGTTTGAGCCGGTTGTCGTCCGTCAAGAGCAGCAGCCCCTCGGAGTCGCGGTCTAGCCTGCCCACGGGGTATACGTTTTTGGGGAATTCGCCCAATTCACCCAATGCAGGGTGTCCTGCTTCGGGCGTGAATTGGCTGAGCATGCCAAACGGTTTGTTGACTGCGAAAGTCGCCATGCTTATTCGACCCAGTCGGCCAAAAAGACGTTGGTAGAACGCGTGCGGCCGTTGTAGCGGTTGGAGCTAAAGGCGAGGCGCTTGCCGTCGGGCGAGAACATGGGGAAGCTGTCAAATGCGTTGTCAAAAGAGAGCTGCACGGGCTCCATGCCGTTCACGTCGGTCATGAAGATGTTGAATGGGAACGCTTTGGTCTTGTGGTTCGAGCTGAAGAGGATGTGCTTCCCGTCAGGGTGGAAGTACGGGGCCCAGTTGGCGCCACCGAGGTTGGTGATCTGTCGGATTTCTGTGCCATCTACACGGCTCATGTACAGTTCCATTTCGGTCGGCTGCACCAAGCCTTTTTGGAGAAGCTGCACGTATTGGTCTACGGGTTCCCCAATCTCTGGGCGGCTGGCCCGCCAGACCAGGTACTGGCCGTCAGGGCTAAAAAAGGCACCGCCGTCATAGCCCAGTTTTTTGGTGATGCGCTTGATGTTGCTGCCGTCAATGTCGCACGTGTAGAGGTCCAAGTCGCCGTCGCGTGTGCTGGTAAACACAATCTTGTCACCCTGAGGGCTCACGGTAGCCTCGGCGTCATAGCCTTCGCCACCAATGAGCAAGGTGGGTTCACCGCCACCGATGGGGGCGGTGTAAATGTCGTAGCCGGCGTAGATGGGCCATACGTATTCATTGTTGGGCCCGCGTCGCGGTGTTTCTGGACATGCTGTATCAGCCGCGTGGGTCGAAGCGTAGAGTACAGTGGTGTCTCCCGGCATAAAGTAGGCGCAGGTGGTGCGGCCCAATCCGGTACTGACAGGGGCAGGGGGTGTGCTTGACGGTGTGCCATCTGCAAGGTCCATCACGTAAATCTGATCGCACTCTGTTCCCCAGCCAGGGTTGGTGGCCTGAAATACGAGGCTCCGTCCGTCAAAAGACCAGTAAGCTTCTGCATTGTCACCACCATAGGTCAACTGCCGAACATTGTCAAAGTGAACTTCTTCCTCATAACCGCGGTCCAAGCTGTCAGGAAGCTCAGGCATTTGCAAAGGTTCTGGGGCTGGGGTTGCCGAAACCGTGATGCCGGTGTTTTCGCTGTCGTTGGTGGCCTCTGTGCTGCTGGGTTCAGCGCATGAAACGAGGAGCAAGGCACCAGCAAAGGCGAGTGCCAAAGAATTGTGGAGGGAGGATGTGTTCAGCATGGGGTGAAAAGCCACGCGAATGTAGAACTTCGCAGCACTACGAACAGTTCAACATCCATGAATCATTTTCGATCCCGTGTCCCTGTGGCACGCTGCTCTCCTGTAATGCTCAGCACCATTTGCTTGGCCATGGCCCTTGCAGGCTGCAGCGGGTCCGGCGATACGGACCTTGTGGTCCAAGACATGGGCATTTCTGCCACGGTTTCTGCCATGAAGCAGGACGTGGAGGTATTGACTTCTAATCGGTTCGAAGGTCGAGAAACTGGAAAACCCGGTGCTTATGCTGCTGGCGAATGGTTGGCCGTGCGCATGACACAGCTCGGATTGTCTGCAGCCGGGGACTCCGGATTCTTTCAAACTTTCCGATACAAGCCCCATCCTCCCATGCAGGTTCATGGCGATACCTTGAAGACGATGGGTATGGCTGTGGTCGGAGAAATTGTAGGCCGCAATGTTTTGGGGGCGACAGCATCGATGGCCGATACGACCCAGCGTTGGGGCGTTATCGGTTGTCACCATGACCACTTGGGCTGGGGCGATGAAAACAGCCTGTGGCGTGGCGTGGCCGACGGCGACTCGACCATTCACCCAGGAGCCGACGACAATGCCAGTGGCGTAGCCACAGTGTTAGAATTGGCTTCTCGTCACGCGGTAGCTCCTTTGGCGGACCACCCTCTTCTGATGGCCAGTTTTAGTGGAGAGGAAAAGGGGCTCTGGGGTTCCAATCACTTCACCGATGAGCCTACGGTGGGCTTGGAGCATGTTGATTGGATGATCAACTTTGATATGGTTGGACGCATGAGGGGAGATACGCTGGCCATCTATGGCAATGGGACGTCCCCTGTGTGGAACGATATTTTGGAGACCTGCAATGGCGCTGATGGCGCAGGGTTTGAGATGGTCTTGAGCGAAAGCGGTGTAGGCCCATCGGACCACACGTCTTTTTACCTTTCTGACATTCCAGTGCTTCATTTCTTTACAGGGCAGCACGAGGACTATCACAAACCCACGGATACCGCAGACAAACTCAACTATGAAGGGATGGTGCGCGTGGCTGATTTTGCGGCGTGTATTGTTGGAGAATTGGCGCAATTGGATTCGATCCCTTTTACCAAAACGAAGGACAGTTCGAACGACGACGCACCGCGTTTTAAGGTGACCCTGGGCGTGGTTCCTGACTATTTGTTTTCAGGTGTTGGAATGCGAATTGATGGCGTGAGTGAAGGCCGTCCTGCCCAAATAGCGGGCCTCCAAAAAGGCGATGTTGTTGTTCGCATTGGGGAAGTTGAAGTGGCCGATATGATGGGGTACATGGAGGGGCTTTCCAAATTTGAAGAGGGCCAAACGACTGCAGTTGAAGTGCGTCGAGGAGAATCCAGCTTGGTGGTCGAGGTGACTTGGGATTGAACGGTATCTTTGGCATTCAAGGTGTTCCACCGCGCTCCAGCTTGCTGGGGTGAGGAAAGTCCGGACAGCACAGGGTACCGAACTCTCTGAAAGGGGAGGCGCCCGCAAGGGTGACAGACAGTGCTTCAGAAATTTAAACCGCCGATGGCCTTCGGGTACAGGTAAGGGTGAGAAGGTGGGGTAAGGGCCCACCAGCGTGTTGGGTGACCACACGGCTTAGGTAAACCTTTCGGGCTGCAAGACCATGTAAACCAGTGCTTGAGGGCGGCCCGTCCGATGCTGGAGGGTAGGTTGCGCAGATCAATGGTGGAAGTCCTTCGGGACAACAGAATCCGGCTTACAGCCTTGACGTCCCCGGGGCTTGCCCCGGGGATTTGTTTCTATTAAAAATGAAAAAAAAACCGATTTTGTAGGATTTGATAACCCTTCGGGTAGGATTTTGTTACTTCGTAGCCCTGACAAATGCGCAATGAACGTGTTTACTCAAAATCTCTAAATAAAGATGGCTAAGAGTGCCAAAGTCCAATTTTTGGACAGTGAGCTGCAATACATCCGCAGCTTTTATGAGCAAGAAAGATTTCAGTTGCTCTCCCGATTACAGCATGTAGAACAGGTTATTTCGCGCTTGAATGGCGGAGGAGTGACCATCACAGAAGGAATGACGGCACCGCTGGCAGCAGCGCCTTTTTCGGCGTCGACTTCGGTTCAAGCGCCGGTTCAACCGGAAGCCGCTTCAATTCCAAAGAGAAAGCGTGGACGCCCCAGGAAGGAAGAAACGGTGGTGACTTCAGTAAAGAAGGCAGGACGTCCAAAAAAGCGCGGCCCAAAAAGTATTTGGGGAAACTTTATTCTGCGCCGTTTGCGCCAGTGTGATCGGCCATTGAGTTACTCCGAATTGATTCGGGATGCGATGGTGATGCACAATCTCCCGCCATCCAAAGAGAAAAACGCGAAGGCCAGCATTTTGAATGCCGCTTTCCGTTTGCGCACTCATTTGGACAAAGTGGATACCGTGGGGATGCCGGGTAAGAAGGAGCGATTCTTGGTGTTGACTTCTTGGGTCCAAAGCGAAGGAGTGCTCAAGGCACCTTATGACAAGTTGTTTGCCGAGGCCGCTGAAACGCCGATGGATGACCGTGGTCGCATGCCACGTCGGCCAACGGCAACTACTCGCGCTGAGTCTAAGGTGAAGTCGCGCATGAAGGCAGAAGCACCTGTGGCGAAGAAGGCGGCAGCAAAGCCTGCGGCGAAGAAGGCGGCAGCAAAGCCTGCGGCGAAGAAGGCGGCAGCAAAGCCTGCAGCGAAGAAGGCGGCAGCAAAGCCTGCAGCGAAGAAGGCGGCAGCAAAGCCTGCAGCGAAGAAGGCGGCAGAACCTGTTCTCTCCTGAGCCAAACCTGACATCATGAAAAAGGGCGCCTTGGCGCCCTTTTTCATTGAAGTAGGTCTGGCCTCATTTCTGATGGAAGGCGTAACGGTAATCTGTGGGCGGGGCCAAAGTCTCCTTGATGGTGCGGGGGCTGACCCAGCGCAACAAGTTGAGCAACGATCCTGCTTTGTCATTGGTTCCTGAACCTCTTGCACCACCAAATGGCTGCTGGCCCACGACAGCTCCGGTTGGCTTGTCATTGATGTAGAAGTTGCCTGCCGCATTTTCCAAAGCGCGCATGGCGTCGTCAATGGCGTAGCGCTCGCGGGCAAAAACCGCACCGGTGAGGGCATATTGACTGGTGGAGTCTACCAATTCAAGTGCACCTTCGAAATCTTCGGCAGGGTAGACATAGATGGTCACCACTGGCCCAAAAATTTCTTCTTCCATGGACTTGAAGTGAGGGTCCGAGGCCACTATGACCGTAGGCTGGACAAAATATCCGACGCTGTCGTCGCACGTGCCGCCACACATGATTTCGCCGTCCGGGTGGTCCTTGGCATAATCGATGTAGCCCTTGATTTTGTCAAACGAACGCTGGCTGATGACCGCGCCCATGAAGTTCTCTGGATTGCCAGGAGTCCCTACCTGAATGGTGGCCACCTCTGCGGTCAGTTTTTCCTTGACTTCAGCCCAAATGTTGTCGGGCAGGTACACGCGGCTTGCCGCGCTGCATTTCTGACCTTGGAATTCAAATGACCCCCGCAGAATACCCGTGACGACTTCATCGACTTCAGCTGATTTGTGGGCGATGATGAAGTCTTTGCCTCCGGTTTCTCCCACAATGCGTGGATAGGTCCTGTATTGGGCAATGTTCTGACCAATGGTTTGCCAAAGGTGGCGGAAAACGCCTGTGCTTCCCGTAAAGTGTAAGCCGGCAAAGTCGGGGTGATTGAAGACCACCTCACCAGCGACAGGTCCATCCACAGTGACCAAATTGATGACCCCTTCAGGAAGTCCGGCAGCATGCAAAAGCTCCATGATGACATGGGCAGAATAGATCTGTTCGTCCGAAGGCTTCCAAACGACAACGTTGCCCATCAAGGCTGCAGCAATCGGCAAATTGCCTGCAATGGCAGTGAAGTTGAATGGTGTGATGGCAAAAACGAAGCCTTCCAAGGGTCGGTATTCCAGACGGTTCCAGATCCCCGGTGAGCTCTCTGGCTGCTGGGCATAGATTTCTTGAGCGAAATGGGCGTTGAACCTCAAAAAGTCGATGAACTCGCAAGCGGCATCAATTTCTGCTTGGTGCATGTTCTTTCCTTGGGCCAGCATGGTGGCCGCATTGATGCGGGTGCGCCATGGCCCAGCGAGCATGTCGGCCGCTTTCAAAAAGATGCTCGCGCGGTGCTCCCAACTCAGCCCTGACCAGCTGTTGCGCGCTTCAAGTGCGGCATCGATGGCGGATTGCACATGCTCCGCTGTACCGAAGTGACCATGGCCAATGACCTTTTGGTGGTCGTGTGGAGGCGATAGTGGGCGCTTGTCTTCGGTGTAAATGGCTTTGCCGCCAATGACCATGGGGACCTGGACGGGCTCTTGGTGGAGCATGCGCTCGTATTCTGCCAATTGGGCAGCGCGTTCCGGACTGCCGGGGCCGTAGCCTAAGACCGGTTCATTTTCGGGATAGGGAACTTGAAAAAATGCGTTGGACATGTCTTGCGAATCTGAGTGCAAAGGTAGGCGGCATGAGCGGCGGCAAAAGGTCAGGCCTTTCCTGTTGAAAAACCGAACAGCTCTTACGCGCTGGTGTTGCTCTTGGTGTGAATTTGGTGTCATGCATCCATACGGGATCGCGCGTTCAATTTCCCATGGCTACCGAAGGCCTTGGCTCGTCGTCGTGTGTCTGCTTTTTTGTGCTGCAGAGCATGGGGTTTTTGGTCAAGGAGATGCGGTCCAAGCCGATGTTCGGGCCCGTGCCGAAGCGGCCTATGCCGCCGGCGACCTTTTGGGCGCTTTGCCTGACTACGAGCGGCTGGTGAGCCTTTTTCCGGAAGAAGCATGTCTGCATGGACGGCTCGCCGGTTGTGCGCTAAAAGAACCTGGTCGCTTGGCTTTGGTTCGAAGGCATTTGCGCATTGCCTTGCGGAAGGGATGCGACGATTTGGACCTCGGTTTTCACCAGGCGCGTCTGGCTCAACTCGAATATGATTTTGACCGCGCCCGCGACCTGTACGCGGCTTATTTGGCTGCGGCAGGTAAGAAGGGACGGTTCAAAACAGAGGCTGAACAGGGGGCGTTGTCGTGCGAAAGTGCAGATTGGCAGCCTGCAGAAGCGGTAGCGCTTGAAGTGTTTGAGCGTATTCCTGCCGATCCAGACGCGGCCTTTCGTTACTATGATCCTGAAGTGGAAGGATTGCGGCTGGTCACAACCCCTGCTTCATTGCGTTCGAAAGCGGACCTGAAGTATGGCCAAGGGCGCATGGCTTTGCACGATGGCGATACCGTCCTTGTGTATTCTTCCTTGGGGAAAAAGGGCGCGACCGGATGGGACCTCTACAGGGTATCCATTCGCCAAGGGGCCTACACAGAGCCGACGCTCCTGGAGAGGGCGATCAATTCAGAGTACGATGAAAAAGACGCCTACCTCTCCAAGGAGGGGGTCCTGTACTATGCTTCCAACCGCCCAGGGGGATTAGGAGGCTTTGACATTTACGCGGTCTCTTGCGGATTGGATGGATTGCCGACGGGACAGCCGTACCGTTTGCCATATCCCATTAATTCAGTCAACGACGATGTTTTTTTCATTCCAGAAGCGGCGGGTGGTGCATGGATGGCTTCTAGCCGTGCAGCAGTGGAGGGTAAGATTCACGCCTACCGAATTGGTTTGGGCGAGGGAGAAATGGCTACAGGATCTGTCGCGTGGTCTGCAGACGAGGTTGAAGGTGAGGGGTTGAAGCTTCGTGTGTTTTCAGGAGGTGCGGAAGTTTCGAGGGGAGATCTAAAGGGCGATGCCGCAGCTCACCTCTCTTTTTCTGGTGACAACAGTGTGCGGATTATTCTGGAAGATGTGGATGGCAATGTGGTGGCAGAGTCTTTTGGGGCGGGCGAGGGCGCTTGGGAGCTGAAAAAGACTTCTTCTGGTTGGGACCTCGAGGACAAATCAGATGTATTGGCCGATTGGGCGGTCTTGTCAGACCTTCAGGTAGCGGAGTCGGTGGGAGCACGGGCTTCTTCAGGCGCCGGATCCGATGTGTCAGAAACCCGTGTTTCCGAGGGGTGGGCGAGCTGGATTGGTGAGCGAAGCAGTGAAAGTGCGGACGCGACAGAACAACTGGCCATAGAAATTCCCGTCGTCGAGGACGTGACCGATGCGGTCGCTTTCGAGGGGGACCCTCAAGTCGATGTCGATGCTGAAATCGAAGGCGCCGCTGAAGCCGATGCCGAAATGGAAGGCGCCGCTGAAGCCGATGCTGAAATCGAAGGCGCTGCTGAAGCCGTTCTTCTAGTTGAAGCCGATCTTGAAGCCGAAGGCGGCGCAGAAGTGGGTGAAGTGGCCGTGAATCAGGATGTTGATGACGGTGATTCTGTGGCGGAAGAAAGCCAGGCGACCGTTCCCGATGAGGACATTTGGGCTTCCGACAATTTAGAAGTCTTGGTGGCCCAGGTTCCTGATGATCCTGAAGTCGTTGAGCAGTTGTTGGCTACAAGCCCCGAAATGGTGGTTCAAGTTTGGGAGCAAAGGGCCGAGCAAATTTTGGGCTTGGAGCGCAACTTCCTGGATGAGCCCGACTTCAATAAGGCTGGAGCGCTCTATGACTTGATCGATCAGATGGACGCATGGGTTCCTCAAAGCGAACGAATGTCTCCATTGTTGCAAGACGGTGTCGCCATTGAAGACATGCGGGAGATGCTCGACGAATGGAGCTACGCCGTTCAGTCCGCATCAAAGGCTTCTTTGGCGAAGGTTGCGGGAGAGGCCGCTTTGGCTTTGCGCAGAGAGCGGTTGGCTATCCGTGAATTGTGGGAAGCTTCAGATTTGGATTTGACGCCGATCAAGGCGCGCTGGTCCAATTGGCGGGATGCCAACCGCGGGATGCCTGGAACGCGGCCCGAAGACTCTGTGATGATGGTTCAGGAAGGCGAACTGTTGCTCAGTCAATGGGATGCTGTCCTGACCGCTTCCAAGGAAACATGGAGCCGAAAAGAAGGCAACGGTTGGCGCGGAGATTGGTTGGGTCGGCAACGTGTAGAGTTGGACCTTAATACTGAGTTTTGGGATGAGAATATTGACCTCGCAGAGGAGGTTGTGGTGGAGCTTGATCCACTTCAAGACGGAGTGAATACGGATGATGCCGTTGCGGAAGTCATAGCGGCAGACACGGGTCTCGAGGTAAATGAAGCCAATGGGCCGCGTGTGCCAGTGAATGGTGATGCGGATGTCTCTTTGGTGGCTCAGTTGCTTCCGGCGATGGGTGGCGGATCAGAATCCGTTGGGTCGAATGATGCCCTTGGGCCCGTTGCGGCGGATTGGTCGGCGGAATGGGACTCAGCTGTTGCGGTCTCTAAAGATGTGGCCCGGCAATGGGAACGCTTGGCCAGGGCTTCTGACGGCGAAGGCGTCGCGCCTGTTTCTGACGGGGATGGTTTCATGAAGTTGACGCCAGCTGTGCGGGGCGCTTATCTCAGCTTAGTAGGGTCTGTGATCGAGGAATTGGAAGCGCTTCGGGCGGATTGGCAACGCGACCGAGCGCTTTTACTTGAGGAATGGGAGGTCAGGGAATTTGAAGGAATGGCCCGTAGCGAAGCCATGACCGAGGCGCGTGCATTGTGGACTGCGGCCCAACAAGCAGAAGAGCGGGTCGAGGCTTTGGATCGCATCAGGAATGCGGGTGAAGCGCAGGAATTCGACAACGCATTGGCGCAACGGGAGGCCTTGGCTCAAGCGGAATCTGCATGGCGTGCATGGGCTGTTGCGTGGACCGATGTTATGGCAACGATGGAAACTTCGGCAGAGGTTGCCGAAGAGGTCAAGGAGGAAGCTGCAGAAGCGGAGCTGTTGGAATGGAATGGGTCCAGCGAAGTGGCCGAGTTGGTCGATGATGGGGTGGATTCCGATGTGCAAGAGATGGATTCATCCATGGCCACTGAGTCAGAAGGCTTGGCGTTGAATTCCGAAGAAATTTCACCGGCAGGATCGGGTGTGGAGGGGGTGCCTGAAAATGAAGAGGGGGGTCCCGTTTCGAACGAAGGGGGCGATTCCCGGATGGAGCCCGCTACAGATCCATTGAACTTGGCAGAAGTCTTAGAAAACAGTTCTGCCGCAAGATTGGAACGCGTTGCTGACGTCATGAGTGCGATGGAAGCCATGCAGCGTTCAGACCGCCCCATCGAATTGGATGCTACTGAGCGAGAGGCGCTATCGGCATGGCGTGAGCGCATTGATGTTGTGGGAGGCAACCCGGGGGCCAGTGCTGGCCGAGCAGCCCGCATGGCATGGGATAAGCGTTTATTTTTCAATGAGCGCCGTTTGCGGAATGCTTTGAATGCCCTCGACTTAGACCAATTGGAGCTCAAGCTGGCTGGAGAGGACGTGGCAGAAGAAGTGGAGGTTTCTGTGATGGAATTCGAAGAGGCCCGTTCAAACGGTGGGGACCTCAGTGATGTGGCTGATTTGGGAGGTGCCGCAACGGCTCAGGAAGAGGGGGGAGGCCGTGTCGTTTCTCCGGCGGGCGCCATTGAAAGCGCCCCAGAGGTGTCCGGCGAAGAAGACAGAGAAGTTGCCGCATCTGTATCCGAGGAGGAGGTGTTGCCCAAATCGACTGAAGCTGCCGCTGTAGCCCGACAAGATTCAGAGGCCGCCTCTTATGGTTTAATTCTCCCTGAAGCGGAAGTATGGGGCAATTCTTCTGATCCAGGCCGCAACAGTGGGCTCACGCTGCGGCCTATTGATCGGGAGGCCATGGAGCGTTCCATTTTGGCGCAACCGTTTTCGGGTGAGCCACAAGAGGCCGCTGCTGAGCGATTTAGCGGAGTTTCCGGAGCGCCTTTGGCGGAGGGTGTGGAGTACAAAATTCAGATTGGCGCCTTTCGCAAGGCTCTGCCAGCGGCCTTGTTTGCAGCATTCGATCCCATGTGGGCCCAAGAGCTATCCAACGGGATTACCCGTTACATGGCGGGAAGCTTTGATGTGTATGATGCCGCGGTCTCAGCGCGGGACGCCATCCGTGCGTTGGGTTATGAGGACGCTTTTGTGGTGCGATTTGTTGATGGTGAAAGGGTGCGCGCGTCACGTCCAGAACCTGCACTTTTGGCTCAGGAACGCGCCGCCTCTGCGGGGACAAATGTCGGCTCACCCCGGCCTCTTGGAGCCGAAGTGGTTGCTGTCAATGTCGCAGCAGAAACCAACCCGGAAAACGCGTCCGATTTGACCTCGGGTCCAGACCCGCTTCCAACGCGGCGTGAGGACATTCCAACTTGGGATGGCATTGCTGGTCGTGTCTATAGTGTTCAGGTTGGGGCCTTCAGAGGTGTTCCTGATGCAGAATCCATGGCCGCTCTGGGAACCTTGACCCGTGAGGATGCCGGCTCAGATGGCTGGTTGCGTTTGTTCTCGGGCAGGTTTGCCACGCAATCAGAGGCTGAAGTCCACCGCGGTGAGCTCCGGGATTTGGGAAGGGCAGATGCCTTTATCGTGGTGTACATCAATGGCCGCAGGATTCCTCTTTCTCAGGCCTCTTTGACTGCTGTGGCCTCACTGCCTGGAGCACAGCCTGAAAGTGTGCCACCGGCGGTCGAGGTGGAGGAGCCCGTTGCACCTGTCGAAACAGCGGCTGTTCAACCAGCATGGTGCGTCGAATTGGGGGTGTTCAATAGCACCATTCCCGTCAGGCTTGCCAATGCCATTCTCGATGCGCCTTTGCAATGGCAAATCCGTTCGGTACGCAGCGAGGGCCTGACCCGGTATCGCACAGGCTTTGTGACCGAGGACAGGGCTAAGACGTGGCTCAAAGCCGCTCAAGCTCAGGGCTTCTCCAATGCCCAGTTGGTTCGGGAGTGAGATTGTCCTGCTGATTTTTAAGCCATCTGACTGGTAATCGGGGGATTCACCGTACTTTTGCCGCCTTATTCTGCCCAGCGCCAATGGGCTTTATTCATCTCTCCGTTCCGGATGGCGCATCCAACGGATACAATTACACCTTCGAGTCCTCATGACCGAAGAAAATCAAAAGCCTGAAGATCAGGCGAATGCACCGGAAGGTGCAGCGGCCAACCAGCCGCAGGAGGCCCAAGACGCTACCCCGTCAAACGAAGCGGCTCCATCCGAAGAAGTAACACCCGAAGAAGCTGCTGCTGAAGCTCCCGCCGAGGAAGCTCCTGCTGCTGAGGAAGCGCCCGCCGAGGAAGCTCCTGCTGCTGAGGAAGCGCCCGCCGAGGAAGCTCCTGCTGCTGAGGAAGCGCCCGCCGAGGAAGCTCCTGCTGCTGAGGAAGCTCCCGCCGAGGAAGCTCCTGCTGCTGAGGAAGCTCCCGCCGAGGAAGCTCCTGCTGCTGAGGAAGCGCCCGCCGAGGAAGCTCCTGCTGCTGAGGAAGCTCCCGCCGAGGAAGCTCCTGCTGCTGAGGAAGCGCCCGCCGAGGAAGCTCCTGCTGCTGAGGAAGCTCCCGCCGAGGAGAAGCCTGCTGAGCCATGGGTGATGCGTGTTTTGGATGAGCCTTCCGATGAATACGATTGGGATGGCGACGATGCCGAAAAGGAAGAAATGGATCCCGAGGAGCGCGTCAAGCTCGAGGACCTCTACGAAGGAAGCCTCAACTTGATCCGTGAGTCTGAAGTGGTGGAAGGCACCATTGTCAGCATCGGTAAAAAGGAGATTGTGGTCAACATTGGCTACAAGTCAGAAGGCGTCATTGGCGCTTCTGAGTTCCGATACAACCCCGAACTCCGTGTTGGAGATTCGGTTCCAGTTTTTGTGGAACAGCAAGAAGACCGCAATGGTCAGTTGGTGGTTTCTCACAGAACAGCCCGTATCCACAGTGCTTGGCTCAAGGTCAATTCATCTATGGAGAACGATGAGATCATCATGGGTACCATCAAGTGCCGCACAAAAGGCGGCTTGATTGTAGACGTGTTCGGCATCGAGGCATTCTTGCCTGGAAGCCAGATCGACGTGAAGCCTATCCGTGACTACGATGAGTACGTGGGCAAGCAGATGGAATTCAAGGTTGTCAAGATCAACCAGGAGTACAAGAATGTCGTGGTTTCCCACAAGGCGCTCATCGAGGCCGAGTTGGAGGAGCAGAAGCGCCAGATCATCTCCGGCTTGGAGAAGGGTCAGGTCCTCGAAGGCGTGGTCAAGAACATCACCTCTTATGGTGTGTTCGTGGACCTCGGTGGTGTCGACGGCCTTGTACACATCACAGACCTCAGCTGGGGCCGCGTGAATCACCCAGAAGAGGTGGTCGAAGTGGACCAGAGCTTGAACGTTGTGATTTTGGACTTCGACGACGACCGCAAGCGTATTGCACTCGGCATCAAGCAACTGACCGCGCACCCTTGGGATGCGATGTCAGAAGGCGTCAATGTTGGAGACAAGATCAAAGGAAAAGTGGTGGTTGTGGCAGACTACGGAGCCTTCGTCGAAGTGGCGGAAGGAGTCGAAGGTTTGTTGCACGTCAGCGAAATGAGCTGGAGTCAGCACTTGCGCAGCGCTCAAGAGTTCCTCAAAGTGGGAGACGAGATCGAGACCATCATCTTGGGCGTGGACCGCGAGGAGCGGAAGATGAGCTTGGGCATGAAGCAGCTCGTTCCAGACCCATGGGACAACATCGAGTTCAAATTCCCTGTGCAGTCTAAGCACAGCGGTAAGGTGCGCAACTTCACCAACTTCGGCTTGTTTGTCGAGATGGAGGAGGGCATCGACGGACTTGTCCATATTTCTGACTTGAGCTGGGAGAAGAAGATCAAGCATCCTTCGGAGTTCTGTAATGTTGGTGATGAGATCGACGTGGTCGTTCTCGAGCTCGACAAGACAAACCGCCGCATGAGCCTTGGTCACAAGCAGCTCCAGGAGAATCCTTGGGATACTTTCGAGACGGTGTTCGAAGTGGGCTCAACCCACAAAGGCACGGTAGTGACCATCGATGGCAGCAATGTCAGCGTGGCACTTCCATACGGAGTCGAAGGTTTCTGTCAAGCCAAGCACCTCAAGCGCGAAGACGGCACGGACATCAAGGTCGAAGAGATTGCAGATTTCATCGTCCTCGAGTTCAACCGAAATGCGAAGCGGATTACGGTGTCACACATGCGTACCTATGAGGAGCCGCCAGCGAAGAAGCGTGGAGGCACCACAGAGCGCAAGCGTCGTGATGACCGCGATAAGGGCTCAAGCCCAGCTACGCAGCGTGCAGTGCGCGAAGTCAATGAGCGTCAGGCTAAGACGACGTTCGGCGACCTCGATGTCTTGTCACAATTGAAGCAGCAGATGGAAGATGGTCCTGCAGCAGAGGCTCCGGCCCCTGAGGAGGCACCCGCTCCAGAAGCTCCAGTTGTAGAGGAGGCACCTGCAGCAGAGGCTCCGGCCGCTGAAGAGGCTCCCGCTGAAGAGGCTCCGGCCGCT
>Ga0206125_10002928_pt1 | contig 17175 bp, 9 predicted proteins | sample Helgoland_Spring_4_FD_148598 | JGI IMG/M metagenome (GOLD analysis project Ga0206125, IMG submission 148598) | Pelagic subsurface seawater microbial communities from Kabeltonne, Helgoland, North Sea - Helgoland_Spring_Bloom_20160331_1 | ecosystem: Environmental > Aquatic > Marine > Epipelagic ... | reverse complement strand
TCGGGGGTATAAACAATCAGCGGCGAATGCAGGGACTCTTCAAACAGCGTGTGTTTTCCCCAGACGGAATGTTCGCCCAAATGCCAACCATGATCGCCCCAGACTAGAATGATGGTGTTGTCGGCCTGGCCCGTGCTTTCCAGTTGCTCAAGCAGCTTGCCCACCTGTGCGTCAGCATAGCTGACACAGGCCGCGTAGTGACGCCGCACATTATCGGCGAATTCGGGATCTGTGCGTGGATCTCGCTGCCAATTGTTGTATTGCATAAACTCACCAGAGCCGTGCCAAGTGGATTTATGGCTAGGCTTTTGTGGATGTGGAATCGGCGGGAGTGCGACGTCCTTATAGAGCTCGAGATACTTTTTAGGAGCTCCAAACGGTAGGTGCGGGCGGATCAGGCCGACTGCTAAGAAGAATGGTTTGTCAGCTTCGGCTAGTTGGCTGAGTTGTTCAAGCGCCTCTGTGGTAATCAGTCCGTCTGGGTAGCTGGAGTCGTCGCCATCAAAGGCTTCGAGCAAATTATGCTCGTTTGATTTTTCACGTATGTTGCCGTTGGCGAGTCCATGCATCGCGCCCCTTGGATGCTGCCATGCGCCGGATGGCATTAGATGGCGATCCCATGCGCCTGGCATCTCGATTTGTGTGGCAACGTCCCAATTCGCTCCACCGCGTCCACCAGGATGGTGCGAGACTTTGCCGACCGATACTGTGGTATAACCATGTTGGCGAAACCACTCGGGCATGCTTGGGCTGACGCTGTTTGACGATTTCTTTAGATCTTTCCCGCGCTGGAATAGTGCATTGTTGCCGGCTGATCCGTAACGCCCAGTGAGCAGTGTGTAGCGTGAGGCGCCGCAGGTGGGCGCGTTGGTGTAGTGATGATTAAATACGCGGCCTTGAGCTGCGAGATTATCGATGTTTGGCGAATGAATATAGTCGGCTCCAAAGCACTTGAGTTCTGGGCGTAGGTCATCGATGCAGATGAGCAGGACATTGCTTTTTTGCGCTACAGCGGCTGTGGCGCTGAGAATAATCAGGGTTAGGATTCGGAATACGTAGAGCATCGTCGAGGTGTGATTCTACATGATTGATCAGGGGCGTTAAGCCTCGGTGAATTTTTGCTCTAAGGCACGCCCATACTCGACATAGCTGTTGTAGCATTGTTCCTTGTCGATCGCTTTGCCTCCTGCTGCGTGAAAGACAGTGGCTACGTGCGGCTCGATGGCGTAAGCACCAGCGTATCCATCAGCCTTGAGAGCTTCTAGGATTTCGGGTAGGCGACATTGGCCTTCACCAGGAAACGTGTAGCGCTCTGGCTCGTCGCTGCCTTCGGGGGGATTCAGGCAGTCTTTGATGTGGACGTGTGCGACGTGTGCTTTGACGGCTTGGTAAAATTCGAGGGCGTCCTGCCATGGGTAGGGCGCAGATTTTGAGCGGTCGCGTTGAAAGACGGGATTGCCGGTGTCGAACACGAGTTTCAAACCGGGAACTTCCTCGATGAGACGCAGTGTATGCTCTGCGGAGAACCCGCCCCAGTTCATACAATTTTCGTGAACGGTTTGCAGGCCCGCGTCGGCGAAGCGCGCAACGATCTCGCGCAAGCGGCGAAAGCGTTCGGCCTCGAACTGATCCTCGCCCCATGGCTTTTGCGCGTAGGACATGACGCGAATCAGCTTGGTGCCGAGGCGCTGCATACGTGGGATGGCGCGCTCGATTTCGCCGAGTGTGATAGCGAAGTCAGACTCGATCGGTTTTGACCAACTTCCGATCAGCGAACCGAACTCGATCACTTGGATGCCAGCGGCGTCGAGTTGGTCGGCGGCGGCGTTAAAGTCATCTTCGGACTGGTCGTGGATGTTCTGGCCGTCGATACTGCGCGCAGAGAGGTGCGTCCACCCGAGTGCTTTCGTGGCCTTGATTTGAGTTGCGAGGCCTTGTCCGGCCTCGTCGGTAAATCCTGAGAGTTGCATAATAAAGTGGGACGAAGCGCGAGTAGCGCGTAGATGGTCTGCGAGGTCTGCCGAGTTGGCCCCGCAGGGGTGAGTGGACTGGGTGCCCGTTGGGCAAGTGAATGAACAAGGTATGATGGTGCTGTCTTTTTAATCTTAATCGTAATCTTCCGTAGTCACTTTAGCTGAGTTCGACCTTGGCGCCGTTGTTTTGCGCGGATTTGTAGATGGCTTGAATCAGTTCGACGCTTTTGCGCGCTTCACTGGCGCCGGTGCTGGGTTCGCGGCCTTCTTCGATAGCGTTGACGATTTCTTCGAAGTTGCGCTGGTGTTGGTAGAAGTTGATCGCAGTTGGATCGTTCGCGCCAAGGCCGGCGTCGACTCCTTGCATAAACTGTGCGCGGATAGCTTCGTCCTCGTCGGTCTCGTTCATGAAGTCCCAAGTCTCAAAGGCTTCGTCGGCGAGGAAAACAGAGCCTTCGGTGCCAGCGAGTTGCACGCGGGCAGGGTGGCCGTCTTTGGACCAGCTGCAGGTGCTGCCTTCGATGATGCCGCGTGCGCCATTCTTGAATTCTACAATCGCGACGGCGATGTCTTCGACTTCGATGTCGGTGTGGGCGAGGCAGGCGGTGTTGGCCTGCACAGACTTCACTGGCCCTGCTAAGTAGAGTAGTGCGTCGATCGTGTGGATCGATTGATTCATCAATGCTCCACCGCCGTCGAGTGCCCAAGTGCCACGCCATCCTGCGGAGTCGTAGTAGGCTTGATCGCGATACCACTTTACATAGGCGGAGGCCGAAGTGAGCTTACCGAAGCGACCTGCATCAGCAGCCTTTTTAAAGGCATCCATACCGGGATGGAAGCGGCGATTGAGCACGGCAGCGATAGTGACGCCTTTGGCCTTGGCGGCTGCGATCATTTGGTCAATGCGCTCGGTGGTGACTTCGAGTGGCTTCTCGATGACGACGTGTTTGCCAGCTTCGATCGCAGCCATGGCGGGATCGAAGTGCGCGCCGGAAGGTGTGCCGATGGTGACGATGTCGATCTCTGGATCGGCAAGCATGGCTGCGACATCGTCGTAGACCTTGGTGCTGTATTGCTCGGCAAATGCCTGCGTGCGTTCGAGCACGCGATCAGCCGCACCGATGAGTTCACCGCCTGTCATGGCTGCAATTGCTTTGGCGTGAAAGCCACCGATCATTCCCGTGCCGATAATTCCGAATTTCATATTAAATATTATTGTGCAGCTTGTTTGTTTCGTGAGGCAAATCCACGTAATCCGATCGCGGCGAGAATCACTAAGCCAGCGATACCGATCATGCCTGGGGTGCCTTTGTTGCAGAGTGCCCAAACCGACGCGAATGTCGCGACGCCTGCGGCGATGGCCATGAGTGCGTTGATGAGGATGCGGTTCCTGGGTAAGTTATCGCCCAGTGCCGACTCGGAGTTCATTAGTAGCAGGAAGGCGAGATACGCAATCGGTAGCAGGGTGGTGGCGATTACGGAGGCGGGAATTGCCATGGCGGCTTTGGCGCCGCCACTCCAAAGGTAAGGTGAAAACAGTCCGGCGATGGCTGGCATCGATGCGCCGATGATGAAGTATTTCGCGTTGCCGACTTTGTTGAATGCTTCGCTGATCGCGTAGCCATTCATCATCATGTGCACGAGCAATGTTGAGATGGCCATGGCGAGCACACCGATACCGAAAATCGTCTGTGCATGTTTGCCGAGAAAAGGTTCCAAGGATTGAGCGAGATTGACTGAGTCGCGATTGGAGAGCATGGCGGCGAGCTGTTTCTCCGCTAAGGGAGCGGCCGCACGTGTCGCGCTTTTGGCTGTGTCGTCGAGTGTGATGAATGCCTCGTTGTGCGTGGCTAAGCTGCCATCCAGCACTTTGTAGTAGGCTTTTTCCATTTGCGGGAAAGGAATGCCGTCTTCGGCAAGCACATCGGCGTATTTAGCGTGGAAAGAGGCGGCGGATGCAATGACGAGTGCGGACGCTCCCAAGATGAATGGCACGAACAGTCCTAATACGAGGTCGAAGCGGGAGAGTTCGCGGTGCTGTTTGCCCCAGCCTTTTTTCTTGAGACTGTAGGGCAGCAGGAAGGTCATGTTAATGCCGACGGCAGTGCCGAATGCGGCAATGATCTTAGTCCGTTGCTCAGTAGTGACATACTCTGTCCAGTAAGCGGCATGTTCGCCTGTCGTGGCGATGGCGGCAGCGATTTGATCGGTCGGCCTAAACAGTGCTGAGAAATCAGGGATGAGGCCGGCAAATAAGCTGCCCCACGAGACTGCGCCATTGTTAATGAGTGTCACTACGACCCCCATAAAAGCGAACACGATGACCGCGACCAGACCCTTGAGTAGATTATCGATAAAGCGAGAAGCTCGTTCGTTTTTCTGAGAAATCGCGATCAGTGAGAGTGCGATGACGAATAAAGAACCAGTGATCACATAGGGGCCAGGCGTGAAGCCTAGGTTGTCTTCCAAAGCACCACGGCCAAGTGAGAACTGTGCAGCGCAGAATACGGTATCGGCAATCACAGTCGCGATCAGCCAACTCCAAGCGAGGGTTGGAGAGACCTTTTTTTGCATGACTCGGAACGGGCGTTCTTCGCATGAGAGCGTGACATAAGAAATGGCTCCTAGCATGATGATGCCGCACAGCATCGCCAGTGGCTGCAGCCAGAGGAACTCGTATCCGCCAATAATGCCGAGGTAGAGCGCACCGACGAGGGAGCCACCGCCGAGGGTGACTGCCGCTTGCACCCAACCGGGGCCGGTCATTTTACTGTAACCGACTAGGCGGCCAAGAAAGCCACGACTTTGGATGGATTGGATCTGTTCGGTAGAAGACGACATAATGGAGGGGGTTATTTTGTGAAAGACTCTTGATTCTGAACAGAGCCATCGACGCTATGATGTTGGAATGTAATTTTGCTCGCGGCGCTGTTGATATCGACGCTCAGGAAACCGCCTTTGACCCGCAGAAAGCGATGCATGTCGTTGTGAAACTGTTCACTATATCCGCCGCTATGGTTATCGGAGCCCGGGCCACAGGAAAATTCACGGGCACCCGTCTTCGGGTCGATCGAGGCGTATTGCCAGTGCCGGTCGCCGCAGACGATATAGAGGTTTTCTTGTGCTGCGATGAATTGGCGAAGCTCGTCGCCTTCGTGGGTAAAGCCTTTGTTGGAGTGGTTGTCGTTCTTTTTCAAGCGGTCAGGGCCTACTATGGGAGTTGGAGAGAGCAGTACTTTGAAAGTCGCATCGGATGCACGGACGGTATCGAAAAACCATTGCTTTTGTACTGCGCCCCAGATGCTCTTGTCAGGCCCGTCCGGCATATTGTTGGGACTGCGGTAGTCACGTCCTTCGACCAGCCAGATTTGCAGGTCCTTGCCCCAGCGGAGGGTGCGGTAGGTTTTTTCGCCCATAGGTACCTGTTCGCGGAACGTGGCGAGCCCTTGTTCCCATGTTAGGTCGAAGTAGTTCTGTCCAGGCCATGCATCGTCCTTAAGGGTATCATGGTCGTCCTTGATGAAGTAGCTGCTGACTTGATTGTGAAAAGTACGCAAGTAAGGCGTTGCGTAAATGCGGTTCCACTTAAAGCGCGCAAGGTCGATGTTTTTAGCGAAGGGACCAGGCTTGTCGTAGTATTCGATGTCGCCGGTATGGACAAAGAAATCCGGGTCTAGCGCTAGCATCTGTGGGTAGATCTTGTGGCCATTGACTGGATCATCACGCCGTGGATATTCGCCGCAGGTCGTGACGACGAAACGTATGTCGCTGGCTTGATCCATTTTAGGGGCAGTGCGAAAGCCACCTTTGAGGCGGCAATTGGCATCGTTGTGTTTGCCCTCGACCAGGAGAGCATATGCTGTTCCCGGTTCAAGGTTTTTGAGTTTAAACTGATGGGTGTAATCGTTTTTCGAATACACGGGCTGCCAAGTAGTGGAGCGCCTGGGGCTTTTTTGACGCACTGGTTGCCACTTCGTTGAACGCCTTAAACTCTTTTTATTTTTTGGCCAGTAGGTAACTTTTATGCTGCCTGATTGACCGACGACACTGCCGTTCATGACGCTGAGGTCTTCGTAGATAGGCTGTTTTTTTGCGTCTTTTGTAACGAGGTCGAAGGAGTGGCCGTCGGTGGTGCGTTCGGGGTGTGCGGTCAGGCGGGTCCAGATGATTGCCGAGTCGCAGTCGACTTCACCTATTTTTATGCCATTGCCCATGTGGACTTCGGCATGCAATTCGAAAGCGCCAGTAAGTAGGCAATAAATTGCAAAGATCGCGCCTGATTTTTTTATTCTCATTGAGAAATTACAGTTCGCGAATTTGGACGTTCTTGAACCAGACTTCGTCGTTGTGATCTTGCAGGAGGATGGGACCAGCCCATGAACCGAAGCCTTCATTCTTGGAATATTTGCTCTTTTGGAAGCGTTGGTTCCAGACGTCGCTGCCGACTTCGATGTCGACGATCTTTGCACCATTGAGCCAATGCTGGATGGTGATGCCGTTGGTGAGGATACGCGATTGGTTCCATTTGCCGACGGCGTGGATTGGTTTGCTGTCGGGGGCGGCTGCGAGTTCGTAAAGAGAACCTGCGCGGTGTGTTGGATTCTTACCGTCCTGGTGCTTCGCGTCGTCTAAAATTTGGTATTCGAGCCCAAGCGCGCCTTTGGTCCGATACTTTACGCCGCTATTGCCTGCTTCGGAAATCTTCCAATCGAAATGAAGTTCAAAGTTTTCATAATGCTGTTTGGTGATGATGTCGCCACCTCTACTGAGTCGGTGGACGACCCCATTTTCAATGCTCCAACCTTTGGTGACGGCATCGCCGTTTAAGTTCGTCCAATTCGAGAAGTTGTCGGAGGCAAACAGAGAGGTCCATTCGGTTGAGCTGGAGCGGACGGCCGTGTCATCGGCGGTGAGCTCCATGATTCTTATATTACGAAAGCGGTAGATCTGGCCTTTTTCACCATGGTGCTGAAGTGCGATGTATCCCTTGGCATCTTTATGGTCATGGATATCTGTCGTTGTGACGCCATTGACGGAGATTCGAATATGGTCACCAAGGCATTCGATGCGATATTTGTTCCAGCCATGACGCTTGAAGCAATTGCCGGCGCGTTTGTTAAATGCAGCGATGGACTGCTCTTGTTCCTCTGCGGATGCTGCATGATCTCGGTTCGGTGAGATGAACCATTTGCGGCGTCCCTCATCGTAGAGGCCGCCGGACCAGTTTCTGTCGGACGGGTCAACTTCCGCCTGATAGCCAAACATCCTATTTTTTGATTTGTGGCTGCGAAATAGAAACCCTGAATTAGATTTGCCCTCTGGCATTTTCACTTCCACTTCAAAGATGAAATCAGAATATTCCTGCACGGTTGATAGAAACCACTTTGATTTTTCCGTGGAGAGGTGGATTTCTCCATCCACGATTTCAGCCTTACCCCAGTCGTACGGATTCTGCCAATGTGCGAGGTCTTTACCATTGAAGAGTTCAATCCATTCGCCTGCGAATGATGTGCTTCCTGCCAGCAGGCATGCCGTCAGTATGCTAATCCAGGATTTCGTGTCTTTCATATTATATTCTGTGTTACCTGTTATATAATCTACAGGCGATAGAACTCTTCCCAACCTTTACGTGGTGCTGGGTCGAGCAACGTATTGGCAGCTTTGTTGTTGGTGATCTGCTTGCTGTTGATGTCGAACTCTAGTTCGCCGCCGAAGCGTTGCGATAGCACGCCGAGGTTGAACACCTGTGTGAGTGGACCGCTGACGCTAAAGGGCGAGCGCGCTGTTTCTTCGCCCTTACAGGCGAGTAGGAAGTTGGCGTAGTGATTGGAATTCTTTTGCGAGAACTTTGGCAATTCGTCGCGCATCGCCTTGTATTTTTCACGCGGAACGATTTGGAGAGGCTCCCCGTGGTGGCCGCCTTGGAAGGTGAGTTCCTTGCCGTAGAGCACTTTGCCAGGCTTATTGAGTGTGGTGGGGCCGTGTGTGACTTCGCCGGTTTCTTTGTTGGTCACTGGCTCGCTGAATTCGGCTTCAAGTTGTGGCTTGTTGTTGACGCCATCATACCAACTGACTTCGCAGGCAGGTAGATCGGGGCCGCGCTCTGGGAAATTGAAGCGTATTGTCGAGTCGTCGGGATAGATTAAGTCGCTGTGGTTGACCCCGTCTCGATGAATGGCGGTGACTGTTGTGGGCAGGCCGAGCTCTAGAAAGCGGTGGCAGGTGTCGAGAATGTGTGGACCCCAGTCGCCGAAGCAGCCGCTGCCATAGTCATACCAACTGCGCCATTCTTGTGGGTGTAGCTTCTTGCTGTAAGGGTGTGCTTGTGCGACGGTATCCATCCACTGCTCCCAATCGACGCCAGCGGGGAGCGGTTCGCTCGGATAGGCGGTGGTGCTGCTGCCCCAGCCATGCCAGCGGCGAGGGTTGTTCATGTGGGCGGTGATGCGGGTGATGTCTTTGATGATGCCAGCTTCGCGCCATGCTTTGAATTGAAAATAGTTGGCACCCGAGTGGCCTTGGTTGCCCATTTGGGTGACGAGGTTTGGATTCTTGGCTGCCATGCGCATGAGTCGCTCAGTTTGACCGAAAGTGTGGGCGAGTGGCTTCTCGACATAGACGTGTTTGCCGAGTGACAGTGCCAGCATGGTGGCAGCAAAGTGTGAGTGGTCGGGGGTCGCGATCAGCACCGCGTCGATCTCGTCAGCCATTTGATCGAACATCACGCGGAAGTCGGTAAACGCCTGTGCCTGTGCGTACGTTTTCGGCTGTGGTTGTGGTGTCTCGCCTACGGCACTGGGCTCGAGTGGTGGGAGGGGTGTGATTTGGTGAGCGTAACGGGCGGCGAGTGTGTGGCGCCCTTCGAGGTCGATGTCGCACAAGGCCACCACGTTGCAAAGGCCTGAGTTCAGTAATGATAGACGGTCGCGATTACCTTGATTGCCAATGCCGATGACCGCGAGATTGATCTTGTCGTTCGGGCCGAGACCACTTGCGGACTTGTTGCCCAGCGCGATGTAGGACGGTAGTATTGTCAGTGCGCCGACGGCGACAGAAGATTTGAGGAAGCCGCGACGACTGATGCTGGATGGGGAGTTTTGCATGTGATTGGAGTTAACACTGTGATGAAGAAGACTGTTTCAGTAAAGACCGCTTGTTAGTTTATTTAATAAACAAACAAATTTTCATTTTCATGCTTTAGCAAGTTCAAATAAGTGTTTGGGTAGGGAAATGTCAGCCAAACAGCGATACGACCGTAGTGATATCCGCCGCCTCAATGCGGTCAATGTGTTGGAGCAGTTGAGAGTGCCGGGCGTGCTCTCGCGTGCGAAAATTGCCTCGAATCTAGGGCTGACGCGTGCGACGGTCTCTAATATTGTAGCAGCTTTGATTGCATCGGGGTTGGTCTCCGAGACTGAATATATGGTTGGTGGGGCGGGGCGTCCTGGCTTGTCGCTGGAGTTAAATCCACGGGCGGGCTGTATGGTGGCAGTGGAGATTGATTTGGATCGGATCTCGATTGTGATGGCGGATTTTGGTTTGGGGGAGTTGTTGAGCCAGAGTGTTTTGGTAGAGCCGGACTCCCCAGCTGTGGAAGTGCTAGCGGCGGCTGCAAATTTGGTCGAGACTGCGATGGTGCAAGCCACTCGTTCGGGGCTGAGGTGTTTCGGGGTTTGCGTGGCGTGGGCTGGTTTAGTGCGCCGTGATGCGGGCGAGTTGGCTTATGGTCCGACTTCTGGTTGGCGTGATGTCGGGGTAAAGGCGGAGTGGGAGGCTCGGTTTAAGGTGCCGGTATTTGTTGAAAATGAAGCGCATGCAGGTGCGTTAGGCGTGCATCATTTCGGTGCGATGGCGGGGCGTCGCAATGTGATCTATTTGAGCTTAGGTGAGGGGCTTGCTGCGGGCGTATTTGTGGACGGTGTTTTGTTGCGCGGTAAGCAGGGCTTTGCTGGACAAGTCGGGCATACGGCTTTTGTTGAGGGTGGTGCTTTTTGCAGTTGCGGTAAGCGTGGGTGCTGGGTGTCTGAAGTGGGAGGGGCAGCCGTGCGTCGAAAGCTAGCGGCGGCTGGTGTTGATTTGTCCGAGTCGAGCGAAAATACAGTGGATTGGTTGGACTCGGTTCAAGCGTTGGCGGCGGCGCAAGACCCTCGGGTGTTGCAAGTTTTGCAGGAGGTTGGCGCGCAGTTGGGGGCTGGCTTGGCGCAGTTGGTGCAGACTTTCAACCCCTCTTTGGTTGTGCTGGGAGGGCGTTTGGGTGGTTTGATGCAGCCTGTCCAGGAGGTGATCGAGGCGTCGCTGAAATCTGCAGTGCTCCCTAGTATGGCAGAAGAATTGGAGTTGCAGATCAATGATGGCGAAGCGGATTGTTTGCGCGGGGGCTTAGCGACGGTCTTTAATGCGGTGATGACGAATCCACCTTTGGTAAGCGATTCATCGCGAGTTTAAGAATTCTCGCTCTATGAAAGCTGGACTAGGCGCAGCAATCTTGCCACCTCGGCAGCATGAGCGGTGAGGATCTGCTAATTACGCTGCCGCATGCTCTTTCATCGTTCGATAGTCGAGCTTGCCCGTACCGAGTAGAGGCAGTGCTTCGACCAGTTGCCAATCCTTGGGATTTGGTTTCCAGAGGTTCGGGATGTCGAGTGCTTTGAGCATTTCGCGGATACTGTCTTCGGTTAGATCCGTTGAAGTGTGCAGCACGCAGAGTTTCTCGCCTTTGCGCTGATCGGCGATCGCAACGACTGCGAGCGCATCCGGCCCGAGCTCGAGTGCTTCTTGCAGTACTTTTTCGACTGCACCGTGCGAGATCATTTCACCGCCGAGTTTGCTAAAGCGGGAGAGGCGTCCGGTAATCGCAAAGAAGCCGTCGGTATCCATTAGGCCAATATCGCCGGTATCATACCAGCCATCGTGCAATACGGATTCGGTGAGTTCTGGTTTCTTCAAGTAGCCGACCATCACGTTTGGGCCTTTGATATAAATGAGACCAGCTTCGCCAGGAGCAAGGGTGTCGCCAGTTTCTGGATGCACAATTTTCATCGCCATCCCAGGAAGCGCTCGTCCGAGGCGGTCTTCGCGGTTGCCGGTCTCTTCGAGGTTATCGATTTCGACATTTGGTAAGCTCAGTGCGCACACGGGCGAGAGCTCCGTCGCGCCGTAGCCTTCGAGTGGTTGCACCCCGAAGCGTTTCTCAAACATGGCGGCAATACGCGGCTGTAGTTTTTCGGCACCGGTAAATACATAGTGTAAATTCGCAAATTGTTCGGGCTTGATCTTGCGAGTATAGGCCAGCAGAAAGCTCGGTGTGGTGAGAAGGATCGAGGCTTTATATGTCTCGGAGAGTTTGCCGATGGCTTCGCCTTCGAGTGGATTGGTGTGACAGGCGGTGGTGATGCCCGATATGAGCGGAAACCAGAAGGTCACGGTGTAGCCGAAAGAATGGAAGAACGGCAGGGTGGCTAGCATCACGTCGTCACGCTTTGGGCTGACGACAGAGCGGAACGATTCGATGTTGGACAGCAAGTTGTGATGGCTAAGCATCACGCCCTTGGGCTCAGCGGTGGAACCACTGGAAAACAGAATCGTCGCCACATCGTCTGGCTGAATGCGTGTGCCGCCGAGCAAAATTCGTGCCGGGCGCAGGCGGGCTTTAAGAAAGGTGCGGAATTTTTCTGCCCTGCTGATGTCTTTCAGCAGGTCTTCCAAGTAGAGCACATTTTCGGCGAGTGGTAGCTCGGGCAGGACCTCGAGGAACTTGCGTGAGGTGAGTACGGTGCGGATTTCGCACTGTTCCTGCGCGGAGCCTACACTTTGGGCAGGGGCGGTGTAGTTGAGGTTGACGCTGATGCGTCGATCTAGGGTGATCGCTAGATTAGCCATGGCTGATCCTGACCCTGTCGGCAGTAAGATGCCGATACGATGCTCCTCTTTTGTAGTGTGTGCACGGATACGCTCGCGCAGGATCAAACTGGCAATGAGGAGCTCGCCGAATTTGAGCTCCCGGCCGGAGCTGTCCACGGTTGCCAGTTTGCCCCAGTTGCGGCGGGCCGAATCGATGAACTCATGGCCGAGGCTCTTGCGTCCTTCTTTGACCAGCTCGAAGGAATCAACCGATAGCTCGCTGACCGCTTGCTGAACTTCGAAGGTGGTCGAAGTAGAGCGAAGCGGTGTGCCGAAATGCACGCTCACCGGATAGCGAAAGTCTTTGCTGAGGCGGATCTTCGGCATGCCTTGCTGGAAGCTGGCAACACTGCCCCATGCGCCACCGATATAGACCGGAATAATCGGATAGTCGGTGCCTTTGACGATTCGTTCGAAGCCTTGCTTGAAGGGGCGCAGCATGCCAGTTCGGCTCAGTGCGCCTTCCGCGAAGATGCAGACGAGGTAGCCGTCATCGAGTGCGGTGCGGGCGGTCTTGAGCGATTTGAGCAACTTCTTTGGGTTGTCGTGGCCGTGAATCAAGATGACCTTTGCGAGCTCAACGATACGCTTCGTTATCCAACCAGAGTTGTCGTAATATTCGCGCGACATCAGCATACGGACGCGGCGTTGCTGGCTGGTAACAATCAGTACGGCATCCATCAGGCTGACATGGTTGCAAACTAAGAGTGCAGGTTCGTAGGCGGGTAGGTTGTCGAGGCCACGCACGCGGAATCGGTAGCAGAACCGAGTGACCAGCATGAGGACGAATTTAACAAAGAAGTCGGGCAGCACCCAGAGGCTGAAGAGTGCGAGCGCCAGAATGCCACATGCGAGCATAAAGAAACCATTCTGCGCAGTACCGCCGAACACTGATGAGTTGACGTAGATCAGTCCGCTTGCAGTTAGGATTCCGAGCCAACTCATGAAGGCGTTGGTTGCTTGGATCGCACCCACTCGGTCTTTGGGGCTGCGGTATTGAATAAATGCTTGGAGTGGCACAATAAAAAGTCCTGCTGCGAATCCGAGCACGGCCATGCTGACCGCCGAGAGCCAGATGTTGCCCTCTGCGAGCGTGCCCAATACTCCGAGGCTCAGGCTCATCAGCAGTGCACCCAACGGCACGATGCCGAACTCGATCCCACGACCACTGAGCCAACCTGCGGTGGTCGACCCCACGCCAATGCCGATCGCGGTGAGGAGGAAGAGGCGCGTCGCTTGTTCGGGGGAGAGGTTCAAATGTTGCGCGCCGAAATCGAGCACATTGAGTTGGATGAATGCCGCAGCCAATGAGAAGACCGCGAGTGCCAGCACCGCGAGTGTCAGAAAGCCGTCTTTGCGAATTTCAAGGAATGTCTTAAACACTGATCCAAAACCGTTGAGACTGAGGTGACGATCCGGGTGCGCGGGCGTTGGTTCAATCTGGAGTGAGGCAGCAAGCCCCAGGCCCGCGATGATCAAGCACACGCTGGCCGCGAGGCTGAAGTTTTCATGAGTCAAGAGGCTCAGTTCAGGAGCGAGGACCGTGCCACTGATAATTGCCAGAAAGGTAAAGAGTTGGATCGAGCCATTCGCTTTCGAGAGTCGCTCGGAATCGACCATCTCTGGTATGATGCCTAGCTTACAGGGGCCAAAGAAGGCGCTCTGCGAGGACATTAGAAACATGGTGACATAGAGCATCATGCTGCTTTCCAAGTAGAGCGCGGTGATGCCGAATGCCATGACGATGAACTCCACCACTTTGAGCTTTACGATCATCGACTGCTTACTGAACTTATCCGCAAAGTTACCTGCGATCGGCACGATCAGTAGGAATGGCAGCGCAAACACGAGGCCAACAAGTGCTAAAATTGTCGCGGAACTCGCCTCGCCACTTTCAATCGCTGAGGCATTCCACGCGATCAGCGCATACACCATGATCAGTTTAAACACGTTGTCATTCATCGCACCTCCAAACTGTGTGAGGTTATGCCACCAGAATGTCTTTGGGAGTAAGTGCTGTTTCATAGAGGGGTGAGTGAATACGGCTGATTAGTGCTCGGGCTTGATCGTAAAATAGCCGATACTGGCTCGCAGCGTCGATATTTTATCAACTGTGGCGAAGTTGCTTGTTATAATAACAAGCAGCGTCGCCACTATTTAAATGGATTCTGTCTTAAAGCAACGCGTCGAATAAGATCTCGGCAGGGTGCTTAGCGATGCGGCCAGTTCCATCATGGATTTGATGGCGGCAAGATGTGCCAGAGGCGGCGATTAGAACATCGCACGGTGCGTCTCGCACGGAGGGAAATAATATGAGTTCGCCGATCTGCATGGACAGTTCGTAATGTTCTTTTTCGTAACCGAAAGAACCTGCCATGCCGCAGCATCCGCTGGGGATCATGTGGACTTTGTAGCCTTCGGGGATTTGTAAGGCGCGTACGCTTGGCACGACGGATGCGAGCGCTTTTTGGAAGCAGTGTCCGTGCAGTTTGATCAGTTGCTCCTTGGCCTGAAATTGGTCGGCTCGAATACGACCAGCGTCGAATTCGCGCACCAGAAATTCATCCAGCAATAAACAATGCTTGGCTAAGCTGCGGGCGTCGTTTTTGAGAGAGCCCTCGGCGAGATCGATGTATTCGTCGCGAAATCCTAAGATGGCGGATGGCTCAATGCCAATCAGTGGGCAGTCTTCGGTGATAATTGGTGCGAGCTGGCGGATGTTTTCGTTAGCGATAGTTTTGGCTTTGCGAAGTAGGCCTGCGGATAGCCAGGTGCGAGCGCTTTCTAAATGATTAGGGATGATGACTTGGTAGCCAAGCCGTTCGAGAAGCTGTATTGCTTTTTGTCCGAGTCGTACATCGTTAAAGTTAGTGAACTCATCGCAAAATAGGTAAACGCGTTTCACGGAGACCTGAGGAGAGAGGGCTGAGAGCTGGGAGTTGGTAGGGTGCTGAGATTTGAGGGCTGAGGATTTAGTCTGACCTCTAGCTTCTGATGCCTGGCTTCTGATCCGGTGCCATTGCTCGAGTGTTGTACTGTGTAGCTTTGGGATGCTTCGATCGGAGTGAAAGCCGACGATTTTGTTGAGTATCTTACGTAGGGGAATAGTGGATACGATAATGTTCCATAGCCACGGGGCACTGGAGGCGAGGCGGCTGGTGCGCGTAAAGTTTGCGATGAGTTTGGTGCGTAGTGGCACGCCGTTGGCATCGTAATAATGTTGCGTGAACTCAGCTTTGAGTTTGGCCATGTCGACGTTGGAGGGGCACTCCGATTTGCAGCCTTTGCAAGAGAGGCAGAGGTCGAGCACGTCTTTGGTCGCTTCGTTGTTGAAAGGATTCGTGGTATCGATCGGATGCATCAGTGCGTGGCGTAGACTATTGGCGCGGGCCCGGGTACTGTCTTTTTCATTGCGGGTGGCCATGTAGCTGGGGCACATGGTGCCGCCAGCAAGCGGGCCTTTGCGGCAGTCGCCAGAGCCGTTGCAGTTCTCCACCGCATTGAGTACACCTCTATTACTGGAAAAATCAAAGATCGTCTCGTAGTGTGGGTCGGGTGTTTGCGGCCCATAGCGTAGGTCGGTATCCATGGGCGGAGTGTCGATGATCTTGCCTGGGTTGAAGCGATTGTCGGGGTCGAAGGTTTCTTTGATCTGCCGCATTAGTGCGAAGCATGCATCGCCGACCATGAAGGGAATGAATTCGCCGCGGAGGCGGCCGTCGCCATGTTCGCCACTGAGCGAGCCGCGGTATTTTTTGACCAGTGCTGCCACGTCTTCGGCCACTGCGCGGAAGGTCTTGAGGCCAGCCTCGGTCTTGAGGTTGAAGATCGGACGGGTGTGTAATTCGCCGGATCCAGCATGTGCATAGTATACGCATTGCTTGCCATGCTTATCGCGCATGAGTTGATCAAATTCCGCGATGTAGTCAGCGAGTTCGGTGACATCGACGGCGGTGTCTTCGCAGACTTCGCGTGGCTTGTCGTCGCCGGGTAGATTACTGACTAGGCCTTGTCCGGCGCGGCGTAGTTCCCAAACTTTGGCTTCGTCGGCGCCTTTGAGCACGGGGAAGTGCGTGCCATAGCCAGCGGCTTGGATGTTTGCCGCGACTTGCTCAATAGTGCAATCGACGGCGTCTTCGCTATCCTTACGAATATCGATCACGAGAATGGCGCCTGGATCACCGACAACGAAGAAACGATTTTTGGCTTGTTCACGATTACGCTTGGTGGCTTCGAGAATATGCCGGTCGAGCAGTTCGACGCCGAATGGTTTTGAGCTGAGCGCCGGCAGCACGGAGCGGAGTGCCTGATCAATGGTGTCGAAGTGGGCGCAGAGCAGGGCGCTGTGCTGTGGTGGCAGCGGATCGCAATCGAGTACAAACTCGGTGCCGAAGAAGAGCGTGCCTTCCGAACCAGCGATGAGCTTGCAGAGATTGAAGGGTTTGTCTGCAGCGGGATCGAAGACCTCGGCATCCATCAGTAAGTCCAGTGCGTAGCCGGTGTTGCGGCGCAGGATGCTGCGCTTTGGATAGTGCTTGGTGATGAGGGCGCGGTTGGCTGCGTCGCCCAGCAGCATGCGGCATTTTTGATAGATGGTTGCTTCGAGGCTGTCGCCTTGGCATTTTGCTTCAAATGCGTCGGGGCTGAGTGCTTCGAAAGTAACTTCGGATCCGTCGCTCAGGTAACCTTTGCAGGCAATCAGGTGCTCGCGAGTCGAGCCATAGACCAGCGAGTTAGAGCCGCAGGCATTGTTGCCGACCATGCCGCCGATCATCGCACGGTTGGCGGTGGACGTCTCAGGGCCAAACAACATGCCGTGCGGTAGCAGTGCGTGGTTGAGCTCGTTGCGCACGACCCCTGGTTGCACGCGCACGCGGCGATTCTCGGTATCGATTGAGAGGATCTGATTTAGGTGGCGACCTGCATCGACCACAATGCCACTGCCGACGACTTGCCCCGCGAGTGAGGTGCCCGCGCCGCGTGGTATCAGGCTCAGGCCAGTCGCTTTAGCGTAGAGGATGAGCTCGCGAATGTGCTCCGGTTTTTCGGGGAATGCGACGGCGGCAGGCAGCTCTTGATATTCGGAGGCATCGGTCGCGTAGAGCTGACGCAGCGAGCGATCCGTGTGGAATTGAAAACTGAACAGATCAGGCGTGACGGCAGAAGACATGTTGCTGCGCCTACCAGAACTTCAGCGGGTTGCCGCCTTGTTCGATGGTCACGCCGTTTTCGCTGTGTGTGCTGCCGCAGCTCGTGAGAGCGGTAGCGAGTAGAGTGGCAATCAGGAGGCGTAGGAGTATGG
>Ga0206125_10002927_pt1 | contig 17181 bp, 17 predicted proteins | sample Helgoland_Spring_4_FD_148598 | JGI IMG/M metagenome (GOLD analysis project Ga0206125, IMG submission 148598) | Pelagic subsurface seawater microbial communities from Kabeltonne, Helgoland, North Sea - Helgoland_Spring_Bloom_20160331_1 | ecosystem: Environmental > Aquatic > Marine > Epipelagic ... | reverse complement strand
TTTAGGAAAGATATAATTAGACAGAGTTACAAACAGTTTAACCCGTTCTGTTTTGGTTAGTTTTTCTTGGTTTATTAGCAGATCATCCAACACTTTCTCATAGAGCATTTCCATCTTTTCCTTTATGGAAGGTCCTTCTTTTTTTGCAGGTCCTCTTTTAGATTTTTTTCCTGCTTTCTTTGCTGAATTTGGATCGAATGGCATGTGACTTAAAATTAGATTCTAAACTAAATGTAACCAAAAAAGTTTACTTTTTTAACAACCAACTACTAGACTGTATTTTATCACCCAGTCCATCAACTAAAGTAATTCCCATTTGATCACAGATTGGTCTTTCTGGGATGGTATTATTGTTCTGATCTCCTCCATTTGCAAAACTTAACTCATATTCTGAACCAAAATCTAAAGCAATCTTTTCTATAGTTTTACAAACGGTTCTGTCCTCATCAATTGATAAGATAGAATGATCTACAGACTTTATGTTAGAGACAATAAAAAAACGCTCTGCTTCCTGCTGAAATTCCTTTGATCCTTTTAAAGCTCTTTGATGGTCACTATTTACAATTACAAACAATTTATCTGCCAATGCTTTCGCATTGTTGAAATATTCGATATATCCTTTGTGTATTGGATTAAAATATCCCGACACAATCATTCCTTTTTTCTTACTCATTTTCTTTTTTTGACTACCAAAATCATCTTGAACTCGAATAATATCATCTTCATCTGAGGGGTTATCGGCATCTGTATGTTGCCAGATTTCGCTACTACGTAAAAGTCGTCTAAGCCTATTAAACGATGTCTTTCTCCTTGTTTTAAAGCAATTTGATCTCCTTCATTATAGAGTTTCATCTCATTATCTATGTCAGATTCGCTTCTTATAATTCCTGCAGAACCTTTGAATACTTGCCAAATTTTCTGCACGCCTATTACGATATTCCCAAGATAAACGTGCACTTGGGTTTACAATTAGTATTTTAGGGCTTAATTTACCTCCAAGTTTTAGTGTATTCAGATCTAGACCTTCAAAGAATTGATTTGAAAACTGTTGTGCTTGTACTTATTATAATTGTTCTAATTGATTAGTTTCTATATTTAATACTTTAAGTTTATCCTTAATTAATATATTAAGTCTGTCTTTCCCAGAAAGATAGGATAAAGAGTAATCTTCATTACGACTTTCTCTAAAATTACTATCCTTAAAAGCTTTGTCTAATGATAATTCTTTAACCTTTTTATTTAATAAATCCTTTCTAACAAAATATGCATTATTTCCTGCTTTATTACAGCCAACCAGCGAATATCCCCTTTTTAGTGCTAAATTATTAATTGCTGGTAAAGATGCCCCAAAAAACAAATTACTATAATGTTTTTTTGTTCTAATGAAATTTTTATCATAAGGTACTGTAATAAGTCTCTCTCCCCCAAAAACAGCGTTATATTCCATGATAATTATTGATGGATTTAATTCAGTTAAGTCAATTGCTTTTAAAATATGATAATCATTTCCATCAAGGTCAATGTGAAGTAATCCAATATTTGTAAAACCTGTATTTTTTAACAATGTATTTATGTTATCTAAATCTATAAAAATAGCATTTTGAATTAAATCGTATTTCCAATAAATTTTTGATTTTTTCAATTTTTTCATATTATAATCAGAGCCGTCCATAACAAAACCTTTCCAGTTGTCGTTCATCATTAAAAAGCGAGTGTTTGATTCTTGATAATCCCCAACACCAAACTCAATGAAAATTTCATTTTCAATTTTAGTATTTTTAATTAAATATTGAATAATACCATCATCCCCCCACTGACTAAAAATTTTAAATTCATAATCGTTAATATTAGTTGAGCTCATTAAATATTGTTGTTTTGATAACAAAGCTCCAGTCGCCAATAATTGCGTATCATTTGAAAAGAAATTCAATAATAGTTTAATTATATTTTTCATAAAAAAAAATTTAAGTTAGAGGTGGTTAAAGTTAAATGTTTAGTAATTCAATCAATTTCTCATTAAATTAAGAATTATAATTTACTAAATAAAAAAATCTAGCAACTGTTTACTAGCTGAATTAACAGAAAATTCATTTTCCAATAATTCTTTTCCGTTTAGACCTAAACTTGATCTTAGAATCGAATCCTTTAATAAAAGCAATGCATATTTCTCTAGCTCATCATGATCCCCACTAGAAACTATATAACCTGCATTATTGGCATTGATAAGCTTCTGCAAGTCATTACCACTGTTAACGCATCCAAGTATAGGCTTACTACAATTCATATAGCCCAATAACTTGCCAGGAAAATTGTGAGTTATATGATCTTTATGTAAACTAAAAAGACCAACATCAAATTCACATAACATATTGTGATATTCTTTCTGAGTTACGGATGGAATATAAGTAATATTATTTAGATTATATTTTGATTTCTCTGACAACAAAAGTTCTACTTCATCACCATTACCCACAAATAAAAAATGTGCCTCTTTTTTGTTAATAAGCCTCTTAGAAAGCTCAATAAGATTACTCATTTGTTGGGCTTGACCAATATTACCTCCATAAAAAAAAACGATTTTATCTTCTAAATTTAATTTTTTCCTGTAATTGATAGTAAATGGATCAATTTTAGTAGATTTAGACCAATTATGTAATACTTCAAACTTTTTTGAATTTAAATAAAGTGATTGAAAGTAAAGCATATTTGCTTTAGACATAACACCTATTTTACTAGCTGATTTATATGAAATATTTTCGAAGAATTTAAAATAATTATGTATAAATGATCCTTGCTTAATTAAATGATTATCAACTGCCCATTGAGGAAAGACATCTCTCAAGATTAAATATGATTCACACTTCCAAAGTTGTTTTAACTTCAACACTAATAAACCAAAAAATATACTTGGTGAATAGAAAATAACACCATCTATCTGCATTTTGTTAAGATATTTACTTGTATAGAACCAGGCACGAAAGGATAACAAGCTTTCATTATATGCACGTTTTATTCTAGAATTGTTTTTTATTGCACCACCTCTAAAATATACAACATTTACACCATCTATTATCGAAATTTGCATTTTTTTCTCGAGATTAGGAGCAGGTGTAAGAACTGTAACTTCATTTCCTTTCTCCAATAAATCAATAGCAAGTTCATGCATCATCTTAGCTGCTACCTTAGAGCTATGTGGGATATAATCATCAACAATAAATAATAATTTCATTACAATTTAGACCAAACAACTCTATTAATATAATCAGTATAAGAAAGGATAATTCGCACTATTTTCTCACTCACATTTGGCATAGAATAATCAGCAACTGGCCTTAAAGTTCTTTCTTTTCCTCTTTTCTGTTCAAAAATTATTTTCAATCCTTGCATTATGCGTTCTGGATTTAAACCAACCATCATTACTGACGCTTCCTCCATTGCTTCGGGTCTTTCATGTGCTTCACGGATATTCAATGCAGGGAAATTCATAATCGATGACTCCTCTGAAATGGTACCACTATCCGATAAGACAGCTTTAGAGTATTTTTGAAGGTAATTATAATCGTGAAAACCCATAGGTTTCATCAATTGAATTAAAGGATTGAATTTAACACCAGTTTCACTAATCTTATTTCTCGTTCTAGGGTGTGTCGATATTATTATTGGTAGTTTATATGTTTCGGCTATTAGATTTAAGGTTTTAACTAAACTTATAAAATTAGAGGAATTAATATTTTCTTCACGGTGAGCTGAAACTAGAAAATATCCTTCTTTTTTTAATTTTAATTTTTCCAGAATATCAGAATCTTCAATTTGCTTTTCATAGGACTTTAGCACCTCATATATAGGAGAACCTGTTTTGATTATTCTATCTGCAGCTATACCTTCACTTAATAAATATTCACGAGCAATATCACTATAAGTAAGATTAATATCTGAAATATGATCAACTATCTTTCTATTAGTCTCTTCAGGAACTCGTTGGTCATAACAACGATTTCCTGCCTCCATATGAAATATTGGGATTTTTCTTTTCTTGGCAGCGATAGCACAAAGACAAGAATTCGTATCTCCCAATACTAAAAAAGCATCTGGATTTATATTTTCTAAAATAGGATCAATATTAATTAATATTTGACCTGATGTTACAGTCGCATTACTTCCAGCCGAGTTCAAAAAGTAGTCTGGTTTTCTAAGACCTAAATCTTTGAAAAAAACTTCATTTAATTCATAATCATAATTTTGACCTGTATGAACAAGAATATGATCCATACTTTCAGAATCATCTAGTTTTAAAATTACTTGAGAGAGCCTTATAATTTCGGGACGAGTACCCACGACTGTTAATACTTTTAATTTTTTCATATTTTTTTTATTTAGACATCTTCAAAAAAAGTATCAGAATCTTCCGAATTGTAAGGTTCGTTAATCCAAAAATTAGTATACAAAACATCTTCTCCAATATTTTTAATATTATGAGTATACCAAATTGGCATATCTACATAGGCTGGTTCATCACCATTAAGATAAAAATCTAAGACCTCATCTGATCCAATTTTTCTTAATTGAATTAATGCTTTTCCTTTAATAACTGCAAAGCGTTCAATTTTTCGCGTATGAAAATGATTTCCTCTTGTAATCCCTGGTTTTGTGGTCGAAAAAGAAACCTGTCCTCCAAAACCCAAACGAATTATCTCCACAAAAGAACCTCTTAGATCTGTATGTTGATTGAGTTTAACTGGAAAATGATTTGAAATATCCATGTAGCACCTAAAAGTGTTAAATAAATTTAACTCAAATGTGCTATTTAGCTCAGGGATTTCTCCTTTGTCCTGATAAATTTCTTTATATTTTTTTAACAAAAATAATAATTTAGATACTTTACATATTGAGGTATGTGGCACGTAGTATAACAATTCATCTTTCTTTTCTCTTACTGCATTTAAAATCTCAGACACTAATTCTCCAACATAAATTAATTTTAATTCACCGTCAATCTCAATTTTAGGTAGTTCTCCATGAGAGACTTGATGAGAAAATGTAGCTACCACAGAATTATAATATGGTTTGCCAAATGGCCCAAATACGTTAGGTATAAGAAGCCCAGTAATGGACCCTCCATTTGAAATAGCCCATTTCTCTAGTAAAATTCTACCCTTTTTTTTTGATTTCCCATAAGGGTTCTCTAGATTTTCCTGGGATGATGAAGAAAAAATAATATGTGCTTTACTTGAAGTTCTTTCTAAAGAGCTAATTAACTTTTGAACTAGTTCAATATTTGTATTATAAATTACTTCTGGATCATTATGTCTATTCATAGCCGCTAAATGCACAATAACATCACATTGTGACACAAAATTATCCATCAAATCTTTATTATTAAAAAAACTTATATCATAATTTACACAAAAATAATCATCAGGTAATAATTTTAAGGTATTGTTTAAATGTGTCCCTACAAATCCTTCTTGACCTGTTATCCCAATTTTAATCATTTTTAACTGTATTTTTTAAGATTTTATTACAAAAGTAATTCAAATCATAACGGTGTTCGTCTTCAATTTCACCAATGGCATAATCTGCCATTACTAATAATTTAGAATTGTTTTCAATTGACTGAATGCAAGTCACATATCCTTGTGGTATATATAGTACATCTAGTGTTTTTGCCTTTAACTTTAATTCCTGATAAACTAAACTTTTTGATGGTATATTCCAATCATCAATTTCTATTAGTTTAATTCTAAAACTGCCCTGAACGGCACTAAACCAACGTTGTTCAATTTTGTGACCTTGCCAGCCTCTAAAAATCTTAGTACTACTGTTTTCAAGGATATATATGCGCTTTATGGCGCTAGCGTTAAAAAGATTATTATAATTAAGGATGCCACGTTGATCAGTATATGATTTTCCTTTGATTATTTTTGGTGAACACATAGTTTTTGGTATTTTAATTTTTTACCGCCTTCTGAATAAAGTCTAATTTTATTAGCAATTGTTTTATTCCTTCTGTGTCTTTTTGTACAGTATTATGAGAATTATAATCTTCAATACTAGATAATTCTTTCTCTCCTTTAGAAAAATAACTTGAGTAATTTAAGCTTCTATTATCAGCAGGAATACGAAAAAAATCTCCCATATCTTCCGCCTTCATCATCTCCTCGCGTGTACACAAAGTTTCGTATAACTTTTCCCCATGTCTTGTTCCTATAATTTTTACATCATTATTTAAATCTAACATTTCTTTTAAAGACTGAGCTAAATCTCCAATGTTACTTGCTGGTGCTTTATTAACAAATAAGTCACCAGGATTACCATTCTCAAAAGCAAACAGCACTAACTCAACAGCCTCGTCTAAGGACATCAAAAATCGAGTCATTTTTGGATCGGTAATTGTTAAATCGTTACCTTGTTTTAATTGGTTAATAAACAATGGTATAACAGAGCCTCTGGAACCCATTACATTTCCATAACGGGTTAAACAGACTGTAGTGTCTGTTAAATTGCGCGAGGCGGCAACGGCTACCTTTTCCATTAAAGCCTTAGATATTCCCATAGCATTAATTGGGTATGCAGCTTTGTCAGTACTCAAACAAATAACTTTTTTAACCTTATTAAATCCTGCAGCATCAATAACATTTTGTGTGCCAAAAACATTTGTTTTAGTTGCTTCCAATGGAAAAAACTCACAAGATGGTACCTGTTTTAAAGCTGCGGCATGAAACACGTAATCAACACCTCTCATTGCCTTTTCTACACTATTATAATCACGTACATCACCAATATAAAATCTTAATTTTCCGTTATTCAGTCGTATACGCATATCATCTTGTTTCTTTTCATCACGAGAAAAAATACGTATTTCACTAAAATGATCAGTGTGTAAAAAACGTTGTAATACAGCATTACCAAATGAACCTGTACCCCCAGTAATTAAAAGTGTTTTATTATTTATTCTTTGCATTTTATTTATTTATTAAATATTATTTAATATCTCAATATATCTCTCAGAAGTATTTTCAGCAGAAAACTGATTAATATCGTATTCTAACATATTCATTTTATTAATATTAATCTTCAGCATTAATTCATAAAGTTCTAAATCATCTAATGGATTAAAAAAAAACGATTTGTTGTCCGCTATTTCTTTAAATACCTCAAGATTCGATATTATAAGAGGGATATTAAAATACATTGCTTCCACAAGTGGCATACCTAGACCTTCAAAAAGCGAGGCTGAAATATACGCTTTACTCCCCTTATAAAGATGTGATAATTCAAGATTAGATATATTACTAAATATTTTTATTCTGGATTTAATATCTTGCGGTAATCTTTCATAAAACCTCAAATCTTCCTTAATACTTAACTTTCCAACTACGAATAAATCACTTTCTTTTTCGTTATTGCAATATCTTTCAAATGCTTTTAATACTGTGATTGTGTTTTTATGAAATGCTTGTGAAGAAATTGTTAAAAAATAATTTGATTCACTTGACTTTTCAATAGTCTTCGAATTTTCATCATACTTACTAAAATTAAAATAATTATATATAGTAAATATTTTTTTAGAATCAACAAATTTAAAATTATTCAGAATATCTTTTTTTGTAAATTCCGAAATAGTAATAATTATGTTTGAAATAGCAACAGATCTAGGCACAAATAAATGTCTTTGAAATCGCATTAAAAAATTTGGTAATAATTGTTTTCTCAAATACAAAAGGTCATGAATAACTAAAATATAATTACATGATTTAAATAACGCAGAATAATTTCCTGTAAAAAGAATTGTGTCATTTTTATTTAGTTTAAACGATAAATAGAGAAGATGTTGATGATAAATTCGGAATAAAACATTAGACGCATTAAGGCCTTTCAAAATAAATTTGTTTTCAAACTTTTTAAAATCTTCTAATTGTGTTCTATCACATACAATTATAATTTTATTATAATTTAATTTATCACTTTGTAAAAAAAAATAATCTAATAAATTAAACAGATACTCTTGATAGCCAAAAGCTTTATTTTTCTTATATACTAAAGCATCTATAACTAAAGTTCTTCTTTTCATATTCTTTTATTACCAATTAACAACATCTTTGTTGGTTGTTTCATTTCACTTTTATATAAAAAAAACTAATTTAACGAAAATTTTTATGTCTTCCGTTGTAACTTTTCAAAACACTCATTTTTAACTCTTAGTTCTTCAACATAATCTGTTACTTTTTTTTCGCTGAGATAATAAAATAAATTTACTCCAGGAAACCTATTAAGTAAATTTCTTAATAAATCCAAGAAATATAAACAGTATATAAATTATTATACGTAAACATTTAATTATGAGATACCTACTTTATATTGCTTTTAACTTTTTACATAGTGTATTAATATTATAAAAAAAAATCAATACATATCTCGATAAAATTCTGAATTTATAATTATTCCTTGATAAGGAATAAACAAATCTTCATAAGTTGAAATAGATTGGAAAAAAACATAAACTGCATATAAAACGAGAAAGAATAAAACAATCACTCTATCTCTTTTATATTTAAAGACAAGTAACTGACTTGCAAGTAAAAAAGTCTCCATAATACTAAAATATAAATTGCCCCTACTAATTAAAATAACTATAGAATTTGAAAATAAAAAAAATATAATCAAAGAAAACACAAAACCATTAAATAATAATCTGTAAGTTTTTATTTTTTTGGAAATTGTATTATAAGTGGTGAAAAATAAAATAAAATAAAATAATCGTCTTAAATGGCCAGAAAGACTAAAATTGACACTTGAATTATCAACTATATTAGAATAAAAATCTATTTTACTTCTTGCAGATTCTTGTAAATAATCTCCAATACCAGAAAATAATAAATTTGGAATCATTGATTGACCAATCACTATAGCTAAGAATAACACTCCAATTATATTACGCTTTTTAAAATCTCTATTTAAAAAATAATAAACAGCAAAAATTAATGCAGAAGAATGAAAAAGAAAAGCAACAAAGACTAATAAAAAAAACCTAATGGGCCTCTTGGCTAAAACAAACTTTAAAGAATATAAACATAATGCTAATGCCAATAATTGTCTATTTGAGCCTAAATAGCCAATGGTCAATGCATAAATCAACATCAAAGATATTATTGGAAATGGACTTAATTTTTTATTCGCCTTAAATATTAAAAAGTAAAATATTAAAGAATGAATAACTAAAAAAATAGTATAATTATCAGTAAATAATCGAACTATATAAACCATAATACCATATCCTAATTCAAAACCTAAAAAAGCTTCAATTAAAACAATATTAATTTCGGACGTATTAAGAAAATGATTTAGATAAGGTAGCCAATCTGTTCCTGTTTCCCATCTCAATCCTATTTGGAAAACTAAAAATAAAAATAAGATAGTTTGTAAAATATTTTTTTGTGTTTCATCTATACTGGAGCGTAATTCCAAATAGGAAAAAACAAAAAACAAAAAAAAAGTTATTAAATAGATAGACACGCTAAGAAAGGGTTTTGTACAATTTACACATTCTATCTAAAACAATTTTATTAGAGAACTTGGTTTCATAATAAAAATTAAAATTATTATTTGTATTTTTTAATCCGAAATTTATTTTTTCAATAATAGAATCCACAGTGTTATCAAACAAATAACAACTCGAAAAAATAATTTCAGGGATACTACACTTATTTGAAGCAATAACTGGTTTATTGAATAAATAACCCTCAATAATTGGCAAACCAAAACCCTCTCCATACTGAGCGGTCATTAATACAATATCACAATTTGAATATAAATTTAACAGGTCTGCATCATTTACATAGCCAAGTAATTCAATATTCGTTAACCCTTTAGTTTCTATCTGTCTCTGATAATATGATAAAAGCGGGCCTTTTCCTGCAACCGTAAATTGAAAATTTTTATTTATTACCTTTTCAGCCACATCTATTAACAAATCTATTCTAGCTCTATCTTCTATACTTCGAACGATTAAAATTGATTTTTTTTGTTGCATTCTTTGAGAAAACTTATTCTTTAAAACAAAATCCTCAAAATGAGAAGTGTTGGGAATTATTATATAATTTTTACTATTTCCGTACAAAGATTTTTCTTTAGCGAAATTAGAGATAAAATGGACAATTGAACATCTATAATAAAGTAGCTTTTCAATAATATAAGATAAAAAAATAGGTTTTTTTTTACTTTTTCTCATATAATAAAGTCCATCATGTACTGTAAAAATATTAGTTTTAAAAATCGAACAAAATGAGAATAACGGATTATGACTATGTATAAATAATTTAGTTCTTTGACTTATACGAAATAAAACTACATTTAATATCAAAGGCCAATACCAGCAATTCTTTATAGAAATACAATTAAAACTACCATTTTTGTATACCCTAGTATTCGAACCCCAGTGGACGTAATAAATACCATCGAAATTTAAAGCTCTTGATTGAAATTCAATAACATTTTCAACACCACGTTTGTGCTCATTGAATGAATTAAAACCAAAATAAACTATATAATTTATACTCATTTGCACCTATGCTTTTTTTGTTCATTAAAAAAATTCTCCCATTGTAACATGATTGATTCTGGTTTAAATTTCTGAACAGAGTTTATTGCATTTTTGGATAGGGTTTTCCTAATATTTTCGTTATTAATCAGACATTCTAATTTTTCGGAAAGCATAATAACATTATCACTTTCAAAAAATAGTGAATTGGATTCATTCAAGACCTCTCTAATACCATTAATATTAGATGAAAGTATTGGTAATCCGCACTCCATAGCTTCGAGCACAACTAAAGGGAATCCTTCCCATCTAGATGGCAAAACATAAATGGAAGCACTTAAATATTGTTTAACAATATTTTTTTGCTCATTTAATAATTCAATTCTATCATGAATTCCATGTTTAAATATTAGAGCTTTTAATGAACTATTATTTTCTACTTGAGACCCAACAATCTTTAGTTTCCAAGTACTGTTTTTATTACAAACTAGAGCAAATGCGTTTATTAACAATTCGAAGTTCTTTTGATATCCATATCGACCAACTGATATTATTACATTTTGATCAAGTTTTGATTTTTTGTTAGAATTGAAAGTCAGCGCATTATTAATTTTAAATACATTTTTACACCCATCCAATAGTGCTGCGTCTTTTGAATCTTCAGTCAGGACAATTAAATTATTTTTTGTTTTTGCTTTCAGCCTAAAAAACAAATTTAATTTATTTATATGATTGCAATACTTGTTATTATAATCAACATGCAATATATTGTATGAGTTTTTATGAAGGCCATCAAAATGATCTAAATTGTCTGATAAACCATGCCTATGAATCAGCACAAAATCTATTTCTGAATCTCTTTGTAATAATTTTTTATATTTAAAATATACTTTCCATTTTATTAACAAAGACATTATAATCCTAAATGGAGTGAATAAGTTCAAAAAATTCTTAAGATCGGATCCTAATGAAACTATCTTCACATCTTTGTCTAGCTCATAAAAACATTTTATTTTTTCGTTCCAAAGCCATATTTCTACTTTATGCCCATTTGAAACAAATTGTTCAGTTAAAAATACTACAACTTTTTCATAACCTCCTTGTATATTAATAGAGTCACAGAGATGAATTATTTTCATTTATTGTTATTTAAATAATATATTATTAATTATAATTACTTTGCCTAAAAAAATAAATATAGAATATATTTATAAACCAGAAACATCATCGGAACATTGAAAAGAATTACTTTTTTATTTTAATACTTTCAAATTAAAAGTTATTCCATCCAATGGAAATAAATGGGAAAGTCTTACTTCATAAAATACCGGGAATTTATGTGCAAAACGCACTAATAATTTATAAATAAATCCTTTTTTTTGTATCCCCCTATCGAATTCAATATTTTTTTGCAAAAACCTGGCCTTGGAATATTGGTAACGTTTACAATGGACGTGATTTGGATCAAAATATGAAAACCAAAATATTCCAAAGAAATTTTTATGGGTTGGGTCTATCGTTGCACAATAGCTCCTGAAATAGGGAACACTAATAGTAATAGTTGATTCATTTTTACATATACGAAATAACTCTTCAACCACTTTCATTGGCTCATCGAGATGTTCTAATACTTGATCCATCCATACTTCATCTATTTCATTGTCTTTGAAAGGATATGGAAAATGATTTAAATCATGTACAATATCAACACCTGGAAATTTCAAAATATCAACACCTGTAAATCCTTCTTTTTTTGAAGAGCCACAACCTATGTCAAGTTTCGTACTTATCATTTCATTTTTTAAATTTTTCATAGTTTATAGTTTATAGTTTTAAGATTTTATTTTTTAATGAAATTTTGAAAGATTATAATTCTTCAAAAAATCAAGAATAATATCAACGTTATATTTTCTCTCTATATCTTTATTTGTTAAATACGTATAAGTATAGCCATTATATCCTAATGAATTAATTGAAGGATCAGGTAATTGAAAATTTTCTTGATCCAAATTTATATGAGGAGCCTTAAAATACTTGGAGAGTTGGCGTATTCGTTCCACAAGTAATGGATATTTTATGAATTCATTTGTACTTAAAAATAGTATTGGTTTTTTGTATATTATAGAAAAATGTATTGAAGCGCTAGAATGAAGAATTGTAAATTTAGCATCACGCACTAATTCACATGTTCTATGTTTTACAAGTTCTCTTCCTCCAAATACACCCAGTTTGTAATTTGCCCGTGGGTGCAGAGCAATTATAATTTTTAACTCATGTTTTTTTTCTACTCTATCAAAAAAATCACATAATTTCTTTTGATAATTTTCAAAATCCTTATTGGAAGGTTTAATATTATTCACGGTTACATAATCTGGATGAAAAGGGAAATATTCATCCAAAAAAACAATAAATGGTTGATTCATAATCTTATCCATTTCTTTAAGTTTTAAAGCTAATTCATAGTCAGGGTGATTAATTGCAACTACATGATTTTCATTAACATATTTTATTTGAGAAGTGATTTTGATATCAATTGGATTAAAATTATAGATTCTCTTGTATAGTAAGTATGCCCAACTTAATATTTTATTTTTTATAGAAGTCTTATAGGTAGAAGCAAAAAGAAACACTCGTTGTCTGAAATTTAATTTTAATATAAACGTTGAATACATCTCAAGTTGAACAACCTTACTTGTTTTCAACTTAAGGATTCTATATAATTTTCTATTTTTCCAATTATTAGGAAAAACGGCAATATATAAAGTCTCTGTCTTAATGTCTTTTGAAAAACTTTCAATATATTCATTGATGTTTTTTATTTGTACAGATTGATTGTTTTCAAATTTATTATGCATCTCAATACCTGGGTAAAGAAATTTAGAGATGTCTCGATACTCTAAAAAATACCCAGCCTCAATAAGCTGCTTAATTTGAAATATATCATAAACCCTTTGAGTTAAGGGCTCATGATCAATAAATACAATTTTTTTTACAGACATAATTTTTATTTTTTATGGATATTGAATGCTTGTATAAAAATATTTCTAATAATATTCCGATAGATATAAAAAAGAAATACAAGTATTACAATAAAAATAAATAACTTAACAACAAATATTTGCATATCAGATATTGTTGAGAGATAGGGAAGTCCATAGTATAATAAAAACATGATACCTAGAAAACTAATAAGAATCTTACTTGGGAATTTTATATAATATGAATATTTAGAATTAGAATAATATAATAAAATTAAAAAATTAATGATATTTGATAAAATGTTAACGATCACTGCAGCTTCTAACCCAAAACGCGGAATAAGCAGGGCATTTAAAAAAATATTAAATATTGCTGATATTAAAATTGAAAGTGTTACTAAACCAGTATTTTTTCTTTGATAAAACATTAAGTTTAGAAGACCTGTGATTTGACTTATAAAAAAGGAGAAACAAAACATTCTTATTAACGGTTCTGAAGAAAAGTACCTTGGCTCAAAAAACAAGATTAATAATTCTTTAGAGAATAGAAAAATTACTAAAGACACCATTCCAATAAAACTAATGATGATGCTATTTGCATTACTCAAAAAAGATTTTGCTTCCTTTTCTGGGCGATTTGTAGCTTGATCAAAGAAAACGGGTGTATAAGCTGTGTAAAATGCAGCAGAAGCCAATAAAATAATACTAGAAATACGAAAAGCCAAAGAATAAATTCCTAGTTCAGATTGTGACAAATTGTTATCAATAAATATTCTGTCAGATAAGTTTAATACCCATGCCGATAAAAGGCTTGGCAACATAGGTGCTGAATATTTTATCGATTGTTTTAGATACAGCCAATTAATATTAAAATAAAAATATTTTTTTGATAGCCATAATGCTGGTACTATAGAAAATAATGAACCCCATAGCATTGCTTTAACATAGCCTTCTGCACCTTCATTTTTAAGAATTAAATAGTAAAGTGTAAAAAATGCAATTAAAAAAAAATTTGACAGAGATAATAAGGCAAATGATCCTGCTTTCAAATTTAATTGTTGAATATTTTTAAGAAAAATAAAGATTCCAGTTGTAAAGGCATATAATATGGTATATACATAATAATTATAAAAATTAACTGAAGGAAATATCAAGCTTATATAATCTGAACCAATAAAGGATAATATTATAACTATTACGCCAATAATGAGAATAGAGGTAAAAATTGATCCTAAAAATATCTTTTTCTTTTCATTGCTTTCAAAATCATGGTATAATCTAAAGATTGATTGTTCTACTGCTAAGGTCATTAAAATTGTAAATATTGCTGCAAGAGTTTGCATAGCACTGATAATTCCAAACTCTTCATTACTAAGGTAACTTGTGTAAATAGGTAATAATATAAACGCACTTAGTGCTGTGATAAGATTAGTGCCAGTATAAATAAAAGTACTGGTTATTATTTTAGACATTTTAGCTCTTTATTTAAAGAATTATAAATTAGGTCATTACCTAATTTATTAGGATGATAACCATCAATATAAACTGCTTCATCACCATGTGATAATGGATTTACAACTTCTATTAGTGAATTATTTAAGGCAAATTCATCATAAATTAGGTTGTAGGTTTTTACAGCCTCACAGATTCCCGCATTTCTCTCTATCATCTGTCTTGCTGGTGTAGGTATTTTTATAACAATTATTTTTTTTACATTATGAAGGATACAACGATTAAAGTATGAAGTTAAGTTGCTTTTAAATTTATCTACAGGCACATCAGCATTTTTTACATCCCTTTTTTTTATTTTCTTTAGAGTTTTCCAAAATAAAAATTGAATTATTTTTGGCAAATGGTTAATGAATCTGTAATGAAAAGAAGTTTGTTTTAAATATCGGGGAGCACAATCCACTATGCCCAATTGCAATATGACAATATCAGGATTATAAAATTCTAAGGAATCTCCTCCTTCTTCAATTAATCTATTAGAATTAGCCCCTCTACTAGTGCGATTAATAAAATGGATAGATTTAATATTTTGTTGCAATTTAAAAACCCAAGTATCTTCATATTTCAATTCTACTCTTGGCATAGCCATTGAATCACTAATAATTAAGGCTTTTTTCATACCTTCTAATTTGGTTTTATAATTAAAGAATATATTTTTTTTGATATTGTGAAATGATCTTTAATAGATAATAATCTTTTATTGTCAGCATTAATAAACGCCTCAACTTGCTTATATAAACCAGGTTTGAAATTTTGATCTAATGAGATATCCATTTCATGTTTAATGACATGAACACTTCCTTTTTCCTGAACATGTAAATTTTCCATGGGTTTTAAATAGATTCTTCTATTTTCAGTTAATAACTCTACCCCCCATCTACCAGCACTTTCCCAATTTGAAATATATGAAAATAGAACACCTTTTTCTGTTTCTCCTGCCCCAACAAAATTAGTTTTACTATGCCAATCTAATTTTCCAGGCTTAGAAAAAGCTTTTAATACTTTAGGCTTCCCAGCAATAAAAAAGGCTAAATCAACTACATGTGTACTATTGGCAAAAAACCAATTTTCTTTGACTCCTTCAGCTTTTTTTAGAGGTTCTATTGTGTGTGCCCATTCTGTAAATTCAAAATGCATTGATTGTAATCCTCCATCTTCAATGATTAATTTTTCTGCTTCAATTACAGATGCATAAAACCTTCTATTATAGGCAACATATATTGAATTTTCATAAGGCTTTAAGTATTGTTCATTTTCTAGAAGTTCATCAATACTGATAGCTGCAGGTTTTTCAACTAATATTTTTTCTATACCTGAATTTATAAGTTGATGTATTATTGACATTAATGTTTCAGTCCCTGTTGCTATTATAGCTAGAGTGTTCTTGTTTATTTTATTAGCTTTAAGGTATACATCTAACCCGCCAGTTTCAGGTGTTATCTCTGTTTGCTTTTTAAATAATTCAGCAGATTTAAAGCCTCTTCCAATTACAATGAACTCTTTGTTCATTGCTTTTAGAACTTTAGTGTATTCTATGGCCATAGTACCAGTGCCTATCAGTAAAATCGTTTGCATTTCTATTAAGTTATTGGACAAATTAATGTATTTGAATCACAGATTCTGTTGTATGAGTTTAAAGCCCCTTCAATGAAAGGGATATGAGAAGTACAAGCCTCTTGGTAACTAGGTAAGTTTGTATGACTGTTTATTAAAATATCATTTATAATTCTAGTCGTTAAAGTACTCTGATATTCATTTATAAATTGAACAACAGTCTCATTAAAATTGTTTTCCTTTCCTAAATATATGATCTTTTGAGCATCTCCTTCTTGAATTATCCAACGACCAGATTTAGTAAGTACACAAATAGTAATATCTTCATAATCTCCATCTAATGAACAAATATTAAAATTGTTACCATTATTAAGCTTGCCAGAAATAGATCCTGTGAATTCAATACAATTAGATCTTTTACTATTAATGACTTTATTGTCGATTCCATTAAAGTCTAGGTCCATTACTTCGGAGTTAGATAAAAAGCTAATCAAATCAATAAAATGAAGTGCATTACAAGCTAAATCCCAATTACCTCCAAAAACTTGGAAATTAACAACATCTTCACTTGTAGATAATTTATTTTTTACACCTATGTAATGT
>Ga0206125_10002925_pt1 | contig 17208 bp, 15 predicted proteins | sample Helgoland_Spring_4_FD_148598 | JGI IMG/M metagenome (GOLD analysis project Ga0206125, IMG submission 148598) | Pelagic subsurface seawater microbial communities from Kabeltonne, Helgoland, North Sea - Helgoland_Spring_Bloom_20160331_1 | ecosystem: Environmental > Aquatic > Marine > Epipelagic ... | reverse complement strand
AAGGAGGAATGAAGCCTGGCTTATTTTTAATTCTTTTTTGTTGTAAATCTTCATCATATAAACTATAAAAATGCTTACTAAGTGGTCTTACACCGACTAGTTTCATTTCCCCTTTAAAAATATTTATCAGCATTGGTATTTCATCAATCCAAAATTTTCTAAAGATTCTTCCTTCCGGTGAAATTCTAAAATCGTTTTTTATTTTACCTCCCTCTTGTAATTCATTTCTATTGTATACAAACTCCTGAAGATATTCAGAAAAAGGATGCATAGTTCTTAATTTATGCACTTTAATTATTTTACCATTTTGACCAATTCTATTTAAACTAATTAAAGGAGCATAAGTTGGGTTTTGGTCATAACAAGGATCTTTAACCTTTTTCGCTACAAAAAAAAGAGAATGATTTATTGATTTTTGGTCAATTATTTCAAAACCACATGAATATAATCTGCCATATACCTCTGCTCTTGACATAACTCTTCCTTTACCCTTGGTTAGATGAAAATATATTTTTTTTGCAATTGGTAGTTTTGGTAATACTCTAGAAAAAATATAGTCAAAAAAATATATTATTCTATTAAGTATCGGAGGATATTTTTTTAATATGGCTGACCTTCTGTTAGGATACGTAACGACCTTTCCAAGATATAATCCAGAATATGGTAAAATTGTATTAACCGTTTCAAAAAATTTATTTATAAAACGAATGTCATTAACTTTTTTCAAGTTAAGTATTGAAGAAAATTTACCAAAAGTTAACTTCTCTAAATTAATTTGATCTGATGTAGAAGTAAGGTAATTACTTCTTAAGGAAAGATCAAAATACAAGTTAATAAAATTTGACAGCTTAGGGTTAGATACAATATCTCTTTCGACAGAATTAAGAGTAAAGCTGTTGTTTAGTTGTTTTTTCTTATTTTTTCTAAGAATTGATAAACTTTTGGACTTAAAAATTAAATCTTGTTCATTCTTAATCAAAAATACCTCCATAGCAAAGAGTGTTTTTAATTTTTTTCAAATATACAAAATTTAATTGAAATGAGTATTTTTATCTAAAACTCACATACTAAAATAATTTTTTTTGAATGTTTTTAACATAAAAAAATTCATTTCTTTAAAAAACATAACCAGTCATTGTTTGAATGATTGTGTGATTTCCACAACCATTCCCTCACATCAATCGATTATGAAAGCAAACACGTAACTATGTCTTTGGATATTCTGAGAGATACTCAAAAGTTAGATTTTTAGTTATGTAGTGCCTTAATATAAAATTTTTAAAAATTATTTACTGGCTTTTATTATAGATTTTAAAACACGCTCAGCAGTTTTACCATCCCATAATTTTGGACGTTCTGGAGATCTATTTAGTGTGAGAGTATTTCTATATTCCTCTCTAATTCTTTTAATATTATTTCCAACTAATACAGAAGCTCCTCCATTTTTACGAAGTGTTATGGGGCGTTCTGTATTCCATCTTAATGTTAAACAAGGTGTTCCTAATACTGTACTCTCTTCCTGTAAACCTCCACTGTCAGTTAACATTATTTTTGCTTTCATATTTAGTTTTAACATTTCGTGATAACCCAAGGGATTTAACAATAGTAATTTTTTATTTAAAATTATCTCATCCCATAAACCAAATAGTTTTAATTGATTTTGAGTTCGCGGATGTATCGGCCAAATTATTGGCATATCTTCACTAACCTCATCAACCAAAAATCGAATAATAGGCTCTATGATTTCTTTTTGGTCAACATTAGAGGGGCGATGCATAGTCATCAATGCATAGATAGGAGTACCTGAATTAAAAAATTCTAAATCATTATTATTTTGATAATCAATAATATTCTCTTTGATAATATTTTTAATTTTTAATGCTGATGCTTTGGATCTATTGGCCTCAAGAGTATCAATCATAATATTTCCAACAAAACTTATTTTAGAATCTGGAACACCCTCTTTTTTAAGATTTTCGCCAGAAAGCACATCTGGTGTCAATAGTAAATCTGACAACCGATCTGTAACAAGTCTGTTTATTTCTTCAGGCATTCTTTCATCTCCTGAACGTAAACCAGCTTCAATATGACAAACTTTTATATGAAGTTTTTTTGCTGTAACTGAGCAAGCTAAAGTTGCATTTACATCTCCTAAAACAATTACCCAGTCAGGTTTTTCTTTTAAAAGAACTTTTTCAAACGCAATCATCGTATTACCAACTTGTTCAGCATGTGAACCAGATCCAATACCAAGATTAATATCAGCATCAGGAATATTTAAAGCAGTAAAAAAAGCTTTAGACATTCTATCATCATAATGCTGACCTGTATGAACAAGAATATGCTGAATTTTTAAATCATTTTGTTTAGCGGATAAATTATTTTTATTAATGACAAGAATAAATGGTGCAATTTTCATAAAATTTGGCCTTGCCCCTACTACTGAAATTATCTTCATAATATTTTAAAAATTAATTATAACAATATGATATTTTTACTTTCCAAAAAAATAGTTTTATACATTCAATATTTTATTGTTTTTGTTAAATTCTATTTTTTTCTGAATCGAAATTTTAAAGCACTAAAATCGATGGAGTTGAATTATACAATGATTTACTGTCATCATTAATTATAAAATCTTTATCTCCATTTTCAAGTTTATCCAAAGCTTCCTCATGGTATTTGAAGTTATTGAATAGTTTTTATTTACAACTGAATTAAATGTAACCTTATCAGTTATTTTAAATCTTTTTTGAACAATTATATCACCTTAATCCAATGACTCTTTAACAAAATAAATCGAAACACCAGTTTCTTTTTTACCAGTATCATCACGTAAAGAGTCGTGCAAAATAGAAGTAGACTCTACATTATTAGTTAAAAGACAGTGTTTTTTTAATCATCTAAATTTAATTATTAAGTACTTTACAACATTTTTTATATTTTGTAAAACAAGCTCTTTTAACCAACTCACGAAATTATTTACCCATCTGTGAGGATGAGTATTTATAATGACCTGATTAGGTAATTCATCATTTTCAAACTTATTTATCAAATCAATTGTTGAGTTTATTTTATAGTTAAAACCAGAATTAACCTTATCTCTAACACTGATATCTTGCCTATTCCACCTACGCCCTGTATCCGTTATGTAAAACACCTTATTATAGTCAACATCGAAATAGGGTTCACCTATAATATCTAATTTCTTATAGTCATACTTTTTCCATATATCCCTATTGTCCCATTTTGTAATTGGGCTTCCGTGCATACATACTGTTTTAGCAGGATAAAAAGTTCTAAATAGATCAAGTTTTCGTTTAAAATGCATATATGACTTGTCAATATTTCCCTTAAAAAGAGTCATATCTTCATAGTGATACGAAACTTCATGACCTAAAGAAACACATTTTTTAATTAAGTTTTCTTTAAATACATAAGGGACAATTCGAAAATAATATGAAGCAGTAATTCCAAATTTATTTTCAATTTTAGCCATTCTCAATGCATTATTTGGGAGTCTATCAACATCATGTCTTAAAACCACCGTTTTTTTTTGGGGGTTTAAAATAAATTCCTCAAATGTTTGAATAGAATATCCAGATTTTAAAATTGTCTTCAGAAGCCTAGTATAAATGTTGAGTGTAAAATCCATTATTTAAATCTATTTTGAAAATTAGCGTTGTCCTTTATTATTTGATTGCTGTTTGGATAATTCTCCACAAACCAGACTAAAAAGGCAGAAACATCTATTTTGTCAGATAATAATTTTTGTCTTTTAACCTTCCATTGTTTTTTAAGAGAATCATTATCTAATAGGTGCTCAATTTTTTCAAGCATTTCTTTAAACTCATCAGGTTTAAATCCAAAAGTAAGACCATATTTATGTTCTTCTTCTTCCAAATATGAAATTCTACCAACAAATGAATTCATTCTGATGGCTGGAGTACCTAAAATTGCTGCCTCCGATGTCATTGTTTGACTATCGCCAAGAAACATAGTAGCATAAAACATTAATGAATGAACTTTTTCAGGTTCAACAAGTAATTGATATTTTTTTAATTCAGGCTCAATGTTTCTCTCTGTTGTGATAAATATTTTTCCATGAGGTTCTAAGACACTCACAAGTTTTAATTTTTGTTCCAAAGACATTCCTAAAACACCTATATCGTGATGTGCTTTAAATACATTGAATCTCATAATAAAAAAGGGATCTCCTTTTTTTAGCCCTATTTCATTTAATATTTCAATGTTTGGAGTAAATCGGTTAGGATGCAGATATGCAAGCTCATGAAAACCGGAATAAAAAATAGTTTTCTTACTTTTTCTGTGACCTATTAAAGAACTTGGTGATAAAATCGTATCGGCAAAAGGATGAGCATATTTTACAAACAAGGGCTGAACATTATCATCATCATCATCAAGTAAAATAGATTTCATTTTCGTTAACTTAGAAATATGAGTTAACGTTATTGACGATCCAATACCTATTTCAATCTTATTTTTAATTACAAGCCTTAAAACTTTATAATTGTAATTTAGTTGAGTTAAAGCTTTACCTGATAATGAATCTCTTTTTTTACCTATATTAATATATTCAATGTTATACTTTTCTAGTAAGACTTTTGCAATAGGTATATCTTTCACAGTTACCCATAAAACATGACCTTTTTGACTTAATTGATGATATGTATTTCTTAATAAGTGTACATGACCTGGATGACCTATATCTATAAGAATATTCATTTATTTTAGTTTAGATAAAAAATTTAACCCTATTTTACCAACCCTGTAAAGGAAAGGATTGAGAATTTTTAGATACCTTCCATGTTCAACTAAATCACCTCCAAACTGAAGTTTAAAAGAACGGACACCATAATCTACACCAGGTTTTCCAGCCCCCATGAAATCTACCATCTTTAGTCCGTTATTTAATGCAAATTTTATAACTCCCATAATTGCAAGATGAGTGGGAAAAATCTTTTTATGGTAATTTCTATTACCTGTGTAATACAATGTATAGATGCCCCTTTTTTTAGAAAACAAACAAAAAGCTCCCCCAATTAAATTATCATCATGTTTCACAATAAAAACCTTCCCTAAACTACTCTCATATAAAGATATAAAATAAGATTTAGGCGGTAATGGCACATTTACTCTTTCTTTATACAATTCCTTCAAATTTTCGTAAAGTAAAACAACCTCTTTTTCATTTTTTGCTTCACTTACAACAGCGCCTTCTTTATAAGAGATATTAATCTCTCGTCGTCTATTGTATTTCATCTTTGCCAAAATCTCTTCTAAATTAAGACTTGAAAGATCTAATTGTACATTGTTATGTTTATGGTATTCCCATCCAGAGTTTTTATAAATAGAATAAATGCAATTGAAATCAAAATTATTACGAACCTCAAGATAAATTACTTTTCTAGTATAGAACCTGGTTACTTCATCAATTAAAGACTTGACAGCTTGGGACTTAGAATCTAATAACAGTGGGCCACCATAAACTATACCTCTCCTTGAAAAATAACTCTTAATTCCTTTTTCCTTTTGAATGGTTATGACCAAAAGTGTTTTATATTCTTCATCTTCTTCAATTGCAAAAACATCTGCAGAAAATCCATCTACTGTATTAAAGAATTTATAATATTGAGGAGATTGAAATGGTGATGTATAAATTGATAGTTCTAATAGTTTATTCCACTTTTCAACAGATATTTCTTCATTTTTTATTATTCGCATTATCTCTTTATGATTTTAATTTATTAAAATGATTTAACATCCCAATAATTTGTCATTAACTTTATAGCTATGGTATTAGAGTCAAGCTCTAATTGTTTAATTCTTTTTATACTCTGAGTTGAAGAATATTTCAATGCTAATAAAATTTTCTTCATTATATTATCTTCAGGGTGCGCTAAATGGAATCCGATTTTTTTCATTGAGATTTTTTATTTTTTCCAAACCTATATCGCATTGCTTCTTTTAATGTTGGAGTTGTATTATATGTTGCTAAACTACAATCATTGTCTAATAACTTATACTCTTTCTTCTCCAAAATACTTAAAGCTTCTATCATTGCTTCGGATGCCAATTCATAGTTTTTAATAACTAATGAGTTAAATGTATCTTTCTTACCCACTTCATATTCTTTTTGAACTATGATATCACCAGAATCTAGAGACTCTTCTACAAAATGTATCGAAACACCTGTTCTTATTTCCTGATTAAACAACACCCAAAAAGGTGTTAATCTTCCTCTATTTTTTGGAAGTAAGGCATTGTGTCTATTCAATACTCCAATTTTTGGGATTTCAAGTAATTCTTTTTTTATAAAACTTTGACTTTGATTTATGATAATATCTAGATTCAATGTCTTCAGATATTCCCTAAACTCTTCATTATTCGGGCTTTTAATAACTTTTGTTTCTATTCCTTTTTTATTTGCATAGTATATAATTGTAGGGTCTTTCACCAAACCTAATTTCGACATTTTTTTTAAAATCTTGTGCCGAATTGCTTTCCATGAATTTTTAACAAAATAGTATGGTCCCATAATTAAAAACAATGACAAAATATATTCATATTTTGATTTCCCTTTTGAAAGTGTGAGTCTATCACCGTTTGGAACAGCTAATCCTACTATATCAGATTCTCTTTCATCAATAACATCTTTAATAAAATCATATGTCTGGACAGGATCGTCCATTGTTATTATATAAATTCTCATCTTAGATATCTAAAATATTACAATAATCTTTAATAGTAGTGAAGTTCTTGGTTTTTGTTGCAAAATATTTAATTTCTCTTTCATAAATTTTTGCTGCATCTATTCCTAGATTTTTTGTTTTAAGTTTAGACCTAAGGGTGTCTTGCAAAAAACTTGCAACAGGATTGGATGCCCTTTTTTCGAACTCTCTTTCCTCATTACTTTCGTCTATGAATTCATTTGGATGAATATCGAAAACTATTGGCTTTCCATTAAGTTTAGATTCCAGATTTAGCAATCTTCTTTGAAAGGCAGTTATATATGGAAAAATTCTCATTGTTGTTCCTAAATATGGCAAGAGACTTGCACTTAAAGGAACTTCAATAATGGAACTATCTCCTTTTTTAAATAGTGACCCCTTAGAAGTTCTATATGGTAACCTTGGAGCAGTTAACCAATTTAATTTTTTCAACCCCCCAAAAGACATAAACATATCAAATCTTTGCGACGCTACAGAACTATCAATTTTATATTCACTCTCTTCCAATGCCTTATGGGTGTCTTCATTAACCCTAAGAGCTGGTGCTCTGAATGAAATAACTTCTTGCCCTGAAATATCTTCTAAGATTGCTTTCGATTCTTTTAAATGTTTTATTTGCTTTTCTAATGGCATTACATCAAACCCATTAACTCGAGTATGAGACATTCCATGACTAGCCACTTCGTGCCCATAAGAAAGGATCATTTTCACTATCTCTGGATACAACTTAGCTATGTAACCTGTAAAAAAGAAAGTTGACTTAACATTATACTTTTCATATAAATCAAGAAGTATAGGCATTCCCTCTTCAAAAACCTTTTTACCAGTATCATCACGTAATGAATTATGCCATATAGATGTTGTTTCAACATCATTAGTAAATAGACAATATAATTTATTATTTTTATTCATAATTGTAGAATTAATTTTAAGCGATTATATGCTTATTCTTGGTTTCAAAAACTCTTTATACTAATAATTATTACATTGGTTATTTGTCATAAAAACATGCTGAAATTCAATATAAAATATTTTTTCATTTATCTAATATTAGATTTTATTTAAACTAATACGACTAAGAATTTTTTTTTAGGGTTAAATAGTGGGTTATTAATTTTTTAGCTATGGTATTAGAGTCAAGTTCTAATTGCTTAATTCTATTAATACCTTGAATTTCAGGAAATTCTAGAGCCAATAAAATTTTCTGCATTATTTTTTCTTCATTAAAGCTTGTTACATAACAACCATCAAGGCCATTTAGCAAATGATTTACATCACCAACATCTGTAGACACTATAGGGCGATTACAAGCCATCGATTCCTTTATTACGTTTGGGCTTCCTTCCCATAAGCTTGTTAATAAAACTACATCTGCCGCATTAATATAAAATGGCATATACTTGTTTTTTATATTTCTTAATGAATGTAATTCAATATTAGGTTTATTAATTAATTCAAAAGCTCGTTTGGCTAGTTTGAAATTTTTAACATATCTATCGGAGTTTGCAGCAAATAAAATATGTCGTTTGTTCTTATCCCACATAGTATGATTTAGGGCCTCTTCTTTATTTATTGGATAAAACTTATTGCAATCTACTCCATTTGGAATTACTAATGCTTTTTTAATGCAAATAGCTTTTTTCATGTCATCAGACTTAACAATTGTAGAAGTCCAGAATAAAGAATTTACTACTTTAACAATAAATCGTCTATACCAATTTGCCTTAACATCACTTCCCATTAAAGATACAACAAGTGGTTTTGCACCTGCTAATGCTGCAGCAAATCCTGAAAATGAATAATGAGCATGGACAATATCAAATTTTTCATTTTTTATTTTTTTTCGAATTGACCAAATTGATTTCAGATAACCTACTAAACCCTTACCACGAATAGTAAAAAAACTAATACTAATACCATTTTTTTTTAGAGATTCACCTTGATTAGTTATAATGGGAGAAATACCATTCACAGAATTTCCACTACTAATGAATAATACTTTCATAATTAAAGTGTTCTTAAATTCCATATTATAATTAAAATAAAGGAGATAAAGAATGAAAACTTAGCCAACTTAACCACCTTTTTTTTGGTAACTAATAGAAATGAGTCCTCTTTATTTAAGTAATCTAAAAACCAAAAAGCTACTAAATAAAATATAAAGAAATGCGGTAAAGATTTTCTAAGTTCAAGCCCTTCTAATATAAACGTAAGTGAAAAAGCTTCAAAAATAAGAAAGAATATTAGTGGATATAATTTAAAAAACCTTCTCTTAAATGCAAAATATACTCCAATCCAAAATACAGTAGAAAACAAAACTTTTAAAATTAATCCTACCGAGTAAAAAGACAAAATTACTTTTGATGAGTTAGGAATTATAGTTGGAAAGGGACCTATGAGTGATGCCAAAATATTTGTTACAATTGTGAAAGGAAGACTAATAATTATCATTCCTTCAAATTCCTTTCTTTCTAACAAAGAGTTTAAATCCTGACCAATAAACTTTAGTAATAATATTTGAACATATGAATATGTAAAAATTATAAATATAAATAATAATACAATTAGACCTAGTGATTTTTTTTTAGAAACAAAATAAGAAAAGAATATACTTATTAATATTAAAATAGAAATGGCTGGTCTAAATAGAGTAATTAAAATCAAAGAAGATGATAATAAAACAATATTAATTATTTTTTTTTTTGCAATAAACTCATAATATTGATCATAAGATAGAATTATAAAAAATATAAGAATACTTTCTTTTAGTCCTGATGCATGAAACCATAATACAAATGAAGAAACGGAGTAGGCAAAAGCAGCAATAAATGCATATTTATGAGACATAAATTTACGCCCTATTCTAAACATATAAAAAGAAGCCAGTACACCACTAAAAAGATAAATTAAATTCACAAATAAATTTGAAGCCATAATTTTATACAATATAGTTATAAATAATACCGCGCCTAAATCATCAAAAGTATTTCCATAAAAAAAATATCTTGCAATTCCAGCTTGTAAAGAATCCTTTGACATGTCTAAAGCAGACAAATGATAAGTTACTGCATCTGCCTCACTAAACACGAAGAAGTTTTGATTATAAAAATAAGATATCACATTAAAAAGAATAACAAAAATAATGGAATAGAGGGAAACATTGAATATTAAATTTTTTGACTGATAATAAGTTGATGGTTTTGATAATTGAGAATTCAAAACAAAATAATAAATCAAGATAGAAAATATATTAAAAATATAAATATAAATATAATCTATATTTAAAGATAATATAAGTACTAAGTTTAATAGTAACCCAAACAATAAGTATCTATTTAAAATAACTTTAAGCATAATTTAATATTATATATTTTTTAACCATATAACACTATGTTTTTTTTAAAAAATTTAATTTTTTATTATTAATTAATACTATTTTTTTTGAGGTATTGTATTATACTTTCAACAAAAATTTGTTCAATACATTTCTCTTTTTTTACACTCTTCCATTTTTTATTATTCTTCACAAAAAACACATCTGATTTAGTGTAACCGACTGTACCAAAATTAATTGCTTGATATTCAAGCATAAAAAACTTATCGCCGTCAAAAGCAATATCTATAGATAAATTGGGAACATTTAATGTAGAATAAATATTTTCTACATAATCAAAAATACCATCAGGATAATTACAATTTGATCCATATTTATAATTATTTACACCAGAACCACTTGCTCTAAAATCTCCATTCCTGACTGATCTTTCAAAAATAAAATATTTATCTCCATAAATCAGAACTTTCCAATCATTGGTTAGATTAGGTATAAACTGTTGTAAAATAAATTTTTTTCTATTTTTTGATTCTTTTATATAATTATCATGCTTAAAGGATCTTAAATCATCTTTCAGATTATGAAAAAAATAATTGGTTTTAGTGATCTTTTTAACTAATTTAATGAGGTCATTTTTGGTTTTAGCTAAATAAACACCTCGACTTAACGCGCCTTTTGGTTCTTTTAAAACAATTGGAAAATCAATTTTATTAATTTTTTTCATCATCTCTTCGAGTGATCCGAAAACATAACTTTTCAAGGATAAATTTGAATTAAATACTTGATTTTTTAATAATTCCATAAATACTTTATTATTATTTGCTTTCAAAAAAGAATATCCTGGAATAATATTAGCTCCTTGTAATTGCAAATAATAAACAACATCCTCTATAAAATCTTTGTAATGATAGCCCTTATCTTCAGATGATGTATATAAGACATTTAAACCAGAAACATCACCAATTGTACTTATATCGGACATACAAACAAATTTGACTTTATAATTAAAAACTTTAAAATACTTTTCTAGTAGTAGTTTATTAAATCCACTTCGATAAGGAACAGAATCCCACTTAGAACCAAAATATCCTTTATAATCTGTTAAAATAATTATTGTTGATTTCATGTTATTTTTTTAAATGTCTTTTTATTTTAGTCCAATTTATATTTTGAATTTTTTGAATAATTGACTTATCATTACTTGTCAGATAAAATATAATAGGGTTAATTTTTCGATGAAAAAAAAAATATAAACTCCAAATTGGTTTTAATTTATGAGTTAAAAAAAGTAAGTTTTTAATAATCATATTATACTTATGAAACGGGTTTGGTATAATTTGATCTCCTTTATGAATCCAGTAAGTCATTTTAACAGAATAATTATTTTTATTAAATGAAAAATGAGGAATAATAATTTTTTTTCTTCTTTTAGGGTTAATTATTTTCTTTCCCTCAAAATAAAAATCTGAAAAACAAAAATTTCCTAAACTATAAAAAATATATTTTCCTTTGTAAATTTCAAATGGTTGAATTGTATGTGAATGGTGACCAATTATTACATCAGCACCAGCATCAATTAATTTTTTCGCTATTTTTGGTTGATCCCAATCTGGATACAATCCTCCTTCAACATTACCTCCCCAGTGCAAAAGTAAGATAACATGATTTACTATTTGTTTAAGTTGTTTAATTTGTTCAATCGCATTATCAAGATTAAACATATTTAAATAAACTTTGGCATTATTTGTTAACTTTGGGTTTGTATCTGAGGTTACATAATTTAAGAAACCAAATTTCACATCACTAATTACCTTAATAAGGCTTTTTACTTCTTCCCCTTTAATCAATGAAGCTCCTGTAAATTTTATTTTATTATCATTTAGAAATTGTGTAGTCTTTAAAAAACCATCTTCAAGATGATCGTAAACATGGTTATGCGCTAATGAAACAATTTTAACATTTAATGTATTAAGAAAATTTAATGTTTCTGTATTTGTAGTTAGTCTTGGTTTTTTTTTTAAATTTTCACCTTGATCTCCCTTAGCCATACACTCTAAATTCCCAACAATTAAATCTTTATTTAAAAAAAAAGTTGCTAAGTTTTTAAAAGGATTAAATTTTCTTTTAAATTGATCTATAAATACTCCATGTAAAGCAACATCTCCCAAAAACAGTATATTTATTTTGTTCATAATTTAATGTAGTTACATTTTTCTTATTTAATATTTAATTTTTTATATATATATATACGCTCAAATTTATTGAAATATAAAAAGACAATTATTAATAGAAATATAAATACAAATATTAAACTCATAACTAACCCCATATTGATCTCAAAAAAACAATAAAATTGGAATCCAAATAGTATGTAAAATACAAGTATATGCTCATATTTTATTCTAATTTCCTTATATACTTGTTGCGATATATAAGATGTAATAATCATTTTTACAATATTTGTAATTAGCAAACTGTAGACAACTCCTTTCAGTTGAAATTTTGGTATTAAGTAGTATAACAAAACTGTTAAAAGTAAAGCAGAAATTATGAATGGTATTAAATTAAGATAAGTTTTCATAGAAAGACTAATTCCAACTCCAGTAATTCCAGTAATTCCATTAATCATTAAAGCAAAACATATCGGTAAAATTAGTATTGTTGCTTCTGAATATTCTGAAGTTGCTAATAATTCAATAAGCACGGGTGAAGAAAGTTTTATTACAAATACAGATAAAAGTGTAATTAGAAAGAAAATTTTTAAAACAACGTTGTAGACAAATTCAGCATCTTTTTCTTTAAATATAGACATCGAAAACGGCCCCCATGCCATTTGAAATATACCATCAACCATCAAAACAATTGCTGCTATTTTAAAAGCCAAAGCATAAATACCCACAGAATACAAATCTAAATAAGTGGTCATCATATTCCTTTGAATTGCAGGAAGCAAGGTGGAAGTTGATACTAATAGTCCCAGAGGAAATCCGTAATAAAGCATTTTTTTAGCGTACTCTAATTTCTTAGGAATTATAATCCATTTTCTGCAAAAAACAAAACCAATAGAAGTAGTAATCAAAAGTGCAATATTATTATAAATAAGAAAGGCTATAAGATCTCCAGATGATATTACAACTAATAATAATGATGATAATATCAATAGTGGCTTTAAAATTGATATTATAGCATATTTTTTTCTATCATAAGTCCACTTTAATATATTAATGGTAAAATTATTAAATAACAACAAAACACTATACACTAAAGTTAATAGTACAAGTTGTGCATTATTTGAATTTTGTAAATAAAAACTCGTTAGTTCAGCTCTATATATTAAAAGAATTGGAATAATTAAAAATGTAAAAGCTAATTGAATAATTAAAGATTCTGATACTATTTTTCGTTTTGAATTTAAATCTTCTACTTGATAAAACCAGCGGGCAACTGCGGAATCCTGTCCAAAAACAAGAATTGAGGAAATAAAAATTCCCAATACAACTAAACTATCATATAAACCATAATTTTCAACCGAAAAATATCTTGTTAATATAGGAATTGTAAGTAAAGGAAAAAGCATACTAATAGCCTTTAAACCTCCAAAAAAAAGGGAGTCTCTAAATAAAAATTTTATTTTTTCTTTTACTGATAGTTTATTTGGATTATCAGTTTTGTTAATTAGATTCATTGATCTGCTTTTCTTTATATATATTTAAAATAATTTCTTTCCATATTTTAGCTAAACCAATTCCACCATATTTTTCAAACCAATCTTTCATTACCACTCCTCTTTTTTTGTAGGGATTAGGATTTTCAGAATAGATTTTCAAGTGTTGGAATATTTCCTCAGAAGAGTTCGTATTAATTATTGGAGGTATTGGTGTGTTGTTATCTATTTCAAATTCTTCAGAAGTTTTATTGATATAATGAAAAAATGGAACTCCACTAGCTAAAAACTCCCAGCCTGTGCCTCCCCACATAATTCCTTCAAACTCGCTAAATCCAAAGTCAACTCCGTCAAGTAAAAACATTAACTCTTTTCTTGATTTCTTTGACAACCATAATACACGATCTGTTACTCCAAAGCTTTCTATTATTTCCTTTGTTGACTCTAAAGATTTTAAAGAACCATATTCTAATAAAATTAACACTGAATTATTGTCATTTTTAGATTTAACAAACTTAGCAAATCCTTCAACCATTGGTAATTTATCTTTAATCGGTAAATGACTAACATGACAAAAGAATTTATATTTGTAACTATTTATTTGTTGTCTTAGTTTGAGTAAGTTTTGAGTTTGATTTTTAAAATTTCCTTTGTTATAGACCATTGGAATAGATACTCTTTGAAATGGTATATCAAGTTCGTCAAATGTTTGTTTAGTTAAAGACATTTCTGAGTTAAGACAAACTTTAGCTTTTTTTATAGCTGATACTTTTAATCTTCTTAATTGAGATTGTATTATTTTAGATAAAAAAGAATAATTACTCCATCCTGTTCTCACAGACGAACAACCAACACCTTCAATACCAACTCCATATGGGTAAAAAATATCAATACTTAGATTACATTTATTTAAAATTATAGGAATATGTCCTGAACATATAAAAATATCGTATCCGTTGAAATATTTTTTTAAGAGAAAAGCTGGATAAAATAATGCTGCATAATGACTGGTATAATTTACATAATGAATAAACGGTCTCCATTTTTCAATTTCCCAGGTATCGAATTCTGGTTTAAAATGACTTTGAGATTTTGTTATATCGTCTTTAAATAAAATTAAATGTGCATCAATTCCAAGATCACGAAAGTATCTCATTATTGAAAAATTATTATTATTCATATTCCCTATAAGCGCAACCTTCATGACAATGTTTTTTCAATTTTAATTTTATCAGGAAAGTTCACCAACACTCCCATTCCTTTATTTTGATAAACCACCATACTCCCTAAACTAACTGCAGAAGCATTTCCTTGCTTAACTGCTTTTCCAATATCGTTAATAGAAGAAGCACCTCCATTAGCAATTACAGGAATATCAACAGCATCTGTTATACTTTTTATCAAATCAGTATCAAAACCTTTCCAAGTTCCTTCTTGGTGTATAGCCGTCAATAAAATTTCTCCAGCTCCAAATTTTTCTATTTCTTGTGCCCAAGTAACTACATCTACTTTTTGTTTTTTATTTCCGGCGTTAGAATATACTTGGTATTTTCCAAACAAATTCTTTTTTACATCAATAGAAGCAACCACTGCTTGATTTCCAAAATGTTCTGCCAATTCTGTTATAAATGCTGGACGTTCAAAAGCATAAGAGTTTATTATTATTTTTTCTATTCCAATTTGAAATATTTTTTTTGCATCTTCAAAGTCACAAATACCTCCTCCATAAGCTAAAGGCATAAAACATTCATTGGCTAGTTCAGAAAGAATTTTAAAATTAGGCTTTCTTTTTTTATTAGTTGCAGTTATATCTAAAACTGCTAATTCATCAACCTCTAATTCATTAAAAATACGTGCTGTATTTACAGGATCTCCTATATACCCTGGTTTTTTAAAATTAATAGTTTTTACCAAACTATCATCTTGAAGCAAAAGACAAGGTATTACTCTAGTTAGTAGCATACTTATAGTTTAGCAAAATTCTCAAAAAGTTTCATTCCAAATTTATGACTCTTTTCTGGGTGGAATTGAGCGCCATAAACATTTTTATGCTGAATGGCAGAATCAAACTCTAAACCATAATTTGATTTGAGTATTGAATTTTCTTGGTTCACAACTTCTACATAATACGAATGCACAAAATAAAATCTTGATTCTTCAATAAACTTCTCAGTTAACTTACTCTTCGTGGATTCATTAACTAAATTCCATCCCATGTGTGGAACTTTCATTTTATTATCGTTAAAAACAAATTTCTTTGCTGAAGCATTGATATAACCTAATCCTTTTTCGGTTCCTTCTTCGCTACTATTAGTTAACAATTGCATTCCTAAACAAATACCGAGTATTGGTGTTTGTTCAATTAAAATCTTTTGATCTAATATTTCTTTAATTCCAGAAGTAGTGATTTTTTGCATCGCTTTATCAAAAGAACCAACTCCTGGAAGTAATAACTTATCTGCAGAGTTAATTTCTTCTAAGTCTGACGTTATTATAGAGGCGACTCCAATTTTCTTAAACATATTAAAAACAGAACCTAAGTTGCCCATACCATAATCTACTATTGTAATCATAATTGATTATTTTTTGAAGGAAAACAATATTTTAAATAAAAACTCATTGGGACTAAATTCGCTTTCGCTAATGTAAAAAACAAAGGTCTTAAACGTTCAAAACGCTTTTTATACGTTGGAAATTCGTACCAAGATTTTGGTTCTTTATCCATAATATTTTGAAACTCTTCATTTGTCAACGATAGTCTCTTCTTAAAGTATTCTAATAAATCAGCTTCTAAATGAGGCTCCGTGTTATATTCTCTCCAAGCCTCTATTCTATCCATATTACCCATTCTAACCTTCGCTGAAAGTGTATTATTCCTATAGTCTGTATTAAACTTTTTAGGCATATAATAACTGTGGAAAAATGCAGTCATTCTATTTTCTAAATGATGACCTCCATAATATCTCCAATCATATTCTTTTTCTAAAAAAGCACGCGCTTCTTCTTTATTATAATCAATATACCAAAAAGGTCTAATCTTTTTAATTCGTTTAAAAACTGTCCAATAAATAAACCTAGAAAAGGTCATTAAAGGATATGTTTTCATTGGCAGTTTTCCATATTTTTTATGAATAGATTTAATATACTTCCCATCAAAATAATTTCTTCCAACTGGTGTTATTCCTTCTGTAATAAAAGAATGTCCTTCAAAAACATATTTTACACCATATTTAGAAGCTGCTCTATACATTGTTTCCGCTAAAGCCAAATCAGTAGAAGCTTCTATCTCAGCTACACTTGCCTTAAAAAAAGATTTAAAAATATCATCTGCTTCTTTGTTATCTGTTACATGTGTATATAAATCTACATTTAATGCAGAAAGTACTTTTCTAATATTCTCAGTTGCTATAGCGCTATTCCATGTATTATCATAATGCACAGCCAATGGACGCAAGCCC
>Ga0206125_10002924_pt1 | contig 17210 bp, 21 predicted proteins | sample Helgoland_Spring_4_FD_148598 | JGI IMG/M metagenome (GOLD analysis project Ga0206125, IMG submission 148598) | Pelagic subsurface seawater microbial communities from Kabeltonne, Helgoland, North Sea - Helgoland_Spring_Bloom_20160331_1 | ecosystem: Environmental > Aquatic > Marine > Epipelagic ... | reverse complement strand
AATAATTCAAAAATAAATAGTAAAAATAATTCAAAAATAAATAGTAAAAATAATTCAAAAATAAATAGTAAAAATAATTCAAAAATAAATAGTAAAAATGTTATTATTCGTCCATTTAATAGAGAATTATCTAAACAAATAAAAAATATAAATTCATTAAATAAAAATAATAAAGATAAAACTTATAAAGAAGAAATAGAAATATATCAAAATTCGTTTGATGATATTATTAATTTTTCAAAAAAAATAACAGCGATTAAAAAAAAAGGTATTAATTGTATTATTTTTCATACAAGTAATAGTGATGGTATTATGTCAGCAAATATTGCTATAAAATTTTTACTAGAAAATAAAAAAACTGATATAACAATTATTCCAGCAAAACCATCATCAGGAATAGGAAAAATAAATAATAGATTAACAAAATATGATAATGACATGAAAGGTAAAAATATTTTAATATTAGATCTCCAATATAATGAAGAAAATTTAAAACATATTAAAAGTCTAGCAAAAAATGTATATATTATTGATGACCATGCTATAGCAAATCAAAATAATACTAACCATTTTGTTGGTAAAAGTAATCACGCAACCGTTGCTTATACATGGAAATTTTTTTATCCTAAAAAAGATGTTCCAATATATTATCAACTTATTGATAATGATGACAGAAAATTACAATTACCTTATTTAAGCAAATATAGAAGTATGACTTCTTTTTTCAATTACAGATTATTTCACAGCCCTTATTTAAAAATAAATTTCGACACAATAGAAGATTTTGAAAAGTTAGATTATGCTATAAATGGTGAGTTTGATAATATATCAACATTAGTAGGACATTATTACGATGAATTAGCAAATAATATTAAAGAACAAGTAGCAAGAAATGCTCGAAAACAAACATTTCAAGGTCATCCAGTATATGTATTAAATTATAATGATCCTGTTTTATCAAGAATGGTTGCTAGACAAATGCTAACAAACTCACAAAAACGAGGTGAAAATATTCATTTTGCTGTATTATGGGGATACGAATATATAAATCAAGCTTATAGAGTACAACTTTGTGAATTTCATGGTGGAAAGCCAAAATATAATTTACCTAAAATAGCAAAAACACTAGGTAATATTGGAAGACATCCGAAAGGAGGAGGTGGTGATAAATATGTTGGTAATTTTTATTGGCCACGTTCAAAAGATAAAGATATTTGGGATTTATTTTCAAAAAATTATTTAAAAAATAAAATTAATTAAAAAAATAAAAATTAACCTGAAGATTTTAGAAGTTTAGAATTTATATAAAGAGCACAAGAACCTAATCCCATACCTATAAAAAATCCATAATTAAAAAAATTATATTTTTCATACATAAACCCATATTTACTATTTTTACTAATATACATATTTTCTAGAATATTGTATGCATAACCCCCTGTTAACGCAAAACCTGTTATAGTAAAATATTTGAAATACATTATAATTATTTTTATAAATTATACTTTAAATATATTTATTAAATTATTTTAACATTAATTCTTCATATTCCTCAATAAAATTATTAAAGTCATTTTTATCAATCAATGTTAAAAAATCTGAATCTTTTAACATCATAGAAAACTCTTCATTAGTACTATTAAGTTCTTCTTCAAATTGTTGATGAATATTTTCTTTATTTTTATATTTACTGTACAGTGTTGTGTAAATAACACAATCGTAAATACTATCTTCATTTTTTTCTTTATTTCCATTTGTTTTATTTAAGTCTTTAATTAATAATGATTCACACCATTGAGGAACAATATCCATTTCTGGGGGACCAAATAATTTAAAATTAAATAAAAATTGTTGGTTAGATAATTTATTATGAAAATCTACTAATCGAATTAATGATATGTCTTCTTTTGGAAAAAAATTATATTTAGGATAATTATTATTAAATATTCCCTTAGGTCCTAAATAATTAAATTCAATTTCAAAATTAAATTTATCATCATTAAATGAATAAGTATAATTGAAATTAATTCCATTTAATTTATCATCTTTTTCTAAATTTAATTTATTAATTACATAACTATGTTTGTTATTTAATTCTATTTTTCCAATATGAATCCTAATATCATTTAATTTTTCAAAAAATAAAATTGGATTATTTAAATGTGTGCTAATTTCTAATGGAATTATCAAATAATCTTCCATTTTTTGTGTTATTTCAGAATCAATTACATTTAATAAAATAAATTCTTTATCTTTATTTATCATATAATAGTCTCCGTAATAAACAATCGAACCTAATTCACATTTTATTTTATATTTATTTTCTAAATAGTTAGAATTCAACATATTTTTCTTGTATTCTTCATCATTAAATTTATCTTTTTCATTATCAATCCATAATAATACTTTTGGTATATGTTTCATGCTATTTTTTTCATTTTTATGTTTTTTATTATCCTTTTTTACTTTGGCTATTTTATTCAAAAATTGCTTTTCATTAAGCTCTTCAATTAATTCATTTTTTGTCTTTTTTACTTCTTTTCCTGTTTTCGTAGATGTTTTATGTACATTAATCTCTAAACGTTCAGCATAATCGTGTAGTTCATTGAGACTTAAAATTTTTTTCTTTGAATCAGATAGATCAAAGAAACTTGCCATACTAAAAGATTTTAAACTTATTGTATATTTACAAAAAAATCAATTTTTAAATAAAATCCTATACTTTAATTATACATTTTCTCGAATATATTTTTCAATCAATAATATAAATGTTTTTAGATATTTCCATACAATTTTCTTATTTTCTTCATTCATTTCATTCTTCCATAAATTTGTTAAATTATCTCGAAGACGTAATCCATATTTATCACTTAATTCTTCTTGTCCACCTCCATCGATGAAAAAATCAACATTTTGATTCACTATCATGTCTTTGAATGGATATATATATTTAATAAAATAATCAATAACTAGTTGTGAATTAATTCCTTTAACCATATTAAATTTCTCTTGAAATACAATCATATCCTTTTTATCTGGATAAGTTGTACATAATTCGTTTATAAAATTTGTAATCTGTGTAATAATAATTTGTTTCGTACTCATAATATAAATAATAATAATTTACTTAAGTAGTTTTTATATTGATTTTTTTAAGACATTCTTTGAATTGGTGCAGAAACTTCACCAGACCTTTTACTCATAAAATTTTCATAATCATTATCTAGTTCAGATTTTACTTGCCCGGAACCACTTTTACTTGATTCAAAATTACTTTCATCAGGTGTATTAATTTTGTCATCATCATTAACAAAACTATAACTTTTCTTCATTACATCTTCATTTTCCAAATATGAAAATGCGTCTGAATATCCTGACATAGTACATGGATCCCATTCCATAATTGTTTCTTTTGAAATATTTTGTTTATGTTTTTGATTATACCAATCAAATATTTTACTTCCAACTAATAAATTTGGCTTATTATTTTCATTTACAATTAAAGATGGTACAGATTTAATATATGGTGGTAATTTAATATTTGGATTATCTACATTAACTTTTGTAGTTTGGTTATTTAAGTTATTATCTTTATGTAATAAAGTTAAAAATTCTTTAGAATGAATACATTTATTACTATAAAATAAGACTAAGTTATTACTCATATTTTATGATTGATAAAAATGTATTTTTATAATAACGCATTTTTTAATAAAAAATAAATAATTGATTTTTTTATTATTTAAGAAATAAATAATATTAATACTATAATGACAATAATTAATAATTATTCAGTTGAAGACAATATTGTCAAATTTCAATTAAATAATTCTAAAGGTTTATATAAAATCAGTTTCACAAATGCTTTAAGAAGAATATTAATAAGTTATATTGATTGTTATGTCATTGATTTTAAGGACACTACTTTTATAGAAAATAATTCACTATTTAATAGTGAATTTCTAAAAAGTCGTTTATGTTTAATTCCTATACTATCTAATAAAACAAACGTTAATTATGAATTTTTACAGGTTAGTTGTAATAAGAAAAATGAAAAACAAACTATTGATGACGTTTATGTATCTGATTTTAAAATAAAAGATAGAACTACTGACAAAGAGCTAGATATTAATGATTTCTTTGTACATCAGGATATATTATTTACTAAACTGCAAATGGAACAATTTATTCATTTTGAGGCAAATTTAAAAAAATCAAATGCTTTTATTGGTGGGTCGCCACATAGTCCTGTATCATCATGTGTAGTTACATTTAATAATCTTAATTATGATAAAGAAGAAGTAATAGAAAGAGAAAGAAATTATGATTTAAATTCAAAAAATGAGCCAAATATATATGATTTTTACTATGAAAATATTGGATTCTTTGATTCAACAGAATTAATTAAAATAGCATGTGATGTATTAGTAAATAAATTAAATGATTTAAAGACAAAATTTGATACATTTGAATATAAAAATGATTTTTATCATTTTACATTATATGAAGAAAATGATACATTAGGAAATTTATTTTCAACATATTTGTTGGAAAATAAAGAAATAACTTATTCTGGATATAGTTTGGAACATCCATTAAAAAACGATATTATATTAAAAATAAAAATAGAAGGGAAAAAAGAAGAGTTATTTAAAATAATAAATAATACTATTGATGATTTAATCAAAATGACAATAGATTTAAAGAAAGAATTTAAGTAAAATTAGCAAATTTTTCTATTTTTTTCATATTCATTTTACCAACATAATAAGTTAAAACAAATGTTAATATTATAAGCATAGGTAAGCTACCAATAAATTTCATTAATGAAGTAAATATGAATAAAATAATAAATATAGTAATATAGGTTGTTATAAATTTAGGTGTTTTGACATCTTCTTGTATTTCTTTAAAATTCATTATATTAAATAAATATATTTTTATTTAAAATTATACTATTAATTATAGTATAATTTATTATGTTTCACATACAAAAAATACATAATAATATTATGGATAAATATTATAAAAATATATATAATACATTTTTATTAAATAATAGTAATGATAATATTTTAATAATAAATCAAAATTACTTCAATCCTTTAACATATTATAGCCATCATTTAAAAAAATATAATATAAATTTATATATATTGTTTAATTCAATAAATAATATAGAAAAATTACGTGATGAAATTAATCACGAAGAGTGTAATAATTTAATTCATTATGAATTGGTAAGTTTAGAACAAATAATAACAGAATACCAAAATATAAATTTTAATAAAATTATTTTATTACATGTTCAAACAATTAGTTATTTAGATAAAATTTTAAAAATTGCGCAATTTTTTAAAGTAAATTTATATATTTATATTTCATTAAGTACAAAAAAAAAAGCATATTATAAAAATACATTACGTAAATTAATTAAAAATATATCTTCTAGTGAGACAGGAAATGTATTTGATTATGATAATGTTTTCGAATTATTAAATTCCAATCAACATTTTACTATAGATAGTATAAATATGATTGATAATAATCATTTTGTTACTTATGGTAGTCATAAATCATATTTATTTATAATGAAATATAAAATGACTTAAAGAAATAATTATATATAAATATATCTCCTTGTAGCTCAGTTGGTAGAGCGTTGGACTGTAAAAGTTTTAATACATACATATATCCACAGGTCATGTGTTCGATTCACATCAGGGAGATTTATTTTTATATTAATGTAATATAAAAATAAAGTTTAATAATATGCTTATTTTTAATAAAAAAAAAATAATATAAATATATGGATAATTATTCATTAGAAAAGTTTTTTAATGACCCTGTAAAAAATCCCTTTTCATATAATATAACTTTAAAAAATAATAATTTTAATGAATTATTTGAAGAATTAAAAAAGATATTTCTAACAGGATTATTATATAAAACAGAAAATAAATATGTAGAAACAGATTCAGGTACTAGTATCTCATTAGAAAAAGTTGATGATAATGAAATAGAAAAAGTTAAAAGTTATATGTTAAGCATAGGTATTGAATTAGTGCATAAAAAATATGATTTAGATGATAAAGATTTTTATATAAAACAATTATTATATAAAATTCAAGATTTAAAAAATATAAAAATAAAAATAACATCAGATTGGGCTACACAACATATTGATAAAGTTTCATTAGGTGTTGAAAAAGAACAATTAAATGAATTAAATACAATATTAAAACAATATCCTGAATCAAATTATTTTTTGAATTTGTATCAACCTGTCAATATGAAAGATTATAGAATCCAATTTGTTAGACCAACTGAAAAAGATATAACTAATATTATATATTTTCAACCCGCTAAAATTACAGACCACCATTATAATCATCATTATATGGATAATTTTGATAAACATGTCCGTTAATTATCCTTATCATTATATTTTTTTATTGTTTCTATTCCACATGGTCCACAGTTATCATGATTTGCTAAATTTGAAGTAATATCTATATGCTTTTGATTAACATCTTTGTTGTCATTTACAATATTACCCCATCTTCCTCTAACTGTTAATGGTTTTTTTTCAATATATTTATGTAGATGTAATGGTAAATAATTCTTTAAAAACTTAACTGAAATTTTATCATAAATTTTAAATATGAGAGTCATAATTAATATATATTATTTATTTTTATTTAAGTCTTTTTTTATTCAGAATCTAAATCCCTACTTTCTTCTATAATATTATATACATTTCTATTAATTACTTGAATATTCTTATTATCATACATAGGTTTTAAAAATAATAATGTACTTATACAAACAAACCCAACTAAATAAATAAATATATGATAATAATAACCTCTATAAAATACAACAAATAATAATAATATCTGTGAAATAAGCATAGTTATTAATGTTAAATATGGAATATTAGTCATATTTCTTTGTTGAAGAACTTCTAATAATAAAGGTATAAATGAAAAATTCATTAAAAAGATTGATGCGACAATTATGTAATATATTGTGGTTTTATTTACTTCCATTAATATTATAAAAGATATTTATTTTAAATTTTTTTTTCACTTAAAATAGCTACTACACTATTTTTAGAACGAATTATATGTGACTCTTTTATTGTAAAACGTTTTAAATTTAATATTTTATTATTTTTTTTATTTAATTCTTTAATTGGATTAGAATCTAAAATAATTCTTAATTTCTCAATTTCATCACATTTTTTAATTATATTTCCATTGTTTATCAAAATATCAGCATATTTTTTGAAATCTTCTTTATTTTGGACTGACTTAAGTTCATTTATTATTTTATTTACGTAAGGTATTTTTAATAATAATCTTTTATAATTATTTATATTCATAATGTTATTATTAGTTATTTCCTCTCTTTGCTTAGGATATATTATTAACTTGTTATTATTGTTATTTGTTTTTATTCCATTAATAGTACATGTTGTAGTAATTATTTTATTGTTATTGTTATTTAATTTAAATTTAGCTTTTAATGTATTATTATTCATTAATGGTGCTACTTCATTAGTTGCTCCACCGTTTTGATTAGATTCACTGTTTTTATTTAGTACTAATAATGATAATATTTTTCCATTTAATAAATTAAAATTTAAATTTACACATATTAATCCTTTTCCTTTTTTATTATACGTTTCTCGAAATATATTATAACTATTCATTATTAATGGATAATTATCAAAATATTCATTTTTTATAATATTTGATTCATTACTATGTCTATTGTTTGTTTTACTCCATCTTGTAGTTATTAGTTTAGTTTTATTATACGAATTCAAAAATTTCTTTGGATTAAATAATAGATGTACCATATCTTTTTTATAATACACTCTTGTACGTACATTATAATTATGTTTTCGTCCTTTTAATGTTGTAGTCATTCTAGAACCTTGTGTTGTAGCATCTACTTTAGATAATAAATCAAAACCAAAATCTTTTATAAATTCTTGAAAACAATTTTGAAAATGTTTTTTTGTACCTGATAATGAATTTTGGGTGCATACAATAATTATATAAATGCGTGAATAGTTAAAATTGTTATATTCTTCAGGTAATTCAGAAAACTCTTTTTTGTCTTCATCTAAATTAATTAATAATATTCTATTTAAATGATATTTTAATTCTAAATCAGGGTTATTTGACATTATATATAATAATGTCAGATATAAATAAAAAAATTACATGATTTAAATCACAAAATTATAACATTCACCACAATCTTCCAAATGGCAAATTCCACTATTTACTTTACTAAATACATTATTTACTTCATTTTCATTAATATTATTCGCAAAATTACATTTTACTAAAATTTCATCGTTATAATCATTTACTATTAATTCTACAGTACATTCGTCAAAATTAACTCTTGTTTCATCTATATTATAATAATAATTTTCATTAATAAATTTCCAATCTTTATTTTTTAACTCATTTTTATTTAAAAAATAAATTTTACCATTGTTATGCTTTAAATTAGGGCTTACGAATTGCTTCATCATATTCTTCTGTACATACTTAGTTATTATAATTACTTTAAATTGCTTTCTTTTAAAATATTACCAAGCATCGTTTCCAAATCCATCATATATTTTCAAATCATCTTCAAAAAATTCTTTTGGATTATCTTCATATTGCTTTCCATATTTATCAAATCCTAATAGCATTGCTTCAATATATTTTATCAATCGTGTTTGTTGAATTTTTTTAATTTTTGGTTCATCTATGTCATCTTTATATTCAACCCGCAACAAAACACTATTATCTGTATTACGTGTAAGTAATTCACAATAAAAAACTACATTATCAATTTGTATTGTTGTATCCCTTGCATTTTGATATAATCGCAATTTACTTATTGTATATCCTTTATTTTTACCCCCTATAATTACATGATTATCGGGAATAGTAGCATAAAAATCATCTTTATCATAATTATATGTAATAAATTTTAAAATTTGTTCAAATTGATTCCATTCTAAGTTTTTATTCGTCATCGTATGATATACCACAATCTATAACCTTTATTTCTTTAGATGGCTTATCTTCTTCATTAGTAGATAAATTTTCAATTTTTTTTATTATATCAAACCCGTCTAATAAAATGCCAAACACAACGTGTTTATCATCCAACCATGGAGTTTCTTTTAATGTAATGAAAAATTGAGAACCATTTGTATTTGGACCACTATTTGCCATACTTAATAAACCTGGTTGATTATGTTTCAAATTAAAGTTTTCATCCTCAAATTTATCACCATATATACTTAACCCACCCGTACCATCAAAATTAGTAAAATCACCACCTTGTATCATGAATTCTTTAATTACTCTGTGAAATATTGAATTTTTATAACATGCATCTTTCTTATCTCCTAACCCTTTAGCACATAAATATCTAAAATTAGAACATGTTTTAGGTACATCATCATCAAATAATTCAAACTTTAATCTTCCTACCTTTTCATCACCAATTGATATATCAAAATATGGATTACCCTTGGTAATATCAATTTCTTTTTCCTTAAATTCTTCAATAGAATCACTACTTGAAGTAATATTATCTTTAATTAATGGTTTGCTTTTGAAGAAATAATTATATATTAAATAAATTACTATAATAATAACAATTGCTATTAAAATATAAATAGTATAAGACATTTTATATTTAATTAAAAAAAATAGTTTTAAGTTAATTAAAACTCCACGTATTTCCACAATTTAAACAATTAATAAATGTTGTCATCGGCTCATCACTACATCTTACCTGTAATTGATAATAAGAACAATTACGTTCTTTACATCTACCACATTTATATTCTGTTGTACGAATACCCGCTGTTCTACTATATAAAAATTCATCCGCGGCACTTTGTTTATCAATATATTGTTTCCAATGTTTTTTATTTACTTCTTGTGGTGATAAAAATGCTATTTTAGAAATATCAATATTATTATCCATAACTTCTTCATAAAATGATTCATTTTTTATATAAGAATTTTTATCCAAATTGTTGTATAAACTCATTAACTTATTTACATAAATTCTTTTAAAATATTTATTTTCTATATCCGGTTCTATGTTCTTACTTCTACATTGTTCTGAAGAATATTCATAAATAGAACTTTCAATGTTTTTACATTTATCTTCATCATCAATTATTAAATTTAATTTTTGTATTGCTTTTAATGACGTCATAATCTAATTTAGTATTATTATTTTAAGTTTATTCAATTTATATTTATTTTTTAATAATTAATACAGTATTACATTCCAATCTTTTAATCTACTGTCCTCTTCTTTTATTAAAATATCATGATAGTAAAAATATTTATTGGATATATGTGATACATCAATTTCTAATATTAAAAATAACATATCTAAATCATATATATGTAATTCAGATGCATTTTCTACAATTTTTAAATAATAAATAATATTTTTTGTTTTTAAATCAGCCCATTTCCCAAAATAATCATCGTCTTCATCATAAAAATCATGATTCGGATTATATACATATAAATCATTAAAATAATTTATAACTCGGCTAGAATCATAATTAAAATAAAAAATATATTGTTCAGATACATTTTCTATTAATTTTATATAAAAATTATTTTCTTGAGATATATCTCGATTTAATATACTTTTTTTATTGTTAATAAATTCAAAATTAAATATATTCATTTTATTTATGAAATTTTGATTATTTTCAAAAGATATACTATTTTTTGCTTCTTCATCTTTTTTTAAGTCTATAAAATTTACATTGCATAAACTATTATATATAATAAAATTAATTGGTAAATAATTATTATTACATTGAATGTTAATTTTGTCGAAATAAAAATATATTTTACTTAAAATGTGAAATAATTGTAAATAGTATTTTAATTCAAATTGAATTAATATAGTTATTTCTTTCATAATTAATTAAAAGTAAAATATTTTTAAATAAATTTAAAAATTATTGAGGTTATTTATTTATTTTTTCTTCTTATATTATATAAATGAATTTTAGAGTAATTATTCATGCATTAATATTACTATTTATATTACATATCATAATTATAAATATTGACTATGAAATAAATATTGGAAATACAAAAGAAAGTTTCATTAATCCATTAAAAAATAAACCTGAGGATAATTCATTAGATTTCTTATTAGAAAGTAAAGAAAAAGATAATGAATTTATTAAAAGAATGAACGAAATAAGTAATTCTTTAGAAAATCCACCTAAAAAATCAGAATTTCAAGAAAAAAATGAACATACTGTATTACCAGGTAATAATTATTTAAACCAAGAAAACACACCTAATTTTGAATCTAATGTTTTAGATACTTCGAAATTATATAAAATACAAAATAATTATGACAGTTTAAATGAAAATCAACTACAATCTACCTCTTTAGAAGATTTAAATAAAAAAACAAATAATATTATTACTGAAGTTACTAAAATTGATAATCAAGTAAGACAAGCAGAAGAAAAACCAAATGTTTGGGAATATAATAATGAATTTGCTATGAATGGTGGTCCCATGAATGGTATAGTAGGGTTTGATGGTTTAGAATCTCAATATTCTAATTTTGGTTCTGTTTTTGATGTCAAAAAAAATGATAATCCAGAATATAATGAAATACCACATGACGATTTAAGAAAACCAGTTGTTGTAAATTAAAATTAAATAATTAAAAAATATTTATTTTTTATTATGAATACTAAATTGTGTAAATAATCCAAAAAAATTAAAATAATTTCATTTTATATATATTTGTCCAATTCTTTCCGGTTATATAAAATATTTTATCCTTTTTATCATATGCAATACCATTTAAAACATCTTTTTTTGTATTTTCAAATTTATTAAAATATTTCAAATTAAAAACATCAACAATTTTACCATTACTTGGATTAATTTTTATAATATAATTTAAATACCAAATATTAGCATAAATATAATTATTAACATACTCTAATTCATTTAATCTATGAATCATTGTATTATTATATTTGACTGAAATATTTGAATTACTTTTTAAAAATTTAGAATTCTTTTTAGGAAAATTGTAATAATATAATTTATTACTTCCATTTGATATAATAAAACTCTTACTATTATGTGTTATTCCCCAACATTCTTTATTCGGAATATTAATATTATAAGAATTAATATAATTTAAATCTAAATCAAAACATAATATAATTTGTGATTTCCATGTTAGTAAATAAATAATATTGTTGTAAATTGTTATTCCTTCCGCAAATATTGTATTTTTTATATTTATTTTCTTTTCTATTTTCCCCGTTTTTAAATTTTTTTTTAATAATTTCGAATATCCATACAAACCACAACTTTCATATAAATAATTATTATGTATCACTAAACCCTGTGTAAAACATGTTTTCATGTGTTTTATATTTTCTATGATTTTGTAATTATTTCTTCTTTTTAATAAATTTATATTTATATTTTTATTTATTTTATTAACTTTTAAATAATAATCATGACAATCAATACTCTTACTATTTATAATCGATTCATTGGATGATTTTTTTATTTTTCCATAAAGGTATATATCATTTTCCTTGTCATAATAAAATAATATAACTTTATCATTTATCACTAAAGTATATACACATATATTATTTTTACATATGTATTCTTTATTTTTAAAATTGTTAATTATTATTTTTGATTTATTCATAATAATAATTTATAAAAAAAATGTAATTTATCGAAATTTAAATTTCAATATCTTATGCTTCAGCATTTTGTACTTCACTACTTTCTACTTCAGCATCTTGTGATTTTTTATTTTTCATCCAAGGATCTTCAGACTCAAGTCCATTAATGATTTCTTCTTTAATAGCTTCTTGTTGAGAATTTATTTGCTCACTGTTATCAGTAACAGTAATTTCACTTTGTTCTTCTTTTTCATCAGAAACATCAGTGACTGTTATTTCAGCATTCTTTTTTTGCTCTTGCATTTTTTTCATATTATCATAATATTGTTTATCAGATTCATCAATAATATCTCTCAATTCTTCAATCTTTTGTTTATCTTCTGGAGTTGATTCTTTTACTACTTCATTTTCTTGCTCTGCTAGTTTTGCCTTTTTCTCTTTCAATTCTTCACGTGCTTTTTTGATTTGATCTTCTTTTAATTGATCATACATATCATTGCTATCATCCATATTTTCTTTGTATTTTTTAACTAAATCATTCAACATTTGTTCTTGATATTCTTGCTCTTGTATTTTATCACATTCAGGATCCCATGGCAACCAAGAACCAACTTGCCCAACAAATACATTAAAAGATGGATCTTTTCTTCTCAATACTTGAGCACGTACAGAAGCTTCTTTATGTGTGTCATATGTACCTCTGATTTTTAGACCTCTCATAGTTGTTCTAAAATCATTTTGCTCATAAAACTCAGCTTCTAATTTATCATTTCTAGAATATTTCCAATCTTCATAAAATTTTTTAACATCTTCATAACTAACTTTTTCTTCTTGTTTTGTCATTTTTTCTCTCATATCAATTGTATATTGGTCATCTCCATTAAATAGATGTTCTAGGAATTTTGTAACAAAAGTTACTTCTTTTTGTTTAATTACTTTATCCGGTGATACAAAAGACAAACAACAGAAATTTTGCCCAGGAATTTTAGGATCAACTTCTAAAAAATCTTCATTTATACTATTATCTTCTTGTGAAAAGGAACTCATTATAATATTTATTTTAAATATATCTTTAAGTTATTTTTTTTCATAAAAAAATATATCTATATTAATTATAATGGAAACAATTGACTTTACAGAAATTTTAACTAGATTTTTAAAATATTTATTTGAGGGTTTAGCTGTAGGTATTGCATGTTATTTTTCTAATTTGAAAGCAGAACAAATAATTGCCATATCAATAACCGCAGCAGTTACTTTTGCTATTTTAGATATGTATTCTCCAAGAATTTCAGAAGCAGCAAGATTAGGTACTGGTATTGGTATTGGTTCTCAATTTGCTGGTATTAGAATGATTGGCATGTAAATATAATTTATTTTTTTTAATGAGCAAATTAAATATTTTAATTTAATTTCTCAATAATTATTAGATGGCATCTACTTTTAATCTTATAGAAGAAAATATAAGAAAAAAAGATATAAAAGATATATCAAATAAAGATTTAATTTATTATTTATACTATAGAACAAATAATAGTGAATTAAAAGTTTATGATCAGAAAAAAATAGAAGATTATTTGTATAAAATAAATTACAGTTATTTTTATGAAAATATATTTTCTAATAAAGGAAATTACAGTACAATTTCTTTATTTATCATTGGATTAATGATTCCATTTTATATGAATTATCCTAAATTTTATAATCTTGGTGGATTAGGATTTATTATAGGAATAAGTTCATTCCTTTTATTATATCAGCAAGTAAATACACTATTTGGTATGTTTTTCCCTAGTGCAGCACGATTATTTATAGTCTTTAGTGTAATATTTTATTTAGTTTTTTTCATTTTATATAATAAATTAAATCATATTACATTATTTTTTATAAGTTCTATTGTAAGTTTTTGTATAATCAATTATTTTTATAAAATTTTATTAACATTACCAACAAAAGGAAATATTTATAATAAATTAAAAGCAAAATATGTAGAAAAAAAGGATGTTTATGAATATGATATTAATTTAGAAAAAGTATGTAATGAAGTGATTAAAAGATTTGGATTAAAATTACCAAGCGGTAATATGTTGTATAGTTATTTAACTGTTTTTAAGATAGGAGATAATAATCAAAAATTATATGATTTTTTGACTTGTATATTTTCACCATTAATCACTTTAATTTATAATTTCTATTTAGGAAATTTCTTAGAATCTATCACAAATACAGATTATAATAATCAAGAAATGAATGTAATACCATTGATAGGTGGTACAGCTGAAAGCAAAAATTATTTGGGATGTCAAGCAAATTATGTTTTACCAATTGAATTTAATTTTAATTCATTTTTACATGAATATTATGTTGAAGATAAATTAGATGATGATACATATAGAATATTTATAAAGGGTATAAAAAGAATTAATTATGAATTATTAGAAAAATATCAACCAAAATTTGTAAAATTAGAAGATGTTGAACCAGCTGAATTAATGAAACAATTAAAAAAAAATGCTAAAGATAAAAATCATATTTTGGTTCAATTAGAAGATTTTTTTAAATCAAAAGGAATTCCTTTTGAATTAGATCAAACAAATCTAGATTCTAAAGGTAATAAAAATAATCAAGGGAATACATTAAATGATTATATTAAAAAATTAAAAGATTTTATTGATAATTCTGAAATACAAGAAAAAGATAAAATAAATGCTCTAGAATTATATCATAAAATATTACAAACATTGGATGTTAGTGTAAATACTAGTTGGGACAAAGATAATGAATTTATTGATGACGCAAAATTAGCAATAGAAGTTTTATTAGATAATGAAAATATTGATAAGGATAATAAAAAATTATTAAAAAATTTATGTGAAAACTATGTTAGTTATTTTCAAAAATATACAAAAGAAAAGAAATTTTATGGTTATAATTATAATTTATGGACATTTAAATATTTTAATCAAGAAATTCGATTAGGCGCCAATAAATGGTTTTATTCTTTAATAAGAATAATTTCAGTATATATACTATTTGCAAGACCTATTACAAGTCCATGGTTTTTATCAATATTAGTATTATTACCTTATATAAGATTTGAACAATATGTAAAATACTTTGATAAAAGTAATATTATGAAGTATTTATCAATGGGTGTTGATACAGAATATTTTATACAAGCTTTTGAAAATAATGTAAATAATAATAATATTATAAAGAAAAGTAAAAATACAATTCTAAAAGTAATTTTATATTTATTAATATTAACTCCATTTTTACAATTTTTTAATAACGTTTTTTATGGACAAACATTCAGTCCTTTATATATGAATATATTTTGGCAAGCTGTTTTTATTATTAATTTAATTGGTAATTATATGATTGATTCAAAAAATACAATGGTATGGAATATAATTTACTGGTTTATAGTATTTATAATAAGTATTATAATATATTTTGTAAAAAAATAATAATTAAAAAAAATTAATCTATATTATTATTAGATATGTCAGAAAGTGTTTCTAATTTAAATCAAGATGGAAATAATCCATTTGTACCAGGAATGCCGAATCCTCCTAATATTGGATATTTTGATAAATATAAATCGAATACTGATAATTCAGCATCAACTTTAAAAACATTATTAGCTAATAATTGCTCAATTGATATGAATAATCTTATGACTAGTAAAGAAGACGCAAATGTATATTATGATAATATTATTAAAGGAGATATTTCAGAAACATGTGGTACATCGAATGTTTCAAGTAAAAATCAACAAAAAATTTTAAATGATGTTACAAATCAATGTAAAAATGGTGGAGAACAAAAAATAGCTAATCATTTGAATTATTTATTATGTCAATTAGCATCAACAAGAAATAGAGTATATGATTCCTCATCATTTGATTTATTTAATAATTCAATGAGTGTTAAAGAAATATTTGATAAATTTGCAAATATCAAAACAGTTATGTATTTAGTATTTTTATTAAGTATTTATTTTTTAATACAAGGATTTTTCTCATCATTTGATGTTGCTGCGAATATGGTGAATCTAATAGAAGAAAATTCAAGTAAAAATATTATTTATTATGTGTCTTTAGGATTTGGTATTGCTATTCCATTACTAATTTTATGTTATTTTTTTGTTGGACAAGTATGTGGATATTTGGAAGACATTGAAAAATATAATATTACAGATGATGCGTATGGTAAAAAAGAATCTATTCCTTCGGGATTCAAAGGTTTAGATTATACTGTTTTATTTTTATTTTTATTTTTAATTTATGGATTTGTATTTGTATTATTTAGTGTTAGTAAAAGTTCATTAGGTTCTACATTATATATTACAGTAATTGGTGCCATATTCTTTGTTATATCTATATTTTTATATTTATTTTATGCTTATATTCCCTTTTTTGCTACAGCAAATCCTAAAAATATTAATAAAAATGAATTA
>Ga0206125_10002921_pt1 | contig 17231 bp, 14 predicted proteins | sample Helgoland_Spring_4_FD_148598 | JGI IMG/M metagenome (GOLD analysis project Ga0206125, IMG submission 148598) | Pelagic subsurface seawater microbial communities from Kabeltonne, Helgoland, North Sea - Helgoland_Spring_Bloom_20160331_1 | ecosystem: Environmental > Aquatic > Marine > Epipelagic ... | reverse complement strand
GAAGCCACGGCATACAGTGTCGAAGGAGTGGCTTTGTCTCCGCTGCCGGCGATGGTTTCGCCATACGATTGACTCCAAATAACGTGCCCTTCGTGGACGACGGCCACCGATAAGGAAGGCAGGTTGAAGTCCTCTACAGATTGCGCCATGGCTGCGTCGAGCCAAGCCATCTGGCGCGGTTGGTCTTGGACTTGGCCGTGAGAAGACGCGGCCGACAAAAGCAAATACAGGATGACCGCAGGTCGTTGCCACGGAGAAAGAAAGAAACGTTGGATGCGCATAGGACCAATGTGATTTGAGATGGCTAATTTCGTGCACATGGAGTCACAAGCAATTGAAATCGGGGATAAGGTGCGTTTTCTAAATGAGGTAGGCGAAGGAACGGTCACACAAATCTTGAGCGGGACCTTGTTGATGGTAGAGGATCAGAATGGATTTGAATTCCAACATGAGCGAGGTGAATTGATTCTCATTGGAAATCGAGAAGAAGAAAAGGCGGGGTACGCTCGGGTGATTCCTTCAGTTGCAGAGATTTTACAACAAGAAGTAAGCTCGGAGGAGCAGAAGGCCATTGAGAAGCAGTTTAAAGATCGATACGCCATAGCCGATAGCCGTCCAGCATCGAGTGACACCGTCGAGGTCGATTTGCATATGCATCAATTGGTAGAGAGCCAGGCAGGGTTGGATTCCGGTGCAATGCTGGAATTGCAGTTAGCGCATTTTGAGCGCATGCTACAGATCGGAGTGAGACAAAAAACCAAGCGCATGGTGTTCATCCATGGAATCGGTCAGGGTGTTCTACGACATCAGATTTGGACCCGTATTGAGCAGTATTATCCGGATTGTGCCTGTCGTTCAGCAGACCCACGTCGATTTGGCAATGGCGCGACCGAAGTGTGGATTGGAGAAAGCGCATCAAGTCGGCGCAGCAGTTAATCCTCGGACTTGTCCTGCGTTTCCTTTTGTTGGTTTGCCTTATTCTTTTCAGCCCATTCTTTTGCGATGACGGTCAATGGCCGTGTCGGATCGTCTACACGAATGGAGGACAAGTCAAGAGTAAAAGGATTTTCCAATTGTTCGATGTTGACCACGCGGAATCGATACAAAACGATGCCGTCTTGATTGGTTTGTTCGAAAGATAGAATGGGTTGTTTGGAGGCTTGAGGTGGCAATGAGAACCCAGGAACGGGTTGCATGGACAACCATGCCGTGACGCCGTGTGCTTGCCAAGAAGATTTTTTACCCAAGACAACCTCGATGTTGGTCTCGCCATCGTTCATTGAGACGGTTAGCAGCGAATCAGAAGGTTGGGTTTTCCAGTTGGACTCTCGTTTTGATGCGGTTTGGGTAGCATTTCCCTTGAGTCCCATCTTGATGGCCATGGCCTGTGGAATCAAGGTGCCGTTCAAGTTGGAAGGGAAAATACTTGCGAGGCGATCGGTCTCTGGGTCAAAAAACAGGCACTCGTCGGAGCGCGAAGAGTCAGGGAGCCAAATCATCGCTCGGTCCTCTTTTGGGGTAAACCAAAACCGTTGAACTCGGGAGACGTTTCCTCGTGTGACCTCCATGTCGAGCACGTGGCTCCACGATTCAATGCGCGTACCAAGCGGAAATCGAGTCATTTCATGAAATTGCTCTTGAAGCATGGCCTGCACTTCTTTCTGATGCAAACGCAATGAGTCTTCGGCAGCACTCTGGACAGAGTCAGCGGGTGCTGAGTTTTGTGAAGTGACTATTGAAACACTGCCGGTCAAGGCCAAACAAAGAAAAAAAACAGGGGCTAGAAAACGTTGCATGGTGCAAAGATACACCGGTCAACCACGTACTCAGTTTCGCCTTCGGGACCGCTTCGGGTTGTTCCAGGGTTTCTTCATGTCGGGATCACGAATTTCGACATTCTCTTTGAGTACCCAGTGATTTTTTTGCCAGACCAGTGCGTCATAGGTCATGTCTGGCCCGTAGAAAGAGGTGTTGCCCTGAAGTTGCGGCTCAGGGGCGCTCAGATGATCCATCACGATCATGCGGAGGTCTTCTCTCCATCGAAGCATGGCCGTAACACCGTCTGCATATTCCAAAACCATCCGCTTTTCGGAGCCATGTCCCAAGTCGATGATCGGAACGCCAAATCGTAATTTACCGTTTTGAATGCTGAGCGTTTCAACAACCTTCCGACTGCGAATGCCATCCGCTCCGTCCCATCCCAAGAGGGTGAAGACAAGTTTTTTGCCCTGAGTTTGTGGAACAATGGAATAGTACACTGCTCCAGGCCAAGTATCGGCTTTAAACCGTTTTTTGGTGTCCAGTTCTTGCCGATTTGAGTGACCCAACCGATGACTCAATTCGATGACAAGTGGATCTCCATTTCGGTCCTTCGCAAGAACAAATCCACCATACTCTTGTGTTCGGTTCTGAAGCTCAATGTTCCAGGTGATGACAGCAATACTTTGCCCACCATCGCCGGCTGTAATCACTCCCATGCGTTTGGCAAGTGAAGGCCAATCACACGCCCAGAAATCGGTCCCATTCCAAGCCTGACGCATGCCGTCTTTCAGGGCCTCATGCGCAATCCGTGATTCGGTATCATTGGACGCATTCATCACGTGGTCGTGAAGCTCCAACAACCTCGATACCGGGTCTTCCTCAATTCCGCCGTGACTCCAAAGTGGGGTGGCTTGGCAAAGAATAAGAAGTGGAATCCAAATTGCGGAAAGTCTCATGGTAGTGTTAACGCGGATTGGGCCAGAGGATTGTTGAATGACGCTCTCAATCGAATGTTTAAAGGTGCATGAAGGCCTTTTTAGCCAACAGCAATTCCTCGGTTTCACGGTGTTCAGGATCGTCAACACAGCAGTCAACAGGACAGACGGCAGCGCATTGAGGCTCGTCGTGAAAGCCAACGCATTCAGTGCATTTGGAGTGTGTGATGTAGTACACTTCCATGCTGCCGGGGTCGTTTTCTTGTTCAGAATCTACGCTGCCCACAGTCGGGTGCTCGCCTTGCCCTTTGAACCCCGTTCCTTCAGCAAATTTCCAGCCTGCGCCTCCTTCGTAAATGGCGTTGTTTGGACATTCTGGCTCGCATGCACCGCAGTTGATGCATTCATCAGTAATCATTATGGCCATCTTCTCTTTCTTCTCTTGGGTGCGGGTTAACTTCGTGGCGAAGATACGAAGCACGATGAGGAACACCTTGAAACCATCTCTTGTTCAATTGGGAGCTTGGATGCGCGGAGAAATAGAGGGCGCTGGTTCGGCAAATGAAAGCTTGCTAGCTCACGCAGAATCGACGAATCGCTGGTTTACTCCGGCGCATTCTAAACAGGCTATGCAGGCCTGTGGGGACTGGTTACGCCCTGAAATGTTGGATGAATGGATGGGTCGATACCCAGAAGTTTCGATCTCTTCTTCGAAAAAAGTAGGGCTTGTGCTTGCCGGTAATTTGCCACTCGTGGGGTGGCATGATGTCCTGTGCGTTTTGCTTTCGGGTCACCATGCAGTGATCAAATGCAGCTCGTCAGACACCGTTTTGATCCCTGAAATCATGCATGCTTGGAATGAATTTGCAGGCGATGAACTGAAGGGGCGATTTGAATGGTCACAAGGGCCTATGAAAGACATCGACGCCATTATCGCCACGGGGAGCAATAACACCCGCCGTCATTTTGATCATTATTTTCAAGATGTCCCACGGATACTCCGGGGACAGCGCACGAGCGTTGCCGTTTTAGACGGGGACGAGACACTGATTGATTGTCAAGCCCTTGGGCATGATGTTTTTGATTATTTCGGATTGGGTTGCCGCAGTGTCACCAAGCTTTTTTTACCCAAAGGATTTGATTTAAACCGGCTCTTTGGGGCGTGGGTGGAATGGTCTCACTTGGGCACGCACAACAAGTATGCAAACAACTACGACTACCACAAAGCGTTGTGGCTGTTGAATCAAGATGCGATTTTGGAAAATGGGTTTCTGCTGATGAAAGAGGATGACAAATGGGTAAGTCCTGTAGGGACCCTGTTTTATGAATTCTATGAGAATGTCAGTGCTGTGGAAGAGCGGTTGCGAGAACATCGGAATGACTTGCAATGCGCTGTTCGCCGCGATGGTGCAGCTGTATTGTCGATTCAGGTTCCCGTTTTTACATTGGGAAATTCACAGTGTCCGTTGCCTTGGGATTATGCGGACGAAGTGGACACCATGAAGTTCTTGTTCGAACTATCTTAGCATCATGGAAAGGACCGGAATGGAACGAAAATTAACGAAAACAGGAGCGACGTCACTGGCTGCTTTATGTTGCTTGAGCATGTGGGTTGGCATCGGGTGCAGCACAGACATTGATCTGACCGCTCCTTACGAACGAACGCCCGTTGTGTTTAGCCTGCTGGAAGCAGCGCAAGACACTCAATGGGTTCGAATCAACCGCACGTGGTTGGGAGATGGGAATCAATTCGATGCGGCCATGGTACAGGATAGTAGCGAATACGATCGTGATGACTTGATCGTTGCCATGGATGAACGTTCGGGAGAGCAGGTCCTTCGGACGTGGCAGCTTCAGGATACCGTGATCGAAAACAAGTCAACGGACGGGATTTTCTACGGACCCAATCACCAAATGTGGTTTTTTGTCCCAGAGGGTGGTTTGGATTCCGAGGCCGAATATGACTTTAGCTTGGACATCGCTGATGGCACGCACGCAGAGGCTTCGACCAACATGATTGCGACGCAAGCAGGCAATATCACACAGCCTCCTCCTGGGGTCGTGAACTTTAAATTTAACTTCGCTAGCATTGGTAATCAGACGATATATCCGGACATCACCTTCAAGTGGTCATCTACAGAAGGAGCGAGCCAATACGATATTTCCATGCGGATTCATGTAACGGAACGGATTTGGGCTGATTTGGAACACACTCAACTGGTTGACGAATTGGATCGGATTATTGAGTGGCCGATGGGCTCTTTGCGGACTGATACGGATGAAGGCGGAGAAGTGCTCCAGAAAGAAGTGAACGGCGAACGATTCTTCACGACGTTGTCGACGCAATTGGTAGAAGATCCATACATCACGCGTGTTTTGGGTTCTTGGGACGAAGACGTTCAAATTGCCCGTGCGTTTGACTTTATCTTGACCATTGCCAACGAAGAGTTGGCGACATACCTCGAAATCAATAACCCTGTTACAGGGGTGATTCAGGAGCGTCCTGAATACACCAACATTAACGGAGGCTTGGGCTTGTTCGCTTCACGCGCGAGTCAGGGAGTTTATGGAGTTGGTTACACAACCAGTACCATCGAACAGTTGATGGAAGGTGATGCGACCGCAGCGTTGAATTTCTGCACGCCAAACCCATTCTCTGACTTTTTCTGCGACTGAATACTGCCATGGCTCATACACTATCGACCAAGCTTCAAGAGGCGACCATTGAACTTTCAATGGGGCTGTACACGATTCGGTTTCATGCGGAATCAGTTTTGGATTTGAATCACGTGAAGCGAGTAGAAGAGGCGCGTCGCGAGTTGGTCCGAGGTGGCGAAGGTCCTGTTCTTGTTTTGATTCCGAAGAACGTCGCGCTCGTGGAACAGGAGGCGTTGGCTTGGATGGGTTCGCCAGATGCCATGGCCGGTGTTCCGGCTCGGGCCATCGTGGTGCCGTCGTCCATTCAGGTTCTTCGCGATCGCATTCGATGGGCCTTGTTCAAACCTTCGGTTGCATTCCGCGTGTTCCGCAATCCCCAAGTCGCTAAAGGTTGGGTCTTGGATACCTGGTACGATGACCAAATCGGTCACGAAGTGGATGCTTTTGTCGGGCTAGAATCCGAAGAGTAGGGGCGCTGTCCGCAGCCGAATCCGTCTGGGAATTGGACCAGTTTTATTGCTGAATCACCACACGTTCTGTCATTCCGCTACGCGAAAGCAAGTAGGGTCCAGCTGCAAGGGATGCGGGAACGGTCCAGCTGTCCTCGTTTCCAGCCGCCACTTGCTGACCACTGATGTTCGAGAGAACCCATGGAGCATTGCTTTGTCCCCCCCATTGGATGCGTGATCCCGAACGTGCTGGGTTTGGATGCGCAATGGGATGGTCGGCCATTGCAACGGGTATGTCGTTCTGAGTTTGCAAATCTTGGTACGTAGAAAGCGTAGGGATGCCAAGCGTTGTTGTGATTTCGAGAAGCGGGAACCCCATGCCTTCTCCCCACCATTGATAGATGGTTTGAATGCGTTCGATGACAAACGGTTCGCCCAGTTGTTCAATCAAAATGCTGTCATTGGCCACCAGTTCGGTTTTGACCCTCAAAACATCGTAAGACCCACTCGGTAAAATCAGCGTGCCCCAACCGTCGGCTGTCACTTCACGCGTTTGATTGAGCCAATAGCCCAAGATCCCGGTCAAGTCCAAGGCAAAGGATCCGCTACTGGAAAACGTCTCTCCATACGAGAAAGGCAACGGGAAAAACTCATCGATGTCATCGTACGTCACGGGCAAGTCAAATCCCGAAGAGCTCAGGCCTATGCCAGCGATGGCATAATGGTCGTTCCCAGTTTGGTAAAAACTGTTGAAGCCATCCAAGGGAATGCCAATGTCGATGCCAAGATCTGGAAGTTCTGTAGGAAGAAAGAAATCACATTGATACGCTGAATTGAAGGGGCTATTGAAGGCCAATGATGCTGTGATGGATGCGTCGCTCATCGGGCTCGGTGTCACAGGTGCATCGCCCATAGAGGTTAAGTTGCTTGCGTCCCAGACGGCGTTTTCGCCCATGGTTTCCATGAGTCCAAAGTCTAAAACAACCGCATTTACCAGCGGGTAAGTCGTACCTCCTTGCGGCATATCTGCAGGTTCAAGGGTTACTTGGAATTGAGCAGCGTTTCCAAAGAGGACCGCGATGCCAACAAGCAGGGTGGTGCGAAAATGAGTCATTAGAGCAGGTATATTCAAATGTGAAGCTACAATTCTTCGTTCAAAGTAGCATCTCGTTTTTTTCGACGTTCTCCCCACGTGTTGAATTCGCGCTGAAAACGCAATCCTACACCTTGTGTAGTGGCTCCATCGGGCGATGACCATTCGGGGTTTTGTCTTGTGTGACCGGTGACTTGGAAATGGCCGTTTTGGTCCAAATCATAGCTAATGGTCATGTCCTGCAATTGGACGTTTTGGGTCGAAACTTGGCTCAGTTGATTGGTGCCGATTGCCCCTTCAACATGCAGCCTGTCATCGAGTAGTCGTGTGCTGAGGGCAACCGCTAAAGCTTGTTTACCGCGTGTCGGGTCATTGGCGTAATCAAATCCGATGTCCATGTCAGGGGAGATTTGAGAGACCCAATGGCCCAGTTGACTTGCGATAAATGCAGCACTTTTGTCTTGCATGTTTTCTCCACCAATGCCCGAAGAAATGGGGTCTGGGCTAAGGAATTGATTGAGAACGAGTAAGCTAAGTGCTTGGCGATTGAGCTCATCTTCGTTGATCAATGCACCTTCTACGAGGGATACGAGTTGGGGAGAAGCTTCGGGTAAATCAATTGAAAAGCCGATATCTGGTCGCATTAAAGCGCCCTGGAGTTCGAGATTGAGATGGATTGGAATGCGTCCGGGTAAATTAGCCTCATCGGGCAATAGGCCGTCTAAACTGCTGCGGATAGCGTAACGCGTATTCAAATCAATTTCGGCTTCGTAGGGGTCTCCGAACCAAGAGATGGTTCCACCCGGTTCAATATCAAATTGTTTGTTGATCAAATTCTGGAGCGTAAAAAAGTAGGCGCCTTCGACTACTTCCAATTGTCCGTTCATAGTAATTTGCTCAAAATCATTGATTGCAATGGCCAAATCCCCCGTGGTAACGCCCATGATTTCGTCTCCTACGCTTTCGTCGAAGATGATTCGAGCTACAGCGTCTTCTGTAACCTCCACGTTTAAATCGACTCGAAAGCGCGACAGATCTGGAGTGACTTTTTGAACGTCATCGGACGCTGTTAGGGGCTGATTGAAATGAATGAAGGAGGCGTACGAAGCGTCTGAGGCTCCATCTAAAGGGAGTGCGAAACGGGTTCCATCTAAAGGGAGTGCGAAACGGGTTCCGGGACCGGTTTTTAATCGCGCCTCAATTTGAAGGTTGTTATCAAAACCGAATACGTTGACGTCTCCTGTGGCATACGCTGACCCGTAGAACCAATCGTTGTCTTCTCGCGAGAGGTTGAGCAGTTGAAAGGGGGTTTCTGCCTCCAATCCGACATCGAAATTCCATTGCTTGAAATGTTCGTGCATCACAGTGCCGTTGATGCGGGCCGTATGGCCATCTGAATCTTGGGCCTCCCATTGATCCAAGAAAAACTCATCGGGCTTGACGGAGCACTCTCCTTTTAAACGGTAAGTGCTTCCGAGGTAGTCAACAAATACTTTGGCTGAGTCTGAGGCGATGAAGCCTTCAATTAAAGGGAGAGAAGGCGTCCCGTCAATCGCGAGTTCACCGGAGACCTCGCCGCTCCATTAAAGGGAGAGAAGGCGTCCCGTCAATCGCGAGTTCACCGGAGACCTCGCCGCTCCAAGTGACTGATTGAGGGGGCATCCAGGTGTTGAGCCAACCCAATGGGACGGATTCGAAGAAGACCGTGTTGCGCATGGCTTCGTTCGGGTTCAGGGGCACCCTTCCGTTTGCCGCAATGGGAGTTTCCGACGCTGTCTGTGCAGAAAGCCAATAGGAAGCTGATTTGAGATCACCGTTGACAATAAAATCGATGGTGTAGATGTCCAATGAATCGTAACCGAGTGACTGCCCGCTGCCGAATGCCGAGAATTCAGAGCGACCATCGACGCGGCACCATTCAAAAGCGGCCTCCAAGCCTTCTCCATGAAGCGCTGAGAAAGGGGGGGCGTAGAAACGCGGTAGAGTCTTCCCTGAAAGGTCAAGGAGCCAATTGCTTTCACCAGTGGATCGGTACATTCCCTCTGTTTTGATGGTCCAATCATTCGAGGCAAGAGCGAGGTTTTCACACTGAATTTCCACTCCTGAATCGACTTGCTTAATGACAAGTAAGTGCTGTTTGGAGTCAATTCTAAACACTTGGTTTCCAATAGGTAGGTGTGATTGAGTGAAGTTTAGGTCGAAGGTATTTTCGTCTGTCGACTCCACTGACCACTGTATTTCAGCGGTGTCGGAATCAGGCGATTTCCAAGAGGCATCAACCCACCACAGTGAATCTCCAGAAAAGCCCAAATGAGCTTCCTCAAGCCAGAGCTCACCCTCGTGTGAGACAGCGTCACACTGTGCATTTAAAAACACGTTGTGACCAGACTCCTTTGCGACAAACTGCATGCGCGTAGCCTGGTAGTCTCCCCATTTCACCTTCGGAAAGTCCAGATGGATTTCAGCACCGCCAGATTTGCTGTAGGCGGTCAGTTTTGAACCGGGATCAATGGAAAGGGGGATGTGAGCAAGAGTAGCAATGGGAGCAAATGAACGGATACGGCACTGGGCTTGAAGTTCAGGAGGGGCCTTGCGGCTGTGTGCTTTTTGATTTTTCAACTCATCAAGCCAGATTCTCCATCGCTTCCAATCGTTTTCTATCCTCAGCTGGCCATCTGTTAAATCCGAATTCCACGTGATGTCGCTAACAAGCGGGCTCCACTTCCCAGAAACATCCAATCGATCGAATGCCATGGGTCGGCCTTTCTCTAACAAATTGATTTGCCTCATTTCAAAAACCATGGAAAGTGCGTCGCTGCCATCCCCGCTTGCTCGAAGTGCTGATTGAGCATACAATTTCCAATCCTCGCGCTGGGATAGAAGAAGGGGTTGGAACCCCATCAAGCTATTTTGTGATTGCCAATTCCACGCTTCTGGCGACCACATTCCGTCCCAAGACATATCCAAAGGAAGCGGATTCTCGCGTGAAATGACGGTGCCGGTGGCCTTCCATTTTGCCGTTGAAGTGTCCGTAGTGTCCCGCTGTGCAGCCGCATTGGCCGTAGCATAGCCGCCATTCGAAAAACGCATTGTGGAGTTCCACGAAATAAAATGGGGTGTCCAGTCAAGATGCCCAGAAGCTTCCCAGGGATTTCCAAAGCCACGGTCTGAGTCTAGAAAAGGAGGCAGCTGTTGACCACTCCAATCAATGGCATCCGATTTAGGGCTCCAATCCAGTTCCAATTCAATCGGCTCAGCTTGCGCGTTCAAGCCCAGTTCACAGGCGACGTGAATCGTTTGATTTGTCGACCCCCACACGAGATTCCACCGGTCATTTTTAGATAGCATAGAATCCAATGGGGCGAGCCATGAAGCGGTGTTCACTGCTAGGGGAGTGGATTGCAATGAAGTCAAGCCTGCCGTTAGCAGCCCATGCATGCTGCCGCTCGTGACCCAATCTCCCGCGGCTAACTGATTCCATTGAGCGAATTCCAACGTTTTAATTCCGGGGATGCCGCTCCAATGATGAAGGGATGCCGTCCACCCATTGTGCTGTTCAAATCCCAACTTCAACTCTCCAAGAAGTGCAGTTTCTTCCAATTCTAAAGCAAGCCATTCGGACCAGTGTGCTGTTGCTCCTTGAGATGAAAGAAACGAACCTGCCCATTGAGGGAAATCGACTCCTTGTTCAATGGTAGCTGTTGCTTGTGCTTCCGAAATAGAGCGGGCATCCCATTGTCCGTCGGCTTCGCAAGCAATGGTGACGAGGTTGCTAGCAACAGAGCCTGCAGACCAGTGCCAAGTCGTGGAGTTCGCGTTCCAAATTCCCCCGGCATGCTCCAGATGCAAGGTGTCCTCACCCAAGATGCTGCTCCAAATATCCCCTTTGAAATCGGTCAGTTCAGCGTGTTGAGAATCGTGAAGTAGTTCAATGTCCACGCACTCAAACCGTTCAATAATAGCGGTGACATCCAAAGAGTCCGACTGAAATTGAATGGATAAGTTTTCAATGAGCAGACGCTCCAAAGCACCTTCCATCGCACGTGGAGAACCGGTTGGAGCTTTGCTTGCATTCATTTCCACCCAGCGCGTCACAGCTGAGGCATCCAGTGTTGCCCCAGATAAACGCAATTCCCCCAATTCCCAGCTCCCATTGACCCAGCGCCAATGCCCCAAGTTGACGGCTGCAAAGTTGAAAAGAAGCGTCTCCTCGAAAGGAACGCCAACGCGGCAATCGATCAGGGCGACCTCTTGGCTCCACCAATTGATCTTCAGGGAGTCAAATTCAAGTGTCAGTCCCTGTTGCTGTTCAAATGTGCTGGCCAAGGTCCTCGCGGCAGCAGCTTGCACTTTCTCGGATTGCAAGGCGATGAATGCGATGAAAAGCAAACTGAAGATTGTTGCGCCTATGCGCATCAGCCATTTGAGTAAGGTGCTTTTCATCCGAAGGGAAGTTACAAGTTCTGGTGTAGAAGCACCTAATTTTGTACCAACTTGTGATTCCCTTCGTTTCTCGTACCCCATGCTTTATACCTCATGCATTTTGGCCATTGAATCCTCGTGTGATGACACCTCTGTGGCTGTCATTCGTGGTCGACACGTCCTGTCCAATGTTGTAGCGAATCAGACAGTCCATGAGAATTATGGGGGAGTGGTGCCGGAATTGGCCAGTAGAGCCCATGCCCAGAACATTGTTCCGACCGTCGCAACTGCGCTGAAAGAGGCCGGGGTATCTCCTGAAGATTTGGATGCGGTCGCCTATACCCAAGGTCCGGGACTGATGGGGTCATTGCATGTGGGAGTCGCTTTTGCGAAGGCTTGGGCTTACGCATTGGGAAAACCTACGATTCCCGTGCATCACATGCATGCACACATTCTTGCGCATTTTCTTGAACCTGGAGACCCACCACAACTTCCCTTTTTGTGCCTGACTGTATCCGGAGGGCATACACAGCTGGTTCGCGTAAATGGCCCATTGGACTTGCAGGTCATAGGAACTACGCTAGATGATGCTGCTGGTGAGGCTTTTGATAAAATGGCCAAATTAATGGGGCTCCCGTACCCAGGAGGTCCTGAGATTGATCGTCTTGCAGCTGAAGGCGATCCTTTGGCCTTTGTCTTTACACGTCCTGTTGTCAAAGGACTGGACATGAGTTTTAGTGGGTTGAAAACTCAGATCTTGCATTTTTTACAGCGTGAAATGCAGTCGAATCCCCGTTTTGTTGATCAACGAAAAGCGGACATCGCTGCCAGCATACAGCATGCCATACTTGGGATTTTGATGAGTAAATTGGAATCGGCCGTTGCGTCTACAGGTATTCAAGAGGTGGCCATAGCAGGAGGGGTGTCTGCCAATCGCGGATTGCGCAGTGAACTTGAGAAAAGAAGGGACGAACTGAATTGGACGATTCACATTCCTCCCTTGTCATTTTGCACAGACAATGCTGCCATGATTGCCATGACCGGGGCGATTCAATTCGAAGCGGGATTTAGCGGCACCATCACAGACGCTCCAAACCCGCGTCTTCCTTTTTGAAATCACCATCGCCCTCTTTTGGAGGGGGCTCTAGGGCCCACAAAGGCAAACGTATTTGTGCAACCGTACCGCGCGAATACGGGTCCTGATCCGTAGGATTTCTCAATTCGAGTTTTCCCGGGTGTCTGAGCAGCTCCAAACGCTCTTTGATGATTGCAGTGCCCCTTGATTGGTGGTCTTCTTTTTTTGTCAACGCCTTTTTCGTCAGCCCTTTTCCGTTGTCATGCACTTGCAAAACCAATGACTCATCATCCCAAAATATGTGCAACTCAATCGCTGGCTCATCATCCCAAAATATGTGCAACTCAATCGCTGGATTTTCTGCTGAAAGTCCAGAGAGTCCATGCCAAATCGCATTTTCTACTAGGGGTTGAAGCAGGAATTTTGGACACGGAGTGTGCGGGAGGCTGACTGTCGAATCGACGACGGACTTCCAAACGATGGGTTTGGTCAGTCGTATGGACTCCAAGTCGATGTATTGTCCAACGTGATCAAGCTCTTGTTGAATGGATATGATGTTCTTGTCGGTTGTTATAAAGCCCTGCATGAGCAGCTTCCGGAACCTCCGAAACACGTCGCTCGCTTTATCGCCTTGCTCAGTGAAAAGCAAGTGTTGGATGCCTGTGAGGACATTGAACAGGAAGTGAGGGTTCATCTGAGAACGCAGATTGTTGCGCTTGGCTTGACGAACCCGGTCTCTCAATGAAATGTTCTTTTTGACTTGGGCCACGCTTTGAATGAGCAGCTGCTCTTGAATGACCGCATTTTGCGCTGCTTTAGTCTGTCCCGGCACTCCGGCGACGAGAAGGAAGCGCACATACAAAAGAATAGATGCATGGCCGATGAGGATGGACCACCACATTGCAGAACGCGTGAGCTCAACCCAAGGCGAAGCCATCGGAAGTAGTTGGGACATCCAGCTGGTTACGGCTAAAACGACACCGAACCCCGATGCCACGACGAACCCTTTTACATGCAATGATTTGGGACTTCCACCCAATGGGGCAAAAAAAAGCGATAGAAAAAAAGCTGTAATCACAGCAAAACCGAGATGCAACGGAACGGCATCCATCCAAGGCATCCATCCAAGGCTCAATTTCAACAGGCATGTCTAAATGTAGGCGTGCTTGAGGCGCTCTCGATAGAGCTTTTGTAAGCGTAAGGAATAAACTTGTTTGCGTTTAAAAAGGGTCTCTCTGAACACGTCAGACGTCGTCCTCTGCATACGCCTGACGCAATTCACTTTGCAACTTTCGGAGGTACTCCTCTTTCAGCCAGTTCTTATAATTATCCGTAGTCTTGGAGATGCATTTCGAGTATAACCGAACGCGATAAATGATGTCGCCTTCCAATTCTTTGATTAGATCAGAGGCGTCCCAAAAATCCTGACACAAATAGCGCACGATACTCACGTGATGCACGATGCTCCGTTCGATGGCTTCTTTAGGTCTGCCTCCTGATCGTGTCACTTCAACATACGCTTCGGCCATGTTGAAATCAGGATCTGGACCGCCTTCCAATCGTTTCATCAAATCATCGGAATATTCATAAACGAATTCTTCCTCAATCTCTTCATCCGAATACAGACCTTCAATGTAAGAGTTGGGCGACTTGAAAATATCGGCCCAATTCACATGTGTGTCCCACAATCCGAATCGGCGGGCATTGTTTCCCAAGTCGATGACGTTGAACTTCTTCTTGTGGGGCAGAACACGAGAGCCACGTCCAATCATTTGATGATACAAAGTCAGGGACTTGGTAGCACGATTCAAGATGATGGTTTCGACAGAAGGGGAGTCAAATCCAGTCGTTAAAATGGATACAGAGCTCAAAATCGCATCCTGCTTCTTTTCGAACCACTCCAAGATGTCGTGGCGTTCTTTTTCGCTGTGGGTGTTGTCCAAGTGCTTGCACTCATAGCCCTCCTCCTCGAACATGGCTTGCACAGACTTCGACGTGTTGATTCCATTATTGAAAATCAACGTTTTCGTGTTCTTAGCCTTCTCTTCGTATGCATAGAGCAGCTTTTCCTGCATCAGATAATTGCCGTACAAACGTTCCGAGCTGCTGACGGTATAATCGCCATTGATCCCGATTTTCAATGAACGTAAGTTGACATCGTAACTGTAGGTGATGGCTTCTGCCAAAAACTCTTGCTCGACTAACGCTGAGATGGATTCGCCAACGATCAACTCGTTGTAGTTGTCCTTCAAAGGCAGTTTGATGTTCGAACTGAGAGGTGTCGCAGTAACACCCAAAATATTTTGAGTAGCAAAATATCCAAAAAGCTTCCGGAAGCTGTTATAGTGGGCTTCGTCAATGATGACCAATCCCAAGTTCTCAAAATCGATGCGCTCATCGCTGAGTCGATTGTTGAGGGTTTCTACCATCGCTACATAACACCAAAAATCCTCGTCATCATCCAACTCCTTGACCTTGCTGTTGATGATTTTATTCGGGACGCCGACGTCTGTAAGCATCCGACTAGTTTGTCCGCATAATTCTATGCGGTGGGTCAGAATAAGGACCTTTTTTCCTGTTTCAAGGATATATCGCTTGGCCAACTCAGAGAAAATAACGGTTTTTCCTCCACCTGTAGGGAGTTGGAAGAGCACGTTATACCGTTCTGGAAATTTTTCCATTCGGCCCATCAATGTGTTGATGGCATTCTTTTGGTAACCATACAAGGTCTTTCCTTGATTGGTTTCCAGTTGTTTGCGCAACGAAGTGTCAGTTAACGACAATGTGATTCGGGTACAAGATGGAAAAAACTCCCTCAAAATGGCTTCAGGAGCAAAAGACAAAAGTACTTCTTCCTTTTGTATGTCAAAGATTCTTGGCGAGAGGTTTTCAACGAAAAGGGAAAGATTGGTTGGAAAGCCTCGCTAAACAACAGATTTTTGTGCATGTCTTTTGATGATTTAAGCCTGTTTAACCAGCTACCCATTGCGTGGCGAGAAGCATTGGAAAGCCGTTTTGAAGTCACTACGTTGAAGCGTGTGGAGGCTTTGCTTCAAGATGCGCGTTCTCAAGGTGTATGTTATCCAACCGAGGGGTTAGAACTTGCTGCTTTTCGCTCATGTGCCCCCAGCGCTGTCAAAGTGGTCATCTTAGGCCAGGACCCATACCATGGCATAGGACAAGCCCACGGCTTGGCATTTTCAGTGTCACAAGGGGTTGTTTGGCCTCCTTCTTTGCGGAATATCTTAAAAGAGCTGGCGGATGATGTGGGGCCTGAATCACTTTCTTTACAAGCGCTGAGAGAAGAAGGCGTCTTGGAGCATTTGCCTCGGCAAGGTGTTTTACTTCTCAATGACGTTTTGACGGTATCCGAAGGACTCCCCGGAAGCCATGCGCATTTTGGTTGGCAGAGTCTAACGGGATCGGTGATGGAATATCTCCTTGATTCAGACCGTCCATGTGTATTCATTTTGTGGGGCAAGCGCGCGCGCGCGCACACGAAACGCATAACGCATCCCCGTCACCTAGTCCTTGAAGCACCTCATCCAAGTCCATTGTCGGCTTATCGAGGCTTCTTCGGTTCCAAGCCGTTCAGTAGAACCAACGCCTGGCTCGAGGCATGTGACCTAGAGCCCATCCACTGGTGATAACGCATCCCATTGGACAACGCGACCTACCCGGTCATCTCCACCTGCGAGTAGCCACTCGTTCTTTGGGCCTCCAATGATCAAGGCATTGACGGATCGACGGCACCCTCCGTTGCGGTGCGTCCACTTACTCAATGGTTGGAGCGTTGAAGCAGACCAGCATTTCACGGTCTTATCCCGACTTGCGGTCCAAATCTTATCTGCGGTACGCTGCATTCTGTAGATGGCGCCTTCATGCGCTGGGATGTTCATCACGGACTCTCCCGCGGAGTTCCAAACGCGAAGATGTCCGTCGCGACCGCCTGTGACCCACACATTTTTTGAATCTAAAAATAGGGCGGCGTATAGTCCGCCTTCATGGAACCCCATGGCCGGGGCAACAGCAAGGTCCATCGACTCATTCGGGTTCCAAATGCGCCCCTCTCCATTGCTTGAACCGACAAAGATGTTGCCGCCTTGAGCAACCAAGGTTCGAATTTTCGCGGGTTTCGCAAGTGACCACTCTCCAGTCAATTGCCCGCTTGTCCATTCCAAGATGCGCCCATCACCTCCTCCCGAATAGATTCGGCCGTTTTCGTGCTGTAATAGGTCCATTCCAAGATGCGCCCATCACCTCCTCCCGAATAGATTCGGCCGTTTTCGTGCTGTAACAGGGAGAAAACGCCTCCTCGGTGCGCAGTCCATCGTTTTGTCTCTTCAGATGTGTTGAAGAAAAACAACTCGCCATCTTCTGTGCCCGCAACCAAGCCATCAGTGGTCACGCAGACACAAAAAAACGCTTTTTCATGGTGCAGGACGGCTTGGCCCGCATTTGGATCTTGGAACGGCCACTTGGCCACCACCCCGTCACCCCCTGCTGTCACCCATTCTTGGGTTGTTGCATTCCAGGCAGCATCGTACAAAGCACCTTGGTGACCGGAAAGTGCATTCTCTTTTTCATTCGTTCCCATCAATTTCCGAATTTAGCACTCTCATAAACAATCTACAGTATGCAATACGTATTTCTCGCCATGGCCATTTTGACTGTTGTTGCTTTTATTCAATACCGCCGGAAGAAATAGTTGACCTTTCAGGTTCAAAGTAAACCATGAGCAAGCCTTCTATTCCAAAAGGAACCCGGGATTTTGGTCCAGCGGTTATGGCGCGACGCAATTGGATGTTCAGCATCATGCGCAATGCGTTCGAACGGCA
>Ga0206125_10002920_pt1 | contig 17233 bp, 15 predicted proteins | sample Helgoland_Spring_4_FD_148598 | JGI IMG/M metagenome (GOLD analysis project Ga0206125, IMG submission 148598) | Pelagic subsurface seawater microbial communities from Kabeltonne, Helgoland, North Sea - Helgoland_Spring_Bloom_20160331_1 | ecosystem: Environmental > Aquatic > Marine > Epipelagic ... | reverse complement strand
TTTCGAAATCCCAAAGAGTATGATCTAAATCAAAAAAGACATGTTGTATTTTCATTCAGTAAATATAATAATCTAGTGAATAATATGTTTTAACTTATTATATATTTGTTTGATAAGGTGTAACTCTTGAAAAAAAAGCTTCATATTTTATTTTTATGCGGATGGTATCCGTCTTCGGTATTTCCTCAAAATGGCGACTTCATAATGAGGCATGCACAAAGTGTTCATCTAAAACACAAGGTTAGCGTATTGCATATTATTACCAAATCTAATATTTCTAAGATTGAAATTGAGGTGATAAAAGAAGGTGATTTATCTACCTATATTGCCTATATACCACCGAGTTCTAATCCAATGAAAAAATTAGTTAGATTTTGGAAAGCTTATAAAAGGGTATTAAGAAAAATAGGAAGTTTCAATGTAGTACATCTTAATAAATTATATCCTTTTGGACTATTTGCCCTTCATTTAAAAAAATGTAAACATATCCCTTATATTATTTCAGAACACTGGACAGGGTATCATTTGAAGGAAAAAAAATCATTGCCCTGGCTAGAACGATTTTTGTCAAAAAAAATAACAAAAAATGCAAGCTTTGTTTGTCCAGTGAGTACAGATCTAAAAAATTCGATGCTAAAATCTGGCTTCAAAGGCAACTATGAAATAATTCCAAATGTAGTAGACACCCATCGTTTTAAACCTGCCTCAAAAAAAACTAAAATATTTACAATTACACATATTTCTAACTTACAGGATAAGCATAAAAATATTTCTGGCATGTTACGGGTTGCCAAGCAACTTGAAAGTTCTATTGACTCTTTTCAGTGGAATTTTATCGGTGGAAAGAAAGATCAATATAATGGATTAATTACTGAATTAAACTTCAAAAAAAATCAAATCAATTTTTTAGGTCAATTAAGTCATGAAAAAATTCCAAAACAATTAACACAATCAGATGTATTTGTACTTTTTAGTAATTATGAGAATTTACCCTGTGTAATTTTAGAAGCTTTTGCCTGTGGAACTCCAGTAATTTCAACAAATGTTGGAGGTATTCAGGAATTTTTCCCAAATGATTTTGGCTTTCTTATTGAACAAAATAACGAAGATCAACTAGTAGAAAAAATCATAGAAATACATCATAACCCTGTCACAAAAAGTAATGATATGCATCAATATGCGAATACTAATTTTAGCTCAGAAAAAATTTGTGACTCTTTTTCTAAGCTTTACCTTATGGCATTAAACTAAAATCAGTTGGGTGATATTAAAGAATATATTAAAGGATTTATAGATAGATCGGGGAACTATGTTCTTTTGTCTACTTTATTTTCAAGAGGTCTCTCTTTTTTGGGCTCTTGGATTGCTTTACAACTAATAGATCATAACGAACTAGGAGTTATTCTGTTTGCATTTAGTATTGTTCAGTTTATCATTCCAATTGGCGGTTTTGGTTTGCATCAAAGTCTAATAAGGTATGGTGCCTTATTAAATTCTAATGAAGAAAAACAAGAACTATTTTCTTATGTTCTCAAAAAAGGAATTATCGCTTCAATTTTAATTATCTTTTTATTGAATGTGATCGGTTATTTTATTCCATTTCAATTTGATAAAACCTATGGGTACTTTTCTTTTTTAACGCTCACTATCCTAACAATTTATATTTTTGAAATTATAAAAATACAATTCAGACTTCAGCATAAAAATAAGTTATATGCCTTCAGTGAATTTTGTTATAATGTCATTCTTGTGATCCTAATTTTTCTTTTAAGTTATTACTTAGATGGGTTTGGATATGTTATAGCTTTGATTATATCTCCACTTATTACGGTTCTTTTTTTCTTAAAAAAACTAAATATTAAACTAACCTCAACAAACAACTTAACAATTACCAATTTCTATTTCTGGAGATATGGCTTTTTGGGAGGGATTTCTAATGTAGTAACACAACTGCTTATTCTTGTTGATATCATTTTAATTGGACATCTCTTGGATGATCCTATTCAAGTAACTAACTATAGATATATATCCATTATACCTTTTAGTCTGTTATTTTTACCAAGAGTATTTATCACAACAGATTTTGTAACATTTACAGAAAAGATAGCTGATCATAAGTATATAATGAAATACATAAAAAACTATGTGCTGTTTTTTACCATTATTAGTATAATTATACTTGTAGGCAGCTATTTATTTGCAAGTGAAATTCTTTCAATATTTGGAAAAGAGTACATGATATACTCAGATTCTTTTATTATCCTGATCATTGGTATTATTGGAATTTTCTTATTAAGAGGGGTTTATGGCAATTTATTGGCATCCATAGGAAGAATTGAGGTCAATTACTATATTATTTGTATGGCATTAATAATTAATGTCATAAGCAATCAATATCTAATTCCAATTTACGGCATCAAAGGTGCAGCCATTACATCAGCAATTTTAATGTGGTTTACTGGCATTCTTTCCTGGCTTTGTTTTGTGTATCTATATAGAAAAAAATATTGATAACCTCTTTAAAATCAAAATTGGATACTCTTTTCGTTACTTTTTAAATAGCTGTAAAAATTTGGGAAGCTTATTCATTTTTAGCTGATGATATTTTTCTGTTTCAGCTCCAAAACTTTTTGAAAAACTTGCCACACTTTTTATTGATGATCCTCCAAAATTAAATATTGAAAAATCTTTATGGTATTTGAAAATTACTCTGTCAATTAAAAATGTATTGGCTCCATTTTTTCTGTCTTTAAGATTTGTTGATGAAATTAGTTTGGTAATTGATTTTTTATGTTTTAATAAAAAAACTGAGGCTACTAATTTATCTTCTTTATCATAAACAGCTAGTATTTCACCCATATTTTTTTCGATACAAATGGCAATTAATTTTTCTAAATTTTTGTAGTCATTTTCTTTTATATTAGGAGTTCTTTTACCTATGTTATTTTTAAAAAGCTGAACTAAATTACTTGGGTCATCGTTCCATTTTTCAATCAAATCAGCTCTAGCTGCTTTTTGTAAATCTTTTTTTCTGTCTTTTCTGTACTTAGATAAAATTGAACCATACGTTGTATTTAATACTAATTTCTGGCATTGCTTTAATTGTAAAAATTCAGGATATAACTTAAAATTATTATGAGTATTCATACTTAACTCAACAAATTTATATTTATTAAAAAGATGTGTTATAAATTCATTTTCGTCGATAGCTTCATTAGAGTAAACTCCTAATTGCAAGACCCAAAAAGGTGGATATACATATTTGATCCCATATTTTTTTCGCCAAGGAAGAGGCATTACCGCCTGGTAATCATCCAAAACCAAAGCATCCCAGTTATCGGCTACAATATCCAAATACCACGAAAAAGCATACACCCTACTTTGACTAGATTTCTCAATACAATCATTGTATTTCTCCTCATCTAAATGTTCTCTTTGGATAGATTTAATTAACATGCTTATGAATCATTTTTAACATAGTTTCATAGACTCTTTGCCATCCATTCCATCTGAGATAACCACTTAAACTTTCATTGTGAAATAATGTAATAAAAGTTCCTTTAACCGCCATTACTTCCTTTAACAAATCTTTTGTTCTTCCTAAAGACTGCTTGGGTGTAAGACCCATATAATCATTTAAAGTTGTGTCCATTAATGCAAAAGGATGAACAAGCAACGGAGTTTGAATTTCAAAGTCTAAGTCAAAAAAGTAGAAAGGAATAGAGGTACTAGCTCTAAATCCAATATGACTAGCATAACCCATCGAATAATCTTGGTTAATTTCTAAATCAATTAAATTTTGATAGGTTTCAGGCAAACTGAACCTTAAAAAATGCTGTCTCGAAAGAGATGTTGGAATATTTGTAATGGATTCTAAACGTTCTTTTTCTTTTTTTAGCAAAGCACTATTTTTCATTGTATAGTAAGAAGGGTGTAATCCAATTTTTGCATAATCTGCAATGTGTTTTATGAGCAATCTAAATTGCCTTTTGGTGGCAGATATATTGGTGTCAAAGGTTGTATAGTCTGCAATAAGAAAGAAAAAAATAGTGGTTGCGTTGTAGGTATTACTTAAAGATAATATGTGTTCAAAATTATTGTAAGGATCTTTTCTGATTCTTAATAATACTAGCAATCTATCCCAAAAACTCTTTAAATGTAATTTAAAAAAATCATTGATAAAACCCCCAGAAGTTCTTACAAAGCTTTTGTATTTATATGCAAAGGCATTATCTACATCTATGGTAGATATGTAGGAAAACTCTCTATCAGAAAATTGATAATCTGGGAAACGTTCTAGTAAAGCATCTTTTAATTTAAGAGCCCAAATGTCTACAACAGGTTTTTCTAAAAAACGAAATTTATAAGCCAAACTTTGCTCTGCTGTAAATCGTTCATGTACATCTCTAACATGAGGTAAATACTCCTCATATCTTGAAATAAGATAAAAACTAGCTGCAAAAATATCAAACGGAATACTAGAGCTAGATCCTGCATTAAAAAAGCATGGAGTACCATTCCATTGTGAAATATTAATTTCCAAGTCATTTACCCCTTGTTCAAAAAGGATCTCATTACTTCTTATAAAAAATTCTTTTCCTAAAGGAACCTTGGTATAACTTATTTTAGGGCCATTGTGGGCTACAAATTCCTCAATTTTTGATGTAAAAGATACTGGACTAAGTAGAATTCTAGTAAAAATATGTTTAAAAATATACCGTATTCTTGGAGTAATTTTATGCGTATAAACAAGTATCAAGATTGAAGTACTATTTAAATTTCACCATTATCGGCAAAGCTAAAATAAGACTTTTCAGTAATTATTAGATGATCTAGAAGTTTTATATCTAAACTTAGCCCAGCTTCTTTAATTTTTTTGGTAAGAACTTTATCTTGGGAGCTGGGTTCTGTTTTTCCGGATGGATGATTGTGACAAATAATAATTGCAACTGCAGAGATCTCGATGGCTTTTTTGAACAAAAGTCTAACATCTACTAAAGTAGCAGTAATACCTCCTTTACTCAATTGATTTTTTGAAAGTACTTTGTTCGCATTATTTAAGTACAAAACCCAAAACTCCTCATGAGGTAAAGAACCTAACAAGGGCTGCATGGTATTATAAACATCATTACTACCCGTAATTTTTGGAGTTGCTGTAAAATTTTCTAACTGTCTTCTGTTACCTAGCTCTAAAGCAGTAATAATTGAAATGGCTTTAGCTGGTCCAATTCCTCTAAATGATGTTAATTTTTCTAGAGAAAACTTTGCTAATTCGTGAATATTATTATTAGCTGATAATAATATTCGTTTAGATAAACCTACAGCACTTTCTTCTTTATTTCCTGAGCTTATAAGGATTGCTATTAGTTCTGCAGTGCTTAAAGAGCGAGCTCCTTTAGCTATTAATTTTTCTCTTGGTCTATCATCTACAGCCCAAGATTTTATGGTCATTTTTTTCATGTAGGGGTTTTTTCTTATAAATATACAAAAGTTGGTTAAAAACAATATCAATGATAATTTTAGTAGTCTCAATGCTAAGTTTTATATATTTGTCTGATATTTCTTACGATTTATGAAAATTATTATAGCAGGTGCTGGAGACGTTGGGTTTCATTTAGCAAAGTTATTGTCTTACGAATCACAGGATACGTATGTCATAGATTTTGACGGAGAGAAACTAAACTACATCAACAGTCACCTAGATGTAATGACTAAAAAAGGAGATGCTACATCTATAAAATTACTCAAAGAAATTGGTATAGAATCTACAGACATACTTCTGGCTGTTACAGAATCTCAGAATACTAATTTTACCATTTCTGTGATAGGAAAATCTTTGGGAGCTAAAAAAACTATTGCCAGAATAGACAATCCAGAATTTTTAAAGAACGATCATATTGACTTTAAGAAATTTGGTTTAGATTATATGATATCACCTGAAGAATTAGCTGCAGATGAAATTAAAATGCTATTAAACCAATCTTCATTTAATGATACTGTTACTTTTGAAAATGGATTGTTTAATGTGATGGGGACTACCCTAGATTACAAATCTCCGCTTTTAAACACCACTGTAAAAGGATCTAGAGATACATTTTCATCTGTAGATTTTATTATCATAGCCATTAAACGAGAGGGGGTATCACAAACCATCATACCACGAGGAGATACCGAATTTAAATTAAATGATCAGGTATACTTTTCTGTTCCTCATTATAGTGTTGATAAATTGTACCCTATAGTAGGTAAAGAACACTTAAAAATAAAAAATGTAATGATTTTAGGTGGTAGCTCTATAGGATCTAAAACCGCTAGGAATCTTTGTAATGAAAACTTTAAAGTTACACTCATTGAAAAACAACGAGAAAAATCATTATCACTTGCTGAAGAACTAAATGACACCCTACTAATAAATGGAGATGGTAGAGATATTGAGTTATTGGAAGAAGAAAATATAAGGGAAATGGATGCTTTTGTTGCTGTCACAGGAGATTCTGAAACAAACATAATGTCTTGTCTAGTAGCAAAATCTAAAGGAGTTAAGAAAACAATTGCTTTGGTAGAGAATATGGATTATATAAATATTTCTCAAACCATAGGAATTAACACACTTATCAATAAAAAATTAATTGCAGCAAGTAGTATTTTTAAGCATATTAGAAAAGGTGAAATTCTTGCTTTAGCTAATCTTCACAATATTGATGCTGAAGTTTTTGAATTTGAAGTATTACCTGGTGCAAAAGTTACAAAGGCAATTATTAGTGAATTAAACTTTCCTAGAGATGCAGTTTTTGGTGGGATCATTAGGAATGGTAAGGCATTAATTTCAGATGGTGATTTTCAGGTAATGAGTGGAGACAAAGTCATCGTTTTTTGTTTGCCTGAAGCCATCCATATTGTAGAAGATTTATTCCGATAAAATGGGTAGTCTTAACCTCAAAATAATTTATAGATTTCTTGGACTAACCGCAGTCCTTAACGGGGTGTTTATGTTTATAGCGTTCCCTTTTAGTATGTTTCATCAAGAAACTGCTCAGATGGGTATTTTAAACGCAGGGATTGTAACTATTTTTATTGGTCTTATTCTTTATTTTTTTAACAAACCAACATCCACTAATATTCAAAAAAAAGAAGGGTATCTGATCGTTACTCTTGGTTGGCTAACGCTATCCTTTACAGGAATGCTCCCTTATTTGTTTACCGGAACCATTCCTTCTTTAACAGATGCTTTTTTTGAGACCATGTCTGGTTATTCTACCACAGGATCTTCCATTCTAGCTGATATAGAAGCCATGCCAAAAGGAATCTTGTTTTGGCGAAGTGCTACCCATTGGATTGGTGGTATGGGTATTATTGTACTAACCATTGCCATTTTACCTCTTTTAGGAATTGGTGGCATGCAGTTATTTATGGCAGAAGCACCTGGTCCCTCAGCAGATAAACTCCATCCAAGAATTACAGACACCGCAAAACGTTTATGGTTAATTTATGTACTATTAACTTTTATAGAATTTCTTTTACTTAAAGTAGCAGGAATGAATTGGTTTGACGCTATAAACCATGCAATGGCTACCGTAAGTACGGGAGGTTTTTCTACTAAAAATAATAGTTTATCATATTGGAATGCTATGCCAATGGTTCAGTATGTGGTCATCTTGTTTATGTTTATAGCAGGAACCAACTTTGTACTCACCTACTTTGCGTTAAAAGGAAAAGTAAAAAAAGTACTACAGAGCGAAGAGTTTAGATACTACTTTTTTGGTATCATAAGTATGACTTCACTTATAGCAGTAATTATTTTATGCTTTCCAGATGATACCTTAAAAACTACCATAGCACACCCAGCAATTTTAGGAGCAACAGAGAGTGCTATTAGACATGCTCTATTTCAAGTAACTTCAATTATTACAACCACAGGGTTTGTAACTGCAGATTTTACTATGTGGAGTTTCTTTGCAACGGGTATTTTCTTTGCATTATTTTTTGTTGGTGGTTCTGCAGGATCTACCAGTGGTGGTATCAAAATTGTAAGACATATAGTAATGTTAAAAAACAGTTTTTTAGAATTTAAAAAAACATTGCATCCACATGCAATTATTCCTGTTCGTTTTAACAATAAAGCAGTGGGTCAACCCATTGTATTTAACATTCTTTCCTTCTTTGTGATCTACATGCTTATATTTATGGTCTCTTCTGTAATTCTTACGTTTTTAGGCTTAGACTTTATGTCTGCATTAGGAGCTGCAGCCTCTTCTTTAGGAAATATTGGACCAGCAATTGGTTCTGTAAGCCCAGTAGATAATTTTGCACATCTCTCTGCTAGCGCCAAATGGTTTTGTTCTTTTTTAATGTTGATTGGAAGATTAGAATTATTTACCGTTCTCATTTTATTTACGCCATTTTTTTGGAGGAAAAATTAAAAAATTAACATAGATTTATTTTTTTGATTAAATTATGTATATTTGACTAATTGCATTTGAAAAGTTAAATTTAATTTATTTTTACTCTTTTATGCCCAAAAGTTATCCTACCCTACTTCCAACAAATTTCACTATACTTTCATATAAACGAGCACTAATTCGTGCGCTAAATAGATTGTTATTATTCAATAAAAAAATTAATTAAAACCAATAATAAAGACCTCCCCTATGAAACAAAAATATTTTTTTAAACTTTCTTTACTATTTTTTCTTTTTACAAGTCTAAATTATGGACAAACTACTGTAACTTATGATTTTTCATCAGGTGATGCAGTATCTGGTTTAAACGAGACCTCTCCTGGAATATCCATAGATGCAAATATTGGCTTTGGATCTTTTAAAAATAGTGGTACTTCTAATCCGTTTATTTTCAGTGGTCAGCTTAGATTATATCAAAACGCTACAAAAGGTGGTTCAATTATAATTTATGCTAACAATGGTGTTACCATAACTGAGGTAATTGTTAGAGCTTCATCAAGAACAGGTCCTGCTGGTTTTGATGCTGATGGTGTTTTTCAATCTAATCTAAGTGGTGGCTCAACCTATACAATGTCTAGTTTGTCAGCAACTTCTAATGTTGAGTTTTTTCAACGTGATGGTTTATCAAGCAATAGAATTTATATTGATGAAATAGAAATAACATATACTTCTGGAGGAACAGCAACTCCAGGGATAACTTTAGGTTCTGTTTCAGGCAATACCAATGAGTCTGGAACTACTGCAACATTTACAACTGTTTTAAACGCAGCGCCAACATCAGATGTCGTTTTAGATGTTACTAGTGGTGATACAGGAGAGGTAACTTTAAATCTATCTGCGTTAACTTTTACAAATGCAAACTGGGAAACTCCACAAACAGTTATAGCAACTGGACAAGATGATGGAATCCAAGACGGGAGTATCGATGTAACAATAACTGTTGCTGTAAACGATGGTAGTTCAGATAATGATTATGATTGAATTTCTACAAGTACAACTGTTACTAATGAAGATGACGAATTACCAAATTTAGTCATTAATGAATTTCAAGCTGACCCTGATGCTTCTAGTGGGGATGCTAATGGAGATGGTAGTGTTAATACTTCTCAAGATGAGTTTATAGAAATTTATAATGCATCTGGTGGGGTATTAGATATTTCAGATTATACTATAAATGACTCCTCCGGCCTAAGACATACTTTTCCTAAAGGAACTATAATTCCTGCCGGTGCTATTATAGTTGTATTTGGTGGTGGAACTCCAACTAACATTCCTTGTTTAACACAGGTAGCTTCAGTTGGTTTTTTAGGTTTAAATAATGGAGGTGATACAATTATTATAAAAGATGATTCTTCAACAACAATAACCTCATATACTTATGGATCCGAAGGTGGTGATAATCAATCTGTAGCTAGAGGAACAGACCTAACAGGAAGTTTTGTTAAACACTCAACCATTGGAGGAAATTCAGTTCTTTTTTCTCCAGGAAGAAGAAATGCTGATAATATTCCCTTTTCAAAATCTTGGACTGGTTCCTCAGATAATGATTGGACAAATGCATCAAATTGGGATACCAATAGCACCCCTTCATCAGTTTCAGATAATGTCTGGATTTCTTCAGGAGTAACTAACTACCCAACAGCCTCCGGAGCGGTGACAGTAAACTCTGTAACTATAAATTCTGGAGCTTCCTTAATTGCTCAAGGTACTTTTACCGGAAACATCACCTACAACAGAAATATCCCAACAACTAACTGGTATTTAATTTCTTCACCAGTTGAAGGACAAGATACAGATGCATTTGTTGCCACAGAAGGTTTAGCCTCAGGTACAGGAAGTAATGTAGGGTTAAGTGATTACAACAATGCTACTCCAGGATGGGAATACTACCAAAATGGAGCCTCTGGAACTGGAAACTTTACTTCAGGAGATGGAAGGTCTATCAAATTAGCCTCTACTGGAGATGTATCATTCACTGGAACTATCAATACTTCTGATGTTACCCTAGCAATGACTTCAAACTCAAATGGATTTAATTTGGTAGGAAATCCATATCCCTCTTATGTAGCAGGAAATGAAAACGCAGATGGAACAAATAATATACTTACAATCAACTCAGCAAACTTAACCGAGAATACTTTGTGGTTTTGGAATCAAAGTACAGATTCTTATAATCAAATTAATCAGGCTTCTGCTGCTTTTCAAATAGCTCCTACTCAAGGCTTCTTCGTGAGCGCATCGGGAAGTGTAAATCTTAACATTACTGAAGCCATGCAATCACATCAAGGAACTGATAATTTCCAAAGACTTACAACAAGACCAGAAATAGAATTAACTCTATTTAATGGTACAGCTACCAGAAATGCAGACATCTACTATATCGAAGGAACAACCACAGGTTGGGATAATGGCTACGATAGTTCGATATTTAGTGGTATAGCCAATGAATTTGCTATTTATACGCATGCGATTTCCAATGGTAGCGGTAGAAATCTAGGTATTCAATCTTTACCCAATAATAATTTTGAAAATATGATTATTCCTGTTGGAATTAATGCTGCATCAGGAACAAAAATAACTATTAATGCTGCAAGTGTAAATTTACCAGCGGGTATTAATGTGTATTTAGAAGACAAAACAGATAACTCTTTTACTGAATTGAATGGGTCTGCTAGTTTTACAACAACTCTTACTTCTGATTTAAATGGTATTGGACGTTTTTATATCCATACGACCACTAGTTCATTAAGTGCTGCTGATTTTGATACTAACAATAATATAAGTATCTATACCTCTAGTAAGGATAATTTGAGAATTGTAGGTGTGCAAAACGGAACAGCAAACATCCAATTATATAACATCCTTGGAAAAGAAATGCTTAAAGATTCTTTTGAAGGAAATGGTGTGAATGATATTGCATTACCTAAACTAAACAGTGGTATCTATATTGTGAAAATTGCCACAGAAATAGGAACAACTAACAAAAAAATGATTATTCAATAAGATACCAATACTATTATGAAAACCCAGAAAGAAACTAACAATAAAGAAATTTCTCGTAAAGATGCGCTTAAAAAAATTGGTGATTACGGAAAATATGCAACTTTAACAGCTGTAGGAACCTATTTAATTTTAAACCCTAAAAAAGCACAGGCAATGAGCCCATCAGATCCTGGTAGTGGTTTTTAAACCCAAAAAGCTTTAACCCAATAATAAATTTATTACATTTACAAACTACTCTTTCTCATTGCTTAATGAGAAGGGGTGTATTTATTTTAAAAATTAATGAAACAACTCCTTTTTTTAGTTTTAGTTTGTTAATCTAGTATATTTATTGCGCAAATACCAGATTATTATAATGATGTTAACCTTAGTTTAACTGGAGCTGATTTGAAAGCTGCATTAGCTACCAAAATTACAAATACACATACCAACAGCTTGTCCTATACTCCAGGTATATGGGAGGCATCAAAAATAACGGATATTAATCCTAATAACAGTAATGAAGTATTACTAATATATGACTATGAGAATGGCACAGATACAGATATTACAAATGATAGAGTAGCAGGAATAAATGATAATGGATCAGGATCAGGACTATGGAGTAGAGAACATGTGTATTCAAATTCTCTTGCTACACCAGATTTAAATAACAGTTCAGGAAATAGTCCTCCTTATACAGACGCCCATAATCTCAGACCATGCAATGGTCAAAGAAACTCTTCAAGAGGGAATAGAAAGTTTTCTAATAGTTCCGGTAATGCATCGGGAGCAACAAGTGAAAGTTACACAGGTTATGACATAAGTAATGAAACTGGGTGGTACCCAGGAGATGAATGGATAAGAGATGTGGCTAGAATGATGATGTATATGTATCTAAGATACGGTGACCAAACCCCACCAACCAATGTTGGGTTAGGTGATGCTTCCGCAACTTTTGATGATATGATTAATCTATTTCTATCTTGGAATGTTCAAGACCCAGTCTCAGCCTTTGAATTACAAAGAAACACCCATCATGACAGTAATGGAACGTATGCGCAAGGAAATAGAAATCCGTTCATAGACAATCCTTATTTTGCTACACAAATATTGGGGAGGTCCTTTGGCTGAAGATAAATTTGGAGATGTTACAGATTCAGAAAGTCCAACAAAGCCAACCAATGTAACTTCTACTCTAATCACTGGAACATCATTTTATATATCCTGGACTGCTTCAACAGATAATGCTTTAGTAACAGGTTATAAAGTGTTTTTAAATAATGTTGAAGTGGGTACAACTAACTCAACAAATTATAATGCAACCGGTTTATCTATTTCAACAAGCTATTCAATGACCATAGAAGCCTATGATCCAACAGGTAATACCTCTACTGCTAGTAGTTCTATAATTATAAACACAGGAGCAGATAATACTAGAGCTACAGACCTTTATATTTCTGAATACATAGAAGGATCCTCTAATAATAAGGCTTTAGAAATTGTAAATTATACGGGTACTTCTGTAGATTTAAGTTCGTATACTTTAAAAAAACAAACCAACGGAGCAGGTTCTTGGTCTGGCAAACCATTAGCATTATCTGGGACTCTAGCTAACGGAGATGTGTATGTAATTGCCAATACTAGTGCTGCTTCAGCTATTTTAGATGAGGCAGATTTAACACCCTCTTCTGAAGTTGTTAGCTTTAATGGGAATGATCCTTTAGGATTGTTTAAAGATGATATTTTAATTGATATTATAGGAGTATTAGGAGATTCAACTGTATTTGGAGAAAATACAACTCTTCAAAGAAAGTTTACTACAACCAGCCCAACAAACACATATAATTCAAATGAATGGTTTTCTCTTGCGTCAGATACCTTTTCTAGGTTAGGATCTCATATAGTAACAGGCACTAATACATTTTTAGAGATTACTGATACAGATTGGAGTACCACTGAAAATTGGAGTTTCAATGCTGTTCCAAGTAACGGAGATGATGTAATTATAAGTGCGAATAAAACAATTAATACTTCTGAAAATATTTCTTTGGGGAATATAACCCTAGAAAATAATGCGTCCTTAACTATTTCTTCAGGAGAGGTCACTGTTAATACAGCAGTTATTAATTCAGGAGCATCTTTAATTACTCAAACCACTTTCGCTGGAACGGTTACTTACAAAAGAAATTTAACTGCAATTTCAGGTGATGCAGAAGGTTGGCACTTAGTAGCTTCACCAGTCTCTGGAGAAACATATAACAATGCCTATGCTAATGAAGTGAATTAAGCTACAAGTATCACTAATACTTCTCTTCGGGGTCTAGGTTTTTATGCCACTGCAGATGATACTTGGTCATATCTTGTAAACAATGATAGCAATGCAGGAACTTTTAGCTCAGGTAGTGGTTACATTATGAAGAGAGCTACAACTGGTTAAGTAAAGTTTATTGGTAATTTAAACACTGATGATTTAGGAGTTGATGCTATAATATCTACTGCTGGTAACGGATTTAACTTATTAGGAAACCCTTACACTGCTTTTATTAATAGCCAAACTTTTTTAACTGATAACACCAATATAGACCAACAAATTTGGGTTTGGGATCAAACAGGAGGTGGAAATTATGAAGTAAAAATTGCTGGTGCTGCTTTTGAAATAGCTCCAGGACAAGGATTTTTTGTTAAGGCTAACAGTGGAACATCTGTTAATTTTGCGGAGAGTAACTAATCTGCTCAATCAGATACTTTCTTGAGAACAAATTCTTGGACAGAAGTAAAACTAATAATGACTGATGGTGAAAAAAATCGTTTTACAAGGTTATATTTTACAGATAATGCAACTACCGGTTTTGATGCTGGATGGGAAGGAGAAGTTTTTGGAGGAATTCAAAACGAAATAGATGTATTTACTCATTTAGTTGAAAAGAGTCAAGGAAAAAAATATCAGGTACAATCGTTACCATTATCTGATCTTGAATCTTTAATTATTCCTGTAGGTATTTCAGTTGAGGCAGGAAAACTGCTACTTTTTCAATAGAAAATACAAATGTTCCTTCTAGTATTAATTTATATATAGAAGACAAAAAAGACAATAGTTTTACTCTTTTAGAAGCAGATGCAAACTTTAGCTTTACACCAGAAAATAATCTTAATGGGATTGGGCGTTTTTATATCCATACAACCACTAGTTCATTAAGTGATAATGATTTTAGGTTTAACAATAATCTAAGCATCTATACCTCAAGTAATGATAACTCACGTGTTGTAGGTGTGCAAAACGGAACAGCTAACATCAAATTATATAACATCCTTGGAAAAGAAGTACTTAAGGAATCATTTGAAGGAAATGGTGTGAATGACATTGCGTTACCTAGACTAAATAGTGGTGTCTATATTGTTAAAATAGCTACAGAAAAAGGAACAACTAAAAAAAAATAATTATTCAATAAGGATTAAATCTTATATTGAGGCTTAAAAAGATATTTGAAACAAATTATTGCCAAAAAATTAGAGGACAAAGAAATTGTTTGGTTTCAAGAGGCGAATCGATATCTGATAGTAGAGCAGATAGCTGCTAATATTATAACTGATTTATATTATAACGAAGACCCAAAATCAATTGCTACAAAGCTAAACACCAAAATAGATATTCCAATTGATGTTGCTTTAGAGTTTATTCAAAAAATTAAGAATGATATTGTAATACCCAATACCAATGGTCATAAAGTTCAAGAAACCAACTTATCTTATAAAATACCTGAGAAATTTTCTTTTGAAAAATTCTATTTAATAAATTCTAAAATATTTAAGGTTTTTTTCTCAAATGAATTTGAACTATCTCTAATTCACCCAAAAATTGCTCATTTAGAAATTGAACAACATTCTATCATTGATTTTACATTTCAGGTATTTAACTATTCTAAAAAAACCTTTTTAATATTAGACTCTAAGTTTATTGGTTCTTGGTCTGTAGAGGACATCCATTATTTTCAAGGAAAGTTTTCTATGAAAATTATTGAGTGTATTTATAAAAAAGACGAAAAAGAATGGATAGGAGTTTTTCATGCATCTGCACTAAGTTATAATAAAAATACCATCCTTATTTTAGGTGATTCAGGAAATGGCAAAAGCACTTCCTTAGCATTGTTACAAGCTCAAGGTTTTCAGTGTATCGCAGATGACTTTGTTCCAATAGATATTTCAAAAAAAATTCATACATTTCCGGCTGGTATTTCAATAAAAAAGAATTCTTTACCTGTATTATTAGATTACTATCCTGAGTTAAAAAATTCTGCTGAATATCATTATTCCCATTTGAATAAAACAGTTCGGTACCTTCCACCAAAAAATATTAATTATCAGGAAAAAAATTTATGTAAAGCATTGGTATTTATAAAGTACGATTCAAATACAGATTTTGAAATTTCTAAAATTTCAAGTTTAAAAGCATTCGAAAAATTAGTTCCTGATTCTTGGATCTCCTCAATTCCAAAAAATGCAACTACTTTTTTGGAGTGGTTTGAAAAACTTCCTTGCTATCAATTAACATATTCTAATAATGAAAAGATGTATGCAGCTGTAAAAGATATTTTCGAAAAAGAAGTCTAAATATACTAAACCAGCCTCTTCATTTCTTCAAAATCTAGACCTCCGTAATTTCCAGAACTCATAAGCACTACTACAGATTGATGTAAATTTTGACTAAATAAAAATTCTTTAAATTTAAATGGATTGGTAAATATGATTAAATCATCTCTCTGAAAAGCATTGCTAATTTGTTCTTCCGAAACACTGTCTAACTGTTTTATTTTCACAGCATGTGGTGAGTAAAAAACAACTGCTTTATCTGCTTTGTCTAAAGCTCCATTATATTCTGCTAAAAACGCTGCATTTAAACTGCTGTAGGTATGCAATTCTAAACAAGCAATCACATCTCTTTGAGCATATTGTTTTTTTACGGCTTTAGTAGTAGCTTTTACTTTACTTGGGCTATGAGCAAAATCTTTATAAATAACAGTTTCTGAACTCTCTGCTATTTTCTCTAAACGCTTACTCGCACCTTTAAAAGAAGCGATCGCTTCATAAAAATCTTCTTCATCTATTCCCATATGTTGGCAAACCCACTTGGCTCCTGCCAAATTTTGCAAATTATGATCGCCGAATATTTCTAAAGGCATCAATCCGTCTGGAGTGTCTATATAGGTTACCCCGTCTTCTATCTGATAGACTGGTGTTGAATATTCGTATTTTTTTATGGAATGTGTAGAGCTTTCAACTACTTCCTTTAAAATAGCATCCTCTTCATTATATACCATAATTCCTCCGTCTGTTAGAGAATCTGTAAAAATTCTAAATTGATTTACATACCCTTCAAAAGTTGGAAACACATTGATATGATCCCAGGCAATACCACTTAATAACGCAATATTGGGTTTGTATAAATGAAATTTTGGTCTTCTATCTACAGGGGAACTTAAATACTCATCACCTTCCAATACCATAAACTCATTTTCTTTGGTAAGGTGCACCATGGTTTCAAAACCTTCAAGCTGTGCTCCTACCATATAATCTACCTCCATATCATTATAATCTAATACATGAAGTATCATAGAAGTGATGGTTGTTTTACCATGTGAACCTCCAATAACTACCCTGGTTTTATCTTTGGATTGTTCATATAAAAACTCTGGGTACGAATATATTTTTAAATCCATATCCTGAGCTTGTAACAACTCTGGGTTGTCTTTCTTGGCATGCATCCCTAAAATAATGACATCTAACTGTTGCGT
>Ga0206125_10002919_pt1 | contig 17235 bp, 8 predicted proteins | sample Helgoland_Spring_4_FD_148598 | JGI IMG/M metagenome (GOLD analysis project Ga0206125, IMG submission 148598) | Pelagic subsurface seawater microbial communities from Kabeltonne, Helgoland, North Sea - Helgoland_Spring_Bloom_20160331_1 | ecosystem: Environmental > Aquatic > Marine > Epipelagic ... | reverse complement strand
GAGAAGGTTCCCACTGGCATAAATCCAGTTGATTGGTTTGTGAATCGAAAGCTTAAGGAATTCGATCTGGATTACGCACCGCGTGCCACAGCCCGTGAATTATACCGCCGCCTTTCTTTCGGACTGACCGGATTGCCACCAAAGCCCATCGAGGCCAGTAAGTTTGAGAAAGAGTTTAAAAAATCGAAGAATGCTTTGTCTGTTTATGCCAAGAAGTTAATGGCTTCACCGTATTATGGAGAACATTTCTCCAGGCATTGGCTTGATATAGCACGCTACGCCGACTCCGGCGGGTTCGCCAATGATTACTCTCGCCCCAACGCCTGGCGCTATCGTGACTACACCATCCGGGCATTTAATAAGGATAAGCCATACAATCAATTCGTGATGGAACAATTGGCAGGGGACGAGATGGACCCGAGTAAGCCCGAGAATTTGGTTGCCACCGGTTTTCTTAGAATGGGGCCATGGGAACAAACTGGAATGAGTGTATTTAAAGAAACCCGTCAGCTTTGGTTGGACGATGTGACTGATTCAGTGGGGCAGGCTTTTCTTGCCCATGCCATGCAATGTGCCAAATGTCATGATCACAAATTTGACCCTGTTCCTACCCGTGATTATTATAGCATGATGGCCGTCTTTTCGACGACGCAGTTTGCAGAACGTGACGCTTCTTTTCTTCCCTCTGAGTCCAGGAAAGGTTTTGATTCTTTCACCAAACTTGCTAATTCCAAGATTTCTTCCTATGAGCAACAACGAGCAGAGCTTAAGGAAAAGTTTAAACGGTTGAAAAAAGAAGAGTCTGGAAGTGCGAAAGTGGGAGACAACGGATTGGACCCTGGGGACGAAGCTTCCCAGTCGCGCATCTTCAAAAACTTGACTCGCCACCGGATCGAACTGGATCGAGTCCTGCCGCTCACTCATGCCGTTTTTACCGGTAAAACCGTATCCAGAAAAGAGGTAAAAGGACGTCTTGATATGCCAGAGAATCCATGGCTAAAAGGTTATTTTGACTCAGATGTTATTTACACTGGAGGGGATGTCTACTCGGAGGGTGAGCTAGTTATACCTGGAGGCCTGAGTGCGACCGAATCTCTTGGAGGAATGAGTGTCCAGCCTTTCCCTAAAGGGAAGGGGAAGCGACGTTTGGCTCTTGCCCGATGGATAGTGAACGAAAAAAACCCACTTACCGCACGAGTGATGGTTAACCGTATTTGGTCATGGCATTTTGGCCGTGGAATCGCGGGGAATCCCAACAACTTTGGTGGAACCGGTGAGTTACCCACGCACCCGGCCTTGCTTGATTATCTGGCGGATTGGTTCATGAAAAACGGATGGTCTGTAAAAAAGCTGAATCATTTAATTTTAACCTCTGAAACCTATGGTCGCAGCAGCCGTCATCCTGATTCAGAATCTCTGAACGAGAAAGACCCGAAGGGAATTCTTTATGCCCGCTTTCTTCCCCGTCGTTTGGTCGCAGAGGAAATTCGCGATGCCATGCTACGGGTTAGCGGAGAATTGAATTACGATGTGGGCGGAATTCCCGTTCGGCCCGATATTAATCCTGAAGTGGCATTCCAACCTCGTCAAATAATGGGTGGTACTGCTTCGGTCTACGAACCGGATCCTCTTCCCCAACAAAGAAACAGGCGTACCATCTATGCGGAAAAACTACGTGGGTTGCGTGATCCTTTCCTTGAAGCCTTCAATCAACCCGGTCCTGATGTTTCCTGCGAACAGCGCGAATCATCTACTGTTGCTCCCCAGGCTCTTACTCTTTTGAACGGGGAAGAAGTGCAAGACCGGGCCCTTGCCTTTGCCGATCGTCTTTTGAAAAAGAAGAGTAGTGAATCTTCCATTATCCAAAGAGCTTTCGAACTCGCCCTTGGACGTTCTCCTACCAAAGGGGAAATCACGGCTTGCATTACCCGTTGGAAAAACGCCACAAAAACAGAAAGCGAAAAGACGCCTCTTGCCCGAGCCTATCCCCGGAAGATTAAAAGAACAGTAATGGCGGAAAAAACGGGTGAGCCCTATGATTTTTGGGAATTTATTCCGGCATACGAATCTTATCAACCCGACCTGCAAAGGAGTGACGCGGATGCACGGACTCGTGGGCTTGCTCATATCTGCCTTGTTCTCTTCAACTCGAACGAATTCGTTTACATCGATTAGACTTCAACCTGATACACATTATGAAACAGCAAAACTTGATCGCTAAGCTTTCCCGCAGGGAGGCACTTTATGGTTTGGGTGCGGGGATTGGTTCGCTTGCTTTCTCCTCTATGGCACAGGCCGAAAGCATTAATTCTATTGGTATCCATCACCCTGCAAAGGCAAAACGGTGCATTTTTTTAATGATGGAAGGTGGTCCGTCTCATATCGACACCTTCGATCCAAAGCCGGAACTGGATAAGAGACATCTCCAAAGATTTAACCGTAGTGGCGATCGCGAGAGTGCTATGTCTTCGGGGGAACGTTATTTCGTTAAGAGTCCATTTGATTTTCTTAAAGCCGGCAAGTGCGGCGCTGATTTTTCATCCGAATGGCATCATTTGAAAAATTATGCGGACGACATGTGCTTCTATCGAGGATGCCAAGTCGAATCAGTAAATCACCCCACCGCTTGTTATCATGTAAATACGGGCAACCGCTTCGGTGGTGATCCTGCGGTCGGAGCGTGGGTAAACTATGGATTGGGTTCGTTCAATGATAATCTGCCTGGCTTTGTCGTGCTTCCGCGAACCAGTTATCCGCAGGGTGGTGCGAATAACTGGTCCAACGGTTTTCTACCCGCAGATTACCAAGGTACGCCATTAAGGCCAAAGGGTAGTCCTATACTTGACCTTAACCCGCCAGCTGGAATGACGCGCAAAGATCAGCGAAACAATTTAGACCTGCTTGCGAAGCTGAATAGTAAGCATTTTATTGAGCGTCAGGAACAAGATGAACTGAATGCCCGTATGTCGTCTTACGAATTGGCTTACAGGATGCAGATGGAAGTGCCTGGCATTCTTGATATTGAAGGAGAAACTGAAAAGACCCGTGAGGCTTATGGTATTGGAGATAGTAAGACCGGTTCATTCGGAAGGAAATGCCTTTTGGCCCGTCGGTTGGTGGAGAAGGGCGTCCGTTTTGTTCAGGCCTATGCCGGTAATTGGGATAGTCACGATTATATTTCCCGGGCCCATGGTTCCCTTATTAGGTCGGTCGATAAACCAATTGCCGCTCTCCTCGGTGACCTCAAGGAGCGCGGGCTTTTGGATGATACTCTGGTAGTATGTTGCGGCGAGTTTGGAAGAACACCGGACAATGGTATCAGGGGAGGGGATGCAAGCTATGGAAGGGACCACAATGCCAAGGCCATGACAATGTGGTTCGCGGGTGGAGGAACCAAAGCAGGACACACGATCGGAGCGACCGATGAGATCGGGGCCGAGGCCGTGGAGTGCGTTCATCATATCCGTGATGTACATTGCACTTGGTTAAATTTGCTCGGTCTCGACGATAACAAACTGAACTTCTATCATGCGGGGAGATATAAACAACTTTCGCAGTTTGGAGGGGAAGTGATCAATGAATTGATTGCGTGAGTTCGAACCTGATTCTTTTTAACCTATGAACCGTCGTTCTTTTATTCGTAATTCTGCCCTAGTTCTTCCTGGAACTTTACTTGGAAGGGGGCCAGTGGAAAGAATAGGTTCTCCGAATTTAAAGTTATCTTTGGCCGCCTATTCTTTCCGTAACCAATTTAAATGGTTTAAAAATCGCAGAAATAAAAATGGAGGTGAGATGACTCTCCATCATTTTGTCGACTATTGTGCGAATCAACGAATTCCCGCGGCTGAAATTACAACTTATTTTTTTGAACCGGAAGTTCCCGAAGATGCTCTATTGGGACTTCGTCTTCATGCCCAAAATCGTGGGGTCGCGTTGTCTGGAACTGCGATTGGAAATAACTTCTCCATTGGGAAAGGTCTTCTTTTAGATAAGCAAATTTCCGAAACCAAAGCATGGATCGATAAAACTGCTTTGTTGGGTGCTTCTCACATGAGAGTTTTTCCGGGATTGGCCAAAGACTTTATAAATTCTCCCGTGCGAATGGGGGAGGCAATAGATGCATTACAGGAATGTTCTGATTATGGAGGGCAGAAGGGAGTGGTGGTTGGGGTGGAGAACCACGGGAATATGAGCGTCGAGCAAATGCTCTACATATTGGAAAGCGTAGATAGTTCGTGGTTTGGTATCAATTTGGATACTTCCAATTATATAGTCGAGACCGACGATGAACTCTACGATGCCATCACCCGCAGTCTGCCTTATGCAGTTAATGTACAAGTTAAGGTAAAGCGAAAATTACCAGATGGGACAAAGGTTGAAGTCGATCTTAAAAAAATGATAAGCCTTATTAAAGAAGCAGGTTATCAGGGGTATGTGGTTTTGGAATACGAAGAGGAAGCTCCACGTGAAAAAGTTCCCGAGTACATCGATTTACTAAAAAAAATCATAAATCCAAGCTAAGCGATTGTGGTAGTTATAAATTTATTTAGATTGGTTTGCTTAAAAAATTGTTTTCTGCTTTTACTTCTAACCTCGTTGACCACCGCTCTTTTATCTCAGGAGGCGAGTGATCTGATTTTTAGCAAATGGAGTGGTAAGCTTAATATTCCAGATCCTGTGGCAATTTCATTTGATGATCGGGGAAATGCATATGTCACACAAACTCAGCGCAGAAAGGTTCAGGATTTGGATATCCGGCAACACCCGCAGTGGATCGAAGACGATTTGTCCTTTGAATCTGTTCAAGACAAACAGGATTTCTATCGCAAAATATTATCTCCTGAAAACCCCGATGCATTCAGGCATACCAGAGACTTTAACGACGACGGTATCATTGATTTTAATGACTTAAAAGTACTGAGCGAAAAAATATATAAAATTTCCGATACTGACCATGATGGGGTTGCTGATACCATGCTAACCTTTGCCGAGGATTTTAAAACCGAAGTGACTGGTATCGCAGCGGGTGTACTTTGGCACCAGAATAAAGTCTACGCCACTATAGCTCCCGATGTCTGGCGTATGGAAGATACAAACCTAGATGGTCAGTCAGACCAACGGGAAATTATATCCACTGGGTATGGCTTGCACATTGCATATGCCGGGCATGATATGCATGGACTTACCACTGGCCCTGATGGTCGTATCTATTGGAGTATAGGTGACAAAGGAGTCTCGGTAACCGATAATAATGGTAAACGCTGGCATTACCCCAATCAGGGTGCGGTCATGAGGTGTGAGCCAGATGGTTCGAACTTTGAGGTGTTTGCTCATGGGCTTCGAAATGTGCAGGAATTAGCATTCGACGAATACGGCAATTTGTTTGGAGTGGATAATGACTCGGATAATCCTGGAGAGATGGAGCGCTTTGTTTATATTGGGGCAAACTCAGACTCCGGGTGGCGTTGCAATTATCAGTATCGAAAAAGGGATTATAATCCGTGGACGGAGGAGGGTTTATGGAAACCACAACATGATGGACGCTCCGCCTATTCATTACCACCTATATGTAATTACCGTGATGGACCCTGTGGGTTTGTTTATAATCCGGGTACCGCTTTAGGAACTGGTTGGGAGAAAACATTCTTCCTGACTGGTGCACCAAGGGGCGATCAATGGGCATTCCAGACAAAACCAAAGGGAGCGGGTTTTGAAATGATAAACTCGCGTTTGATCTCAAAAGGCAAGGCCTTGATCGGATGGAATTTTGCTCCGGATGGAGCTTTGTATGCCGTTGATTGGGCGGGCGGTTATCCCCTCAATCAAACTGGGGCGATATGGAAAATGGATGTCAATGATTCCCAGAAACACCCTTTGCGCGAACAAACGGAAAGTTTAATTGGGGATGATTTCGCGGCGTTGAACCAATCAAAACTCTTTGATCTTCTTGGTTGGCCCGACCAAAGAGTGCGACTCAAAGCACAGTTTGAGTTAGTGAAACGAAAAGCATTTTCTAACTTGCTCGGAGCTGGATATATAGCTGAGGCTGAAGAACTGGCAATTGTCCATATGATTTGGGGGCTTGGGCAGTCGGCTAGATTGGGTCACACCACGGGAGATGAAATTGCCCGCCTTCTCACGATTTCCGAAATTGCCTCCAATCCTGAACTGCGGGCACAAATTTTTCGGGTGGCGCCCGATGTTTCGACTTTCCCTACGAGGACCGTGGCTAAGGGTATGCAAAGCTTATCCATGCGGGAACAATATTTTGCTCTGCTTGCATTCAAGAAGCACGGTGACCGAAAAGACCTGGATTTAATTGTAAATCTAATTCAGGAAAATAGTGGTAAGGATCTGTATTTACGTCACGCAGCCATTGAGGCTCTGACTAAGTTTGATGCTAAGACCTTAGGGATATTAAATAATCACAACTCAGCGGAAGTACAGCTTTGTGCGGTAGTAGCTCTAAGAAGAAATAAAGCACCGGAAATTCGACGTTTTTTGAAAGCGGAGAGTGATTTCGTATCTACTGAAGCTGCACTTGGGATTTATGATGATTTTTCGATTCTGCCTGCAATGTCATATCTGGCTGAAGCACTCGAATCATCTGATAATAATACAACCGCTTTTGTTTTAAGGGCAATCAATGCCAATGCCAGAATCGGTTCACTTGAAAATTCGGCCAGAGTGGCCAAATGGGCCAGTGATGAGACACAATCTGAAGAACATCGTTTGTTTGCTCTCAAACGATTAATAGATTGGAATTCTCCTCCAAAGCTCGATGCCGTAACAGGGCGTTATCGGTCTTCACAGGATTCGATAGCTGAGTTTTCGAGTGTTCGCCAAGCCCTTGAGCCCTTTATCCAAAGATTGCTAGTCGATGGTTCGGCTAAAGTTCAGGCTGCCGCGATGCAACTGAGTCGTAAGTACGACCTTTTGCCGAGCCATGAAATACTCGTCCGATTAATCAAACAGGAGACTACCGATGAATCTGTGCGAATCGCTGCACTTCAAGCAATGGCCGATGAAAAAGGTGTAATCTCAAATAGGGAGGTGCTCCGTGAAGTGATCAATTCAAATTCCTCTAAGCTTAGGGTTGTAGCGATGCAGTATTTATCGGCTGCGGAGCCAAATGCACTGGGCACTGCTTTGGGTTTTCTTAAGTCCGAGAAACTGATTGAAAGACAAGAAGGGGTACGATCTTTACTTAAATTACAAGCGACTAAGGAGATTTCCAAGCTAACCCAAGAACTAGTAACTGGAAATTTAGATCCCGGCCTTCAGTTGGAGGTAATTGAGGCCGCCAGTATTTTACTTCCTACAGACGAAAAATTTATATCGTTATTAGCTGGAAGAAGTAATTTGATGAATCCGAAATCTTTTCAGGAATGTCTCGAAGGCGGAGACCCAAAAAAGGGGGAAACTGTTTTCATGAACCACATCGGAGGGCAATGTGTTCGTTGTCATAAATATGAGAAAAGAGGGCCTGGATCGAACATTGGACCCAATCTGTGGAAGATTGGTGAACGCGATCCCAAGTACCTCCTTGAATCACTTGTTGCTCCGCAAGCTACCATTGCCAGGAATTTCGGAAATGTGTCCATTGATTTGAAAGACGGATCAAATATTTCGGGGTTATTTGTTGAAGAAAGCGAAAAAGGTATCAAGCTCAAGGATCCAACTTCGGGTGCTTTCAAATTTATTAGTCATAGGAATGTCTCTGCTCGTAGTGAAGTCGTTTCGGTGATGCCACCAATGGGAGCGATGATGCAACGTAGTGAGCTGAGAGATCTTATTGCTTACCTAAGCACATTAATTAGCGAATAAAACCACTGAATTTTACTTTTATCTATGAAATTAAAAGACTTTTCCCATGTAATTTGGAAAACGAAATGGAGCCAACTCCTGCTTTTGACTCTCTTGTCATTCTCTGGATGGGGACAAATGCATTCCACAGAGTCCCGACCCAATGTAGTCATTATATTTATAGACGATCAGGGTTACTATGATCTGGGTTGTTACGGAGCCACGGAGGTAAAAACTCCTCGAATCGATCAACTGGCAAAAGAAGGAATCCGTTTTACAGACTACTATGCAGCCGCCCCAATCTGCAGTCCTTCACGTGCAGGACTTTTGACAGGAGCCTATCCAAGAAGAATCGGAATGGAAACCTGGGTGCAGCGGGCGGATTCAAATCGTGGTATTCATTCAGATGAGGTGACCATTGCGGAATTATTTAAAGCCAATGGCTACACCACTGCATGCATCGGTAAATGGCACCTCGGAGATAAGAAACCTTTTGTTCCGATGGCACAGGGATTTGATTATCATTATGGAATGTATTCCAACCTGGATCCGGTGGAAACGGTCTATTTTGGGAATAAGGGTGTTCCGATCTTACGGAATGGCAAAGTTATCAAGCGTCCGGCAGATCCCGCTGAATTAACGAATCTTTACACGCAGGAAGCGATCCAGTTTTTCAAAAGAAATAAAGATAATCCCTTTTTTCTCTATCTTCCACACACCATGCTCCATGTCCCATTGGGAGTAAGCCCAAAATTTCAAGGCACTTCAGAGTGGGGAGAATATGGCGATGCAATTCAGGAACTGGACCACGGTGTCGGCAGACTCATGGATTCGCTCAAGAAACTTGGTTTGGACGAAAAGACGATTATTGTCTACAGTTCGGATAACGGTCGCGGCCCCGGCAGAAATAATGAACAACCTTTAATCGGAGGAAAGATTTCCACTTGGGAGTGTGGGGTTCGTGTACCCGCAATTATTAGGGCTCCCGGACAGAAAGTACTGGCTAAACATGCCTGCGGTGAGATCGTAAATGCGATGGACTGGTTGCCCACCTTGGCCACGGCCGCCAATATTCGTATTCCCAAGGATCATCCAATTATCGACGGGAGAGACCTCTGGCCAATGATGACGGGTAAGACTAAAGGCATACCCAAGCCTAGCACCAAATTATCTCTTAATTCAGATGTTCCACTTCAACGCAGATGGGAGCAAGGGCTTGAATGGAAATCCTATTTCAATCGGGATGATTATATAAACGCCTTTTTCTATCATGGTAGTCACGGAGCCTTGGCTGCAGTAAGGTCGGGAAAGTATAAGGCCATGCTGAACCCAAGGATTACAGTCTATGATTTGGAAAAGGACCCAAAGGAATCTAAGCCTATTCGTAACCGTGAATTGAGTCGGAAATTACGAGGTATGGCAGTCATGTTTCAGGAAGAAATGAGTCGTGACGCCCGCAAGGCTGGAGAATTCAAGTAATTGACCGGTTGAGAAAGAAGTTTTCATAGTGATTTTCCTCAATAATTTTTTATAAAATAATTTCCTACAAGTCTCTTTGTGAACGAATCCGCTCAGTTCAATTCCAGTATACCGAAAAATCTGGGCATGTAGTTTCCGTACCAGAAGGTGGGCGACCACTGGTATGATTTCTTTTCCTCAAAACGTGGACGATTACGCGCCATTTGGAACCCCCATACCCGATGGGCCGCTGGGTACGCATTAATCTCTTTCAACGGAATCGCCATTTCCACAGTCCAGGCACCTTCTTCTTTTTCCGAAGCAAGGATCGCAGTGCTGTCCCACTTTTGGTCATCGCGGCGAGCATCGTAGAGCACACCGCCTGAATTCACGGCGAAGTGGTAAAATGTCTTTTTATCATTATTGATGTCGAGCATGAGTTCGATCGAGTCGTCGTTCCTCACATTCCCATCGCGCGTAGTTGCCTCGCTGAGAATATCACGCAACACAGGCTCGTGACAGCGAACAGCTACATAAAGAAAGGAGTCGTCGTAGGTCATCCACGCCTCGGTATCGAACGGGGTGTAGCCATCTGCCTGTCGGGGGATCAGGCGGGGGATGGTAGGGGCACCTTGCCACGGCTCCTCATCCAGTTGCCCGTTGATAACAAGCATACTGCCTGTAGATGAAATCTGGGTTCTTTCTGGATACTTTTTCACATGATCAGTTAAGTCTAGCGGAAGGGAGATCGTTCTCTCGAAATGAAATTGTTCTTCTTCGCCGTGAAAGTGAGACAGCATGCGAGGAAGCGGGAAGTAGGTGGAAACCTCTCCGCCATGGCTCACAGTGAACTGAAGTTCTTTTTTTTCACCTGGTGCCAACTCAACGAAGCTTCGGCGAGGCGTTACCTTCCAATGATCGGAGATAGGCAGGATCCACGAAAATTGAGCCGAAAGAGTCGAGTTGAGAGGGTTTTCCAAAGGAAGTGTCAGGATCTTGTCCTTAAACGGAAAGGTTTCACTGAAATTCCCGATGAATTTCAGGCTTCTCCAGAATTTCTGATCAGCCTCGGTTGTTACATCTTCCGGCAGCATTCCATCAAGAGTCAGGTTCATCATCCGAGGGCCGTCGTCCGTCATTGTGATCCAGCTCGCGTGATCAAATTCCCCAAAGGGACTTCCTCGAAGGGCACTGCCTCCACCGGTTGTTCCGAGAGTATAATAGTTTGCATTGTTACGTTCATACTTGGCGTAACGGTGCACATGCCCTGCATAAACGGTATGCTTCCGTCCTGCCAGACTCTTTTCCACTTCGGGCCAGCCCGTCTTCGACTTCTTAAGAACGCGCTTGCCGTTTACATTACGCATAATCCCCTCCTCGAAAACCCAGAGCGGTTGATGGATGAATACCATTGTCCAGCGAACATTGGTGTGAGCTGCGAGCTCTTTCGCGACCCATGTAATTTGTTTATCACCGAGAAACGGTCGTGAACCGGCGCCGTCCTGTGTATTGAGACAAAGAAAGAGCACATTCTTATAAACAAAGGAATAGTATCTTACGCCATACATTTCGTCCCAAATACGATCCATCAAACCGTTACTGATATCATGATTTCCTGGCAGATAAAAGAAAGGCATTTCAAAGTCTTCGACAAAGCCGTTAAACTCGTCCCACTGCCGCCGAATTTCCTTCTCGTCTTTTTGCCAACCGCCCCCGGGGATAAGATCGCCCACAGTGATAACAAACTCTGGCTGCAACTCGTTAACCTTTTTGACAGCGCGGGAAAAAACACCCGGTCGCATACCGCCGGTTCGGTCAGTTACAATGGCAAATTGAAAATTATTTGGGTCATTTCGGAACGCTTTTTTCGTCCATGGTTTTTGAGGAGTCGTTAGACTGTGAGAAAAATCTGCATCATCCCCCGAGGCAGATTGGCCGGAAAAAATGCGGGGAAAGGCAATAAGGATCAGGAATAATAATGGAGAAGATTTCATAAATTGATTCAAGGATACAAGGGGGATTGAGCTTAAGGCAATATAGGAGTAGCGATACAGGACAGATAAAAAAAGATGGACGACCTTGCCTTGGATAAAGTAACAATAAAAAGAATGATAAGCCCATTACCTTTAGCACTCTTCTGCGTTACCGCTGCCGTGTTGCTTCCCCAAGGTCTTGAAGCACAACAGAATAACTCTCCGCTGCCTAAGGGATATCAAGAGGTAAGCTCGGATAAGGTTGTCGAACTGCAGCTACTGTGTGAAGCCACGGCCGAGACGGGGCTGTTCTCCGGAACAGTATTGGTGGCTGAAAAGGGCAAAGTTATCTTCCAGCAAGCCTTCGGTCTGGCCAATAGGGAATGGAACATCGTCAATACCCTGGATACCCGGTTCCGGCTGGCATCTGTAAGCAAACAGTTCTGCACGATGCTCATCATGCAGTTGGTGCAGGAGGGCAAGGTCAAACTGGGCGACACCATCTCCGATCACCTCCTTTACTACCGCAAAGATACCGGGGGCCGAATCACTATTCACCATCTGATGGCACACCAGTCAGGGATTCCGGACTTCACTTCCAGTTTTGACTATCGAGGTAAAGTCTCGAGGTTGTCATTCGGGAAGGACGAGTTCATTAAGGAGCATTGCAGTGGCGACTTGGCACATGAACCCGGCACGATTTATTCTTACAGCAATGCCGGCTACATAATTCTCGGCCGGATTATTGAGAAAGTGACCCGCAAGACTTTCGAGCAGAATCTTCAGAAACGTATCTTCGAACCGCTCAAGATGGAGAATAGCGGCTATGAGCGCAATGTGTATGTGATCGAGAAAAGAGCGAGCGGTTACACCCGCGGTTCATTTGGCTATACCCGTGCGGATTACATAGATATGGATTCCTCACCTGGTGCGTCTGGTGCTCTCTATTCTACGGTGGAGGATATGTTCCTTTGGGACCGTGCCCTTTACAGCAGCCAATTACTTAAACAGAAATACCGCGATCTTATGTTTACCCCAAACCGGGATGTTCCCGAGGTAAAGGCAGCGGGCGGGCGGCCCCAAAGTCGATATGGCTACGGTTGGCAAATCTACACCCGGACTCACCCGGTTACGAAACACCGCACCAAGGTGATTAATCATGGCGGTGCGATCAACGGTTTCCGAGCGATGGAAAACCGTCTCGTCGAGGACAATGCCTTTGTCATCGTGCTCTGCAACCAAGGCGATTCCTTTGGCAATATGGATGTATGGAGAGCTGTGGTAAATCTAAGTACCGAATTGATCCATATCGTCACCGGCCAACCCTTCCGCATGCCCGCCAAGGCCCGTATCAGTCAGGAACAGCGAATGTATTCCATGGTGAAGAAACAGGGCGTTGAGGTGGCAATCGAATGGTTCATCGCGAAAGGAAAAAAGGCAGCATGGGGAGGTACCACCATGACCCTCGCTGAACAACTCATCAAGGACGGTCGAATCGATGAAGGACTCCGCTTCATGGAGCTCGAGATCGAGTTGAGTCCAGGTAAGGTGTGGTTACTTCGGAAGGCCGCCGAAGCCTGCCAAGAAAATGGTCGGCCTGAAAAGGCATTGGCTTTGGCAAAGAAGGGGCTCGGAATAAAGCCCGATGACGAAAAACTGAAAATCTTGAAGTTGGAAGTGGAGAAGGAATTAAGCTTGAAAAGTGGCAATGAAGAATAAACCACTTACTTGCAATTATACCGTAACAACGAATTAGCAAATATTGATTTCAGTCCTCAGAAATGACGACTACCGAAAAAATACTGACAATAAGTTGAAACTTTAGTGGAGGTGGCCGGAATCGGTCCCGATTTACCATATGCCAAATGCTGAGCGGAATTATTCAAAGAGGGAGGAGTCTACATAATTCCTTTTTGGACTTTTTGTCTTTGATCAGTAGTATGTTGGGATGGTTTCTTCCGTTACATCACCTCACATGGAGAGTATACAAAAATTTGCATTGGAGATAAACTCGGTCCATAAATCATTCGGACAGGTTGATGTCCTCAAGGGGGTCGATCTAAAATTAGATATTGGTGAACGGGTTGCATTAATGGGCCCCAGTGGTAGTGGTAAATCCACATTACTCAATTGTATTTGTGGGATTGAATCAATGGACCAGGGGGAAATTAAGTTGGGTGGTGTATCCCTTAACGATATGAGCCCAAAAAATCTTGAGCAAATCAGGCGGCAGGCAATCGGATATGTTTTTCAATCGTTTCATCTTTTGCCCACACTTTCAGCGATGGAAAATATAGAATTCCCTGCGCAGTTAGTTGATATGCCTAAAAGAGAACGCAGGGAAAGAGTCGATAATTTACTCGATGCAATTGGCTTGTCTCATCGCGCACATCATAAACCGGATGCGCTGAGTGGAGGGGAATGCCAACGAGTTGCTATTGCACGTGCTTTGATTCACCGACCGAACCTAATTCTTGCCGATGAACCAACTGGTAGTTTGGATTCGGATATTGGCGGACAGATTCTTGACCTGTTGGAAAACTTGTCAAAAGAATTTCAGGTCGCCCTTTTATTAGTTACCCATGATCAGGCATCCACTCGAATTTGTAACCGGGTGATTTCCATGAAAGATGGAATGCTGACCTAAGCTCCTGGATGTCCATACTTCCACATTCTATCCGTCTTGTCCTGCTCATTCTTGTCCGGACAACACTCAGGCATTGGAAGCAAAAACTGGGTAGTTATCTTTTGCTCCTTGCCATCGTTGCAGTCGGCGTGGGTGCATTTAATGGAATTCGCCAGGCGAGCCGTTCTGCTTCGGCCAATTTTGGTCTTTTTAATCAGGCGGTTTCCGGACAGAGCGATTTTTTGATCGAATCACCAACCCAGAGGTTATCCACTGATGTTTTGCCCAGGCTGAGTAATTTGGCGGGAGATCCGGATTGGCATATGGTGCCAGTTATTGAAGGTTCCGTCACTGCGCTTGATTCCGAAAATCAACCAGCCCAACAACTTCGTCTGGTCGGACTCGATTTAATGTCACTCGCCAACTTGCCCGACTTAGTCGAAAATAAAATTGATTTTGGTGAGGACGAATCTTCCTGGTATGATTGGTTGGGGAGTGAAAACCTGGTCTGGATTGGCCAAGCCACTGCGGATAAACTTGGAGTGGAGGAGGGTGGTGAGATCACAATTCTTGCCAGTGGTCGCCGTCAGCAAATGGGGATCCGAAAAATTTTAAAGCAGGACGGCTCGCCTCTTCCGGACGACTTGGTCATCGCAGATATTCCCACCGTTCAATCCCTCCTTAGCCGGCCCCGGGAAATCAACCGGGTCGAGGTTATCCTCAATCGCCCTGATCTTCGACAGGATTCAGGATACCTCAAGGAGGTTGAGAAACGCCTAACCCGCGAGCTTCCGGAAAATATCTCCCTGAGCCCGACCGAAAATCGGGCGGTCGATCGGGCGGCCATGACCGCAGCCTTTCGCCTGAACCTCACTATTCTTTCCCTGATTGCAATTTTGGTCGGAGCCTACCTTATTTTACAGGCTCTGGATGCGGCTGTGGTTCGTAAAAGAACTGAATTTGCCACCCTTATTTCACTTGGTGTCAGTCGCCAAGTGCTCTTTATCACTTCTTTGCTGGAATCAATTATCATTGGATTAATTGGATCAGTTGCGGGAATTGGGGTGGGTTGGTTCTTTGCTTATTTTTCCGCCCAGATGTTAGCTGATACTGTAAATGCGCTTTATTTTGCGACCACACTGGATGCGATTTCACTTACATGGATGGATTGTGTTTTCGGGGTGGGACTGGGTCTTTTCTTTACCCTGGTTGCTGGTTTGCTACCGGCTCGTGACGCGATGCAAACCCCACCGGCTCAGGTTCTTTCCAAGGGTGATTGGTCACCTGGTTTTACTTGGTTACAAAAACCAAAAGTTGGATTGGGCCTATTACTCTTGGGGGGAGTATGTCTTTTATTCCCTCCCTTACCTTTGGAGGGTGGGGGCAAAATGCCAGTGGGTGGGTTTCTGTCTGCCGGTTTCTGGATTCTGGGCTCAGCACTCCTTGCAGGTCATGCCTTGGTCATGCTTGCAGGGTGGTTTCGTCCTGTTTGTACACAACCGGTCAGCCGGTTAGCCTGTAGCCGATTACAGGATGGTTCGAGCAGGCATCGATTGGCAGTGGCCGGATTGGTCGTGGCGGTGGGGATGGTGACTGGTATGTTTCAAATGGTGGACAGTTTTCGCTATACGATCGAGGAATGGTTTGATATTCGTTTTCAGGCGGAACTTTACATTTCCGAACGGGGAGTTACAGGTGCGGGTACGATCAATGGTATCGATCCAACCATCATGGATGAGCTTGTCCAGGACGAAACGATTGCTTATGCGGATGTGGTTTATATTTCCTACGCAAAACCAAAGGAGGGTATTACTATTTTATCCGGAGTGGATATGAAAGCATGGACTACTTCAATTAAACAACTTTGGTACAAACCACCCGGATCTTTCATTTCCGAGGTGGGGGCAGAGCCTGCTTTAATTAGTGAGACTTTTGCCCGACGATTTGATCTGATTAATGGTGGTGTAACTGAATTGGATACTCCTTCCGGTCGAAAGAAAATTTCTCCGATTGGTATATTTTCAGATTATGGAAATGAGTTTGGCACCGCCGCAGTCGATATAAAAACCTGGGAAGCATGGACTCAATCTGAAAGACCTATTAATGTAAGCCTGTACTTAAATGAGGGTACAGATGTAAACCAGGTTCGGGATCGCCTGCGCCTTTCTTTTCCTGGATTGGATGTTCGCAATGGTAAGGAATTACGCGATGTGGCCCTGGGTATTTTTGAACAGACTTTTAAAGCCACTTCCGCACTCAATATCATCGGTTTGGTGGTTGCCTTTGCTGGTTTATTGCTTGGTCTGTTTTCGATTTTTGATGAGTCCAGTCGTACCTGGCTCACTCTGCGTCACCTTGGCTTTTCCAATCGTCAGTTTTTGCTTTCTGCAGGATTAGAAGGTGCGGGAATCGGGTTGGCTGCCTGGATAAGTGGTTCCCTGATCGGATTAGTTCTTGGTTGGTTGTTGGTCAAAGTGATCAATGTACAGTCGTTTGGATGGACTCTCCTCTGGCATGTCCCTTACACCGATTTTCTCATCTTTGGGATCCTGTTGGTTCTGACTGGTTTTCTCTCGGGTTGCCTCGCATCTGCTTATTGGAATTTTAAACGCAAATGAAGTTTTTCTTACTTTTCTTTCTTATTTCTCCGTTCCTTTTATTGGCTGAATGGATTGAACCCCCCGTCCGCTCCTCTAAAGGGTATCGCGTGCCTACTCCCGATTATGTGCCCGTTCTTCCACGGGATCATGGTTCCCATCCCGAGCATGGTATTGAATGGTGGTATTGGGTCGGACATTTAAATACGGTTGATTCGAAAAAACATTTCGGATTCCAATCCACGATCTTTCGCCTGGCAGGCGATTCCAAGAAGTCCGGGCAGTCTTCGAATGCTCACTTTGGTAATCAAAATCTTTTTTTGCTCCACAGTGCGCTTAGCGATTTAGAAGAGGAGAAATATCTTCATCACGAACGAGTAGTACGAGAGGGTTGGCAGGCAAGTGCTTCACGGGAAACTCTTCAATTAAATGTGGGCGGAATAAAGGTGAGTCTTCTTGAAGACGGAATGGGACACGAAATCATTACTCGTTACCCCGGGGGAGGAAAGCTTGAACTCACTCTTCATCCGACAAAGCCATTAGTATCCTTCGGAGATCGTGGGTTGAGTCGAAAAGGGTCTGATCCAGCCTCGGTCAGTTGGTACTGGTCCTACACCCGTCTCCAGGCAACGGGCACACTTCATCAGAATGGCGTCGAGATTCCAGTCGAAGGAACTGCTTGGATGGATCACGAAATTTCATCCAGTCAACTGGGGGAAGATTTAGCCGGGTGGGATTGGACTTGTATGCAGTTGGACGATGGGACCGAGCTAAA
>Ga0206125_10002912_pt1 | contig 17260 bp, 19 predicted proteins | sample Helgoland_Spring_4_FD_148598 | JGI IMG/M metagenome (GOLD analysis project Ga0206125, IMG submission 148598) | Pelagic subsurface seawater microbial communities from Kabeltonne, Helgoland, North Sea - Helgoland_Spring_Bloom_20160331_1 | ecosystem: Environmental > Aquatic > Marine > Epipelagic ... | reverse complement strand
TAGACCTAGACACGATCAAGGCTACCATCGACCGAGGCCAGCAGCTGATTAACACTGGCGTAGCAACAGCGTAACACCATCCACCGACGGGGCGCAGCATCCTACACTGCATCACACTACATACACACCAATGGAAAATATGACATACATCTCACTCATCATGGCGCTCATCACCGTAGAATCTAACGGGGACAACTTCGCAAAGGGCGACCGAGGCAAGGCCTTGGGTTGCTTACAGCTACATGCTGCCTACGTTTATGACGCAGCGGAGCATGCTGGAGAGGACTGGGTACACGAAGACGCCTATAAGCGTGACGTGGCCGTTCAGATCTTCATGGCATACATGGATAGGTACGCTACAGAAGAGCGCCTAGGCCGTAAGCCTACAGCCGAAGACATGGCCCGTATACACAACGGTGGCCCGAACGGCTACAAGAAATCATCGACCGATGCTTATTGGGCTAAGGTCAAAGAACAACTAGACTCATACGATATAATCCCAGCCCACTAGTCTTACATTATCTAATATTATAAACATGTCACTACTAACAACACACAAGAAATGTCTTATCCAACTCAACACAGGCCTGTACCTATGTTATCCAAACTCGGAACGAGCTATCATATATAATTATCCGAGTGACGAGCAGGACATGCGTAACGATTTAAACATGACCAACGGCAAGCTCGTAGGGCTGACCGAGGAAATCGATATGTACGTCCACGACTATACAAATTATTCAAATAGGAGAGACATGCCTGAGCTGGTCGATGAGCTGCAGCTATTCATAGATGGGGACAAGGCATTCCCTGTCGGATCGGAGGCCGTGTAGGTACACTAGAGGGGCAGCAAACACACATCACACATACCTAGTACATGGGAACACTTGCCCTCATGTGCTAGGTATTTTATTTTTAATAAAGTGCCTAGGCCCCATTGACAGGGACTGACCCTTCTTTGTATAATATATATATAACACTTGTACAAAATGTTATACTATGATTATTACTACTGATGAATAAAGTTATAAATAACTTATTTATAACTTACTAACATATATAACACGCGATGCAGAAACTAAAGTTTAAAAATCAAAACCAAAAGTTAGAGCAGGAGATGCTGACTAAAGGTATAGGTAAACTACGTAGTCAAGTAACATCAGCGAGGGAGAGAGCATCAGAAGCTGAGACTTGTTATGGCCAGAGGTTATTGAGGGAGGCTGTTCCTTTGTTAGTCGATGGTATCAATGACTGGTTTAAACAACAGCGTAAAGCCCCTTGTGCGAGCAATGCATACAATGAGTTGAAGGATGTTAAGCCTAAAGTCATAGCCTTCATTGCGTTAAAGGCTATAGTAGATACGTTAACACAGCGCAGGCCGCTGGCTAGTTCTGCTATCAGACTGGGTGCTTTGATCGAAGATGAAAAACATTTTGGTGCGTTCTCAGATCACCCTAGCTACAGGCAGATACTACAAGGAGCGAACAAGCGCCCAAACTATCAGAAGAAACGGTACTATATCATACACTCAGAGAAGGGCGAGGTGAGTAAGGGCAACGCAGAACCTTGGGACAAGTGGGGTACTCGCATCAAGCTACACATTGGTACAGTGTTAATAACACTGATCAAGGAGTACACGGGTCTGGTGGATTACGTTATGATACAGACCGACAAGCGTGGGCCAGCTCGTTTTATACAGGCTACAGCTAAGACGCAGGAGTGGATCGAAGATATGATCAAACATAACGAGGCTTTAGATCCTTTCTGGATGCCACTCGATGATTTCCCTAAGCAGTGGACAGACAAGTGGTCAGGCGGGTATGACACCGAGAACGGTTTACCACCTGTTACAATGATCAAGACTAAGGACAAATCATTTATGCGTACCAACACGGAGCCCATGACTGAGGTCATGAAGTGCCTTAACAATTTACAGAACACAGCTTGGACAGTTAACGCTAAAGTTTTAGAAACTTTTCAGGACATATGGGAGAGTAACATTAAGATAGGTTCGCTACCTGCACAGGAGAACGAAGACATGCCGCCACTCAGTGAGGCCATGAAGGAAGATCCTGATCAGCTCAAGATGTGGAAGCGCAGAGCTGCACAAGTGTATGAGTACAACGCATCGACAAAGAGTAGGCGTCTGCTTGTGCTAAACACCTTACTCATGGCCAAGCGCTACGTTGGTAAACGTTTCTACCTACCGCACCAGTGTGATTTTAGGGGCAGAGCGTACGCTATTCCAGCCTACTTGAATCACATGGGGCCAGACTTTAGTAAAGGGTTGATGCAGTTTGCGAATAGCGAACCAGTCAATGACCCAGCTGACCTTAAGTGGATGCATATTCATGGTGCTAATTGCTACGGAGTTAAGGGTACGTTCGAGCAGAGGCTGGCTTGGACAGTAGAAAACAAAAAAAGAATACTTGAACTAGCCTATAACTACAGGTCACAGCTTGAGTTTCTTAATGAGGCTGATGAAACGTTCCAGTTCCTTGCCTACTGCTACGAGGTTGAACGTTTGCACAATACAATAGGTGTCTTTCATACGCACCTACCCTGCCAGATGGATGGGACAAACAACGGGCTGCAGATACTGGGCCTACTTACACGAGATGAATCATCCTGCGTAGCTACCAACGTAGCACCGTCGAACTATCCGATGGACATCTATCAGATCGTAGCTGACAAAGCTACTGAGTATCTGAAACAAGATACTGATAATCCTTTTGCCAACCATTGGCTTGAGTTTGGTGTGACACGGAGTTGCGCTAAACGACCTACGATGACACAACCGTATGGCTCAACCCCGCATTCGTGCAGAGCCTACGTAAACGGATGGTACTTGGAACAGGTTAGAGCAGGACGCTTCGACCCCTTCGATGAAGTTAATCGGTTCCAAGCTACCTCCTATCTTTCTACCTTCATATGGCAGGCTATCAATGAGGTAGTTGGTAAGCCTCGTGAAGCTATGGCATGGCTACAGAAGGCAGCGCGTGAGCTGGCCAAGGAGGACAAACCTATGTACTGGTTGAGCCCATCGGGCTTCCCTTGCTACCAGTCTTATCCTAAGTGGGCCGATAAATCCATACGTACACGGGTGGGGGAACGGGTGTATCGTGTTAAGTTCCGCGAGGATACAGATAAGCTCAGCCCTAAACGACAGGCACAGGGGAGTAGCCCTAACTTTGTACACAGTCTCGATGCTAGTTGTTTACATATGACTGTGAACAAGTGCGCTGACCTAGGTATTAAATCTTTTGCAATGGTACACGATAGTTTCGGTACTCACTGCACTCACTCTGCACTGCTTGCCTCTACTATTAAGGAGACAATGCACGACATATTTAGCGTTGATCAGTTAGCTGTCTTAAAAAATAAACTTGAGACAGATAACGACTTGACACTAGAACCACTCCCATCGTATGGTGACTTTGACATCGACGATGTTCTTAAATCAAACTACATATTCTCATAATGAATAACACAATAAATACACCCAAGGGTAAAGCTGTTTACCCGCACGTTAACGAACCTAATACTCGCTTCAACCCTATGGGTGAGTATAGTTGCAGCATCTCTGTCTCTGAAGAAGACGGTGAGGCTTTTAATAAACAAGTAACTGAAATCTACGAAGCAGCTTACCAGCGTGAGTGCTTACTGCAGAACAAGAAACTCAAGAAGGCCTCCTCTTTCCCAGTCGGGAAGGACGATGAGGGTGAGTGGATTATCAAGGCCAAGCAACCAGCCAAGGTGGAAACCAAGGCAGGTAAAGTCTTTGAGTTTAACATCAAACTCTTCGATGCTCAAGGCTCACTATGCAATGCGCAAGTAGGCTCTGGCTCCACTGTTAAATGTGCAGTCGAACCTCGCACTTGGTTTGTCGGCAGCCTCGGCTTCGGTATTACCCTATCTCTTAAAGCAGTACAGATCATTGACCTTATTGAGCAAGGCGGCTCCAGTGCTACCTCGTTCGGCTTCGCTGCTGAAGAAGGCTACGTAGGTGAGAAGCTTGAAGAAGCTTTTGTATCTGCTGACGACGACTCTTCTGCGGAATCAGCCTTTGACTTCTAGCTGCTACAGGTCAAAGTTTGAGGCACGGGTGGCTCTTGCGTTAGATAATGCGAGAGTCGCCTACACCTACGAACAGGATGTGATACGCTTTGAGCAACCAGCCAAGCAGCGTAGATATACACCTGACTTTGTACTACCTAACGGCATCATTCTGGAGGTTAAGGGCTACCTTGATACCAACGACAGAATGAAACACAAGTGGATTAAGGAGCAGCATCCTGAACTAGACATCCGCTTTGTATTCATGAATCCTAACACACGCATAACAAAGAAATCCAAGACACGTTACAAGGACTGGGCTGACAAGCTTGGCTACCCTTGGTGTTGCGGCCCAGAGATACCACACACATGGAAGAGCTACAAGCCTTAAAGACACACCAACCCTGCCCAGACTGCGGCAGTTCAGACGCATTAACAATTAACGTAGACGGTAGTACAAAGTGCTACAGCTGCGACCAATTTACATCCAAGAATAAAAGTACTATAGCACCGTTGCCTTCTAAGTTTGCGCGGGGTGAGTACCAAGATCTAGTAAAGCGTAAGATCAGCGAACGGATCTGCCGTAACTATGATTATTCTATTGGAGAATACGACAACAAGAAGTGTCACATCGCTTCGTACCGTAACAGTTCTGGCGTAGTTGTCGGACAAAAGATACGTTTTCCCGACAAGACTTTTAAAATTGTTGGGGATGTTAAGACTCCTTACGGGTGGCAACGCTTCCGCAATGGTAGATACATCTGCGTAACCGAAGGAGAGATTGATTGCTTATCAGTGGCTGAAGTCTTTGAAGGTAAGTACCCTGTAGTATCTATCCCTAATGGTGCAGCCTCTGCTCCGTCCTTCTTTAAGAAACACTTGGATTACTTTGAAGGCTTCGACAATGTAGTCATCATGTTCGACATGGATGAGGCAGGAGCCTTGGCCGCTAAGACCTGTGCTTCTATCCTCTCTGTAGGTAAAGCTAAGATCGCTTGTCTACCTGCTAAAGATCCGAACGAACTACTCGTAGCTAACAACGGAGCAGCTATCACTCAAGCGTTCTGGAATGCGGAAGCGTACCGTCCAGATGGTATCGTACTAGGCGAGGACATGTGGCAGAAGGTGTCAGCTATGGATAAGGTTGAGTCAGCTAAGTATCCTTATGACGGCTTGAATAAAATTACACGAGGGTTACGTGTCGGTGAGATCGTTACCTTCTGTGCTGGTAGTGGTGTAGGTAAGAGTAGCGTGTGCCGTGAGATGGCGTACAGTCTCATACAACAGGGCGAGAAGATTGGTTACATTGCATTGGAAGAATCTATTAAGCGTACAGCTTTAGGATTGATGGGCATACATGCTAACAAACCTTTGCACTTGCTTGATGAGTTACCTCCAGAGGAAGAGCTAAAGGAAGCTTACGATTCAACGATTGGTTCAGGTAACTACGTAACCTATGACCACTGGGGTTCTATTGAATCTGAAAATTTAATTAACCGTATTCGTTATATGAACAAGGCGTTAGGTTGTAAGTGGATCTTTCTTGACCACGTATCTATCGTAGTCTCAGGGCAGGATGGGGACGAGCGTAAGATGATCGACATTCTTATGACTAAGCTACGTTCTCTTGTCGAAGAAACAAACGTAGGTATGCTTCTTGTCTCTCATCTTAAACGTCCAGAGGGGCGTGGCTTTGAGGAGGGAAGGGAGGTAACTCTTGGTCACCTACGTGGGTCAGCTGGTCTCGGCCAGTTAAGTGATATGGTTATTGCTATTGAACGTAACCAACAGGATGAGGAATTAAAAAATCAAAGCACTGTTCGTATTCTTAAAAACAGGTTTAGTGGTGAGACAGGTCTTGCGTGTTATCTAGATTTCGATATCTCTAATGGCCGACTCAACGAATCAAAACCACTGGATCTATAATATGATATTCTTCGATATTGAAACTAACGGAATAGAAGACTGGGATCGACTCTCCGATCTTAAGAAAGTGTTTGTACTGTGTGCTTATGATACAGAGCAGCAGCGAATGCTTACAGCTACCACACCTGAAGAGATTAAGAAGGTACTATCTGTGATGGCTGAGGCTGACTACGTAGTAGGACATAACATTATCTCTTTTGATTTGCCTTGCCTTGCTAAACTGTACGGCTTTCGCCATGCAAACGTCTTGGATACTTTAGTCATGTCGCGTTGCATCTTCCCAGATCTACGTGAGAATGACTTTAAACGTAGGGAGTTTCCTTCTAAGCTTGTAGGCAGTCACAGTTTAAAAGCTTGGGGCCATCGCTTAGGTGTAATGAAGGACGAACACGGCGAGCAAGAAACGTGGGAGGTATGTACTCCTGAGATGATTGAGTACTGCAAGCAGGACGTAGTAGTTACTCAGGCTCTTTACAATCACTTGATGAAGTCTAACCCTAGCCTGCAGATGCTTAGCATCGAACACACCTTTGCTAGGATAATTAGAAAGCAGCAGGCTAATGGTTTTCCTTTTGATATAGATAAAGCCGAAGCACTGTGTGGTAAGCTGACCTCTACTCGTGTGACTCTGAAGCAAGATCTCCAAGAGCTGTTCGGCCCTACCAGTGTAGACATGAAGACTACTTACTGGAACACACCAGATGGTAAGGAGTGGGAGTCTAAGAAGGCAGCTATAGCTAAGAAGTATAAAGCTAAAGATATTGTAAAGGGCAGGTGCAAACAAAAGCTAACAGCCTTTAACCCTAACAGCAGGGATCAGATTTCTGAGCGCTTAATGGAGCAAGGGTGGAAGCCAGCTGCTTACGAAGGTAAACGACCTGCTATCAACGAGCCTGTCCTTAAAGAGATTGGTACTCCCGAAGCGCTACAGCTATGTGAGTATCTACTCATAAGTAAACGCCTTGGTCAAATCAGTGAAGGTAACCAAGCTTGGCTGAAGCTAGTTAAGGATGATCGTATCTACGGCAGCGTGAATACAAACGGAGCAGTGTCTGGTCGTTGTACACATAGTCATCCTAATGTAGCCCAAGTCCCTGCAGGTCGGGCTCCCTATGGTACTGAATGCCGTGCGTTGTTTAGCGCTCCTCGTGGTAAGGTACTAGTGGGGGCTGATGCTTCTGGCCTAGAGCTGCGCTGCCTCGCTCACTATCTATACAAGTGGGACAAGGGAGCTTACGCGCGTGAGATCCTTGAGGGTGATATCCACACAGCTAACATGAAAGCAGCGGGACTAGACAACAGAGACCAAGCTAAGACTTTCATCTACGCTTTCCTGTACGGAGCAGGCGATGCTAAGATTGGTTCTATTGTAAACGGGAACAGCGCTGACGGTAAACGTTTGAAGGCTTCTTTCTTTAGTAAGACTCCAGCTATTAAGAGCTTGGTTACTGCCGTCGATAGACGTGTTAAGTTAACTAAAGAGCTTAACGGATTAGATAGTCGTGTACTTCCCTGCCGCTCACCGCACAGTGCTTTGAATCTACTACTTCAATCTGCTGGTGCTGTTGTTATGAAGCAGGCTTTAATAGAGTTTGTTAAACTAGCTAAGCATCCTTATGAATTACATGCTAACATTCATGACGAAGTGCAGTTCAGCTGTGCTAAAGAGCATGCCGATTCTTTAGGTTCCTCCTTTGTTAAAGCTTTGGAAAATGCTGGCAGGTTTTTGAAATTCAACTGCCCACTAGATGGGGAATATAAAATAGGAAACAACTGGTCAGAGACTCATTAATATGTACAGACACAAGCACGACAAGGACGGATCATGCAGCGTAATGGGAGGCACAGCTGAGCAGTTGTTCTCCAAAGCTGTTGAGGACTTTGGAGCCTCAGCTACAGCTACTGGGTTTAAGGATCAGATTAGACACATTGATTTCTTTGTGTCAGTTGAAGGCGCTGTAGATGTTAAAGCCCGTAAGCGTTTGTCCCGTGCTGGTGCTATCCAAGATGAATTTGTTTGGGTAGAACTGGTAGGGAACAGCGGTAAGAAAGGCTGGGTCTATGGAGACTGTACTCACATTGCTTTTGAAAGAGCGCGTGACTTTGTCGTTGTTCCTCGTGCAGACTTAGCTGCTTTATGCGAAGAACTTGTCGAAGATATTATTGTGAATAACGTAGGGGAAGCACACCTTTACCGCTACCAGCGCAAAGGAAAGAAAGATCAATGCACCTTAATACCAATGAGAACTATAATTAAAAACACATCATGCATACTAATGAAAAAACAGTCTTAATAGACGGTGACGAGATAGCGTATCGCACAGCCTTTGCTTGTGAGCAGGAGTTCAAGTGGGACTCTGATACTATCAGTCTCTGTACTTCTGAACAGGATCTCAGGAAAGCTTTAGATCAACAGATCATCAAAGCGAAGAGGGATACTAAAGCCACTAAGATTAAGGTAGCACTAACCAGTAAGACTAACTTCCGCTTAGACCTTCTGCCAGAGTACAAAGCGAACAGAACAGCACGTAAACCACTTGGCTTATCTTACTGCAAGAGCTACCTAACAGAGGAGTACGGAGCTGAGATACATGAAGGTATCGAGGCCGATGATCTCTTAGGTATCTGGGCCTGTGAGCAGAAGGACAAGATCATCTGGGCTGTAGATAAAGACTTCCTCACTGTACCTTGTAACCTGTACCGTAAAGACAAGCTAATGCACATCACTGTAGCAGCTGCTGATTACAACCTACGCCTTCAGACTATGGTAGGAGACACAACCGATAACTTCAAAGGAGCAAAAGGGTTTGGAGAAAAGACAGCTGCTAAATGGTTGGATACTCATGGAGATTCGTGGGTCAGTGTTCTTAAAGCTTTTAAAAAGGCTGGACAAACCACTGAAGATTGTATTATAAATGCCAAGCTTTCTCGTATCTTGAGAACCATTGAAGATATTAACTGGACACCTTTAAATGACTGAACAACCTAGACTGCCAGACAGCGGAGAACGCAGTGAGTTTACCACTGGGGCCGTTCGTGACGCAATGCGTGGCAAGGGGACACCAAGCCTCATCCCTATCGCAGCCTTACGCGCTGTGTCTCGGCGCTTTGAAGATGGAGCTGAGAAGTATGGTCGAGGTAACTGGACTAAGGGTATTCCTCTTAGCCGCTATATTGATTCTACCTATCGACACCTATGGCAATTCATGGAGGGAGACAAATCTGAAGAACATATCGGAGCTGTCATCTGGAACGTGATGTGTCTAGCCCAGACCAGCGAATGGATTGAGCAAGGTAAACTACCAAAAGAACTAAACGACTTATAATATAGGGGACACGTATATGAATGAACAAGACTTTCCAAACGTAACTATTGCTTTTATTCAAGCTCTTGAAGATCGCTTTCCTGTTATTGATTTCCCGCCTACTGAAAGAATCAGTGAGCTTAATTATCACTACGGCCAGCGATCTGTTATCAGTTTTCTTAAATCTCAGTACGAAATCCAGAACGAAAACGTTCTTAATACTAAACTAAAATAAATACTATGGGCTCAAAACCTAAAATTCCCGATCCAGTACCACCACCAGCACCTCCCCCACCGCCTGAACCAGTAGCTGAACGAGTAGATAATGCTGCTGCTAAGAAACGAAAGCAGGTTAAACGAAGGGGCGCTTCATCTTTAACTGTACGTCGCGCTACCGTAAATACAGGATCAAGCGGTTCTGGAGCAAACATTAACTATTAAATAACAGATGGCAGATAAGACTCTTACCGTAACGACCGTAGGTGGTGCAGATAAAACGCTCACCTTCAATCGAGAACCCTTCGCTGGTGTTAGAACCATGACACGGGTAGAAGCGGGAGGAGGATCAACTGACATCTCAGTAGACAGAACAGTCTCTGGTTATAAAACTGGAGACAAAGCAGGACAGTCCCGCCCATTACTAAGTAAAGTAGTAGGCGGGGCTGCAGCCGCTTGGAGCCTTCGTGACCTTAATGACGGTCAGGGGCCAAACAAGGTTGTACGTGTTCGTCGCTCTAGCGATAATAAAGAGAAAGACATTACAGCAAAAGAACTTCCACGCTTAACGGACTGGGTCACTGCTTCTACAGATTTACCCCTTGATAACAGTACGTCTCTTATAGCTGCGGGTATGAATCCCACAGAACAGTATGCTTACTTTAATGGGGCGAGCCCAGAATCAACAGTTTCAATTCCTGTATCGACTGTAAGCACAACAGCTAGAGTTACGTTTAAGGTTGTTGTAGATAACCATGCGGCTATCCCTAACTTCGGAGCTTTACTAGACTGCGGCGGTAAATCTGTTTTCTACACATCAGCAGGTATTTTTGGTAGCAGCTCCCCCGCCATCACTGGCAGTGGCAGTGAATTATATATTGATGATATTCTTTGCCCAACTAGACTAGACGCATACAACGCATTAGTAGGGGAACAAGTGCATGAAGTTAGAATTGAAAACTTTGTATTTAATGGTAACGACTTGAAACTAATGGTCTATCCGTCTTGGAATATTTACCACACTGCTGGTATACTATTTGACCTCAAGATTGATTTAACAAGTAATGGCACAATTGACCACGCTTACACTGGTGTAGGAGCTTCTGCTTGGACTGACACTGTTGGACAAGCTAATGGAGTCCTCGGTAGCGGTATGCAGACGATTTGGGGTGATGGCCTCGCTGTTGCATATAGCCTAAGAAACCTTAGTGATTCTTACACAGGCCCTGTGGTAGAGGTCTATCGAGGTCTCGATGCTGAGTTAAAATCCTTTACAGCTGCTGAGGTTGCTGACGGTACTATGCTATCTTGGGTAACCCTAGACACCTCTACAGGAAACGGGTATGTTACGAAACTTTATGACCAATCAGGCAACAGCAACCACGCTGTTTATGATGCCAATGTCGGCCCTGAACAGTATATTGTCGAGGCTGGCGAGCAGGTGCTTGAGAATGGTAAGCCGACTATTAAAGTAGGAGACACTTCTCATAATCTTATTATAGATAAACCAATTATTGGTGGGGATACTAGTACCTTCGCTGTTTATAAGACTACAGTAGGGGGCTCTTATATCTACCGCAATGCTACTGCTGATAGTCTTCCGTATGCAGGTAGACAAGGTAACGGCAATATAGTTATGTCGCATAGCGGTGGCCCTGTATATGGAGGAGCGCACCCAAACCAACAGATTATAGTAAATTTCCAAACCGTAGATTCTAGTATTAGTATAAACACAGACGGCGTCGCGCTGGTTGAACAGTCTACCACAGAAGCAGGCGGTAACGGCGTTGGTTCAATTGCAAATATAGTTGGAACCTATTCTGAGATTGTTATTTATACCAGTAATAAGACAGATGACCGTAACACAATTACCTCTAACATGGGGGATTACTACAACATCGATCTGCCAGCAGGTATAGATACTGGTAACAATGAAGTAGATGGTTTCGTATCAACTTGGTATGACCAGAGCGGGAACGTCAAAGATATTGCACAACCTACAGCCAGCAAGCAGCCTAAGATTGTAGACCAAGGTAATCTAATTACGAATACTGCTGGTCAATTTAGCTTGTCTTTCAATAAAGACGATGATGACCAGCTTACCGTAGCAGGCGGTATCCCGCTAAGCACGGGCGTGCATTCGTTCGTTTATTGTGAGGATTTAGCAGGAGCAAGTGCTACTCATAGACCTCTATTAGGCGGCGCAGCTGGGCGCGGTCTAGGAATAATGCTGAATGGCGGTATTCGTTTGTACCACGGTAGCTCAATTATTACGCCCCTACCCGCTGTAACTGGGCCTAAACTTATTACTGCTCTTAGCAAACCAGTTGGAGCTAATGTATATGAAAATGGAACTTTAGGAGTATCTGGAGATGTAGGCACATTATCTCTCCCTTATAAAGTAGGCGGTCGTTTCGGTTGGGATACTGACACTGCCCTCGACCTACTTATTTCTGAAGTAATTATATTTAACGGTGACCAGTCAGCTAATCGTGAGGCTATCGAAGACAACATTAACAATCAACACGGAGTCTACACCCCTACAGTACCTGCTGGTCTAGTAGTTGTTAGACCTTAATTATCATGTATCTAATATACGAAACTGAAGAAGCAGCCATCGAACGTGCAGACGAAGAGGGCAAGTACCACGACTTTTCATACTGGACAGACGGTAAGGGAACACGCTGGTTAACCGAGCCTGTCCCTACTGCGGATGGTAAGTGGGCATTAGATGTACTAGAATACGATCTAGATGATGTAGAAGAGTTAGCTCTAGTTGATTCCTATCTGGCCGTTGAAGAAGAAGGAGGCCCTGAATAATGAGCGGCCAGTTGTTTGAACATTTTAAAATCTGGGGAACGCTAGGCGTAGCTCAGATGACAGCGTCTATTTCTAGCGCAAATGAACTAGCTAGTATCTTCGCATTACTTTGCGGAGGAGTAGCATCCTTAGCCATCGCTTGGTGGCATATCTTTAAAAAATAATATTATGACACCAGAACTATTAGCAATGTTAGGCGGCGGCGTGAGCGGCTTTGTAATGAAGATGATCGCGGCACAGTCGGAGAATCAAGCACGACTCTTTGATCGTATGATCCAGCGGCAGGTTGCTGCTGATAAGTCAGCCGACAAAGCTAATGCTCGTGGTGGTGTTTATATGCGCAGGTTCATTACGTTCGCTGTGATCTTCGCAATCGTACTAGCCCCATTCATCTTCGCTTTCACCAGTATTGGTATTAGCGTCCAACAAGAAACAACTGGTTTCCTTGGGTTCTTCAAGGGAGTTAAGTGGTCTACAGTCCAAGGTTTTGTAATTCTACCAGAGATCCGTCAAACAGCTTTAGCTATTGTCGGTTTCTACTTTGGTTCATCTCAAGTTAAATAAATTTTATGTATAACGGAACAGCTCAGCAACTATATCACAAACTAGAAGGACAGCGGTGGAGCTACCTCGACCGAGCTAGACAGTGTTCTAAACTGACTATTCCTTATGTGATGCCTGACGAAGGCTTTAATAGCCACTCGCGGCTCGAAACACCCTTTCAAGGCGTTGGGGCGCGTGGAGTAAACAACCTCGCATCTAAACTACTGTTGGCACTCTTACCCCCCAACGCCCCTTTCTTTCGTCTTAATATAGACAAGTACAAACTACAAGCTGAAGGATCACCAGACGAAGTAATTAGCGGTATTGAGACTGCCCTCCAACAAGTTGAAGAGGCTGTAATGGATGAGGTTAGTAGAGAGAGTTATCGCGTAGCTCTCCATGAAGCTCTTAAGCATCTTATCATTGCAGGTAATGCTCTGGTATACCTACCTGACGAAGGTGGTGTGCGCATCTTCCACCTTGATCGTTATGTTGTAGAGCGTGACCCTATGGGTAACATTCTTTATGTAGCTACAAAGGAAACAATTTCCTATGCTGCTTTATCAGAAGAAATGAGAGCGGTTGTCGGTGCTTCTAGTGAATCGCCCAATGATGACCTGCACGTCTACACGGCTGTGTGTCGTAAAGAAAATGGATGGCGTGTCTACCAAGATATTAACGGTGAGTTAATCCCTTCCTCGGAAGGCTTCTATCCTTTGGATAAGAATCCGTTTATCCCTTTACGTTTCTCCCGTGTTGATGGTGAGAACTACGGTCGAGGATATGTCGAAGAGTATCTAGGAGATATGCAGTCGCTTGAGAAACTTACACAAGCTATTGTTGAAGGATCAGCCGCTGCTGCTAAGGTCTTGTTCCTTGTTAATCCTAATGGAACGACACGCGCAGCTACATTAGCTCAATCCCCTAATGGCGCTATCGCACAGGGAAATGCTCAGGATGTTTCAGTCCTGCAGCTTAACAAGTTTAATGACTTTCGTGTAGCTCAAGAAACTATTGCAACAATCAAAGACCGACTAGGTCATGCTTTCCTTCTTACCTCTGGTGTGGTTCGTAATGCTGAACGAGTTACCGCTGAAGAGATCCGCATGCTTAGTATGGAACTTGAGACAGCCCTCGGTGGTTTGTATTCCCTCTTAAGTACCGAGCTTCAACTTCCTATGGTTAACCGTATTATGACGGTTATGAATAAACGTAAGGCACTACCTAAGCTTCCTAAAGATCTTATTAATCCTGTTATCATTACAGGCGTTGAGGCTCTTGGTCGTGGTAATGATCTACAAAAGCTGGACATGTTCCTTGCAGGAGCTAGTCAAGTCGTAGGGCCTGACGCCACAGCACAATTTGTAAACGTAGCTGAATACTTCTCACGCCGTGCTACAGCCTTGGGGATCAAGACCGCTGGTTTGATTAAGACACAAGAGGAGATTGAAGCAGAACAACAACAAGCTCAACAGATGCAGATGGTACAGAGCCTAGGGCCACAAGGAATTAAGGCTATCTCTGACCAACAACAAAACCAACCAACAGTAGAACAACAATAAGCGAGGAATAAAAAATGGAACGAGTAGTCATTAACGAATCAACGGAAGATGAAAACATCTCCCTAGAGAAGCAAGAAGCAATGCAAGCGGAAGCTCAGCAACAAAACGGACAAGCGGAAGAGCGTCCACAATGGCTGGATGATAAGTTTAAAAGCCCTGAAGAACTAGCTAAAGCATACAACGAATTACAATCTAAACTAGGAGAGAACACACCGACCAATGAGAGCGCAACTAATGAAGAAAACCCCAGCGAAGCTGAGACTGATAATGAGCTTTCTCCTCAAATGGACAAGGCAATTGGCAAAGCTAATAGTGAATACGACGAGCGCGGTGAGCTTTCAGACAAGACGTTTATTGCTTTGGAAAAAGCAGGTATTCCTAGGGACATGGTTGAAACTTACATCCGCGGTCAAGAAGCTATTGCACTAGGACAAGCCTCCGAAGTTCAAGATACTGTAGGCGGTAATGCTAACTACAATGCAATGACCGAATGGGCAGGTGAGAATCTTTCAGACGGGGATGTAGATGCATTTAACGCTATAGTAGAGGGAGCCTCAGTTGATCAAGCAAAGATGGCTGTTAAAGGTCTTTACGCTCAGTTCCTTGCAGCGGGCGGTAAGCCCCCACAACTTATGCAAGGAGGCACAAGCGGTACAGGTGTGAAGCCTTACAGCTCAACAGCTCAGATTACAGAGGCAATGAAGGATGCTCGCTATAAAAACGATCCAGCATTCCGTGCTAGTGTTGAACAACGATTATCTGTTTCAGATATCTTCTAAATAAATTTCGTCCAAAGAAGCTCTGCAGTAGCGGAAGGCCTGATGCGTCAGGGAACCTTAGCCTAGCAAACCAAAGTAGAAAAGGACAACTACTCGTACCAATAGGTACAAAACAATAACTAATATAAAGGAAAAATAAATTATGGCGTTCTCAAATAACGTAGACCTCAGCGCAAATCGCGTCGGTCAAATCAACGGAGCAGGCAGTGCAGATGCATTGTTTCTCAAAGTATTCTCTGGTGAGATTCTAACCACTTTCGAGGAATCGAATGTGATGAAGGATCTGCACATGGTGCGTACTATCCAAAACGGCAAGTCTGCTCAATTCCCTGTAACAGGAATCGCAACAGCTGGTTATCACACAGCAGGTCAATCGCTTATCGAAGCTGATAACGCTTACCTGTCTGACATCAAGAAGAACGAGAAGGTTATCACCATCGATGATGTGTTGGTCTCTTCCACGTTCCTTGCTAACATCGACGAGCTTAAGACTCACTACGACGTTCGTAGTATCTACGCTCAAGAACTCGGTAAGGCACTCGCTAAGCGTTTCGACATTGCTACAATGAAGACTCTCTTCGGTGCTGCACGTTCGGCTGCTACTATCACTGGTGGCAAGGGCGGCGCTTCCGTTACTGGTGCAACTACCAACACTGCTGCAGGTCTCATCGACGCTCTGTTCGCTGTTGCTCAAACTCTTGACGAGAATGATGCACCAGATGAAGGTCGTTATGCGATCCTCACTCCTGAGCAATACTACACCTTGCTCACTACAGATAACGTTGCTATCAGCAAGGACTTCGGTCTCGGTGGTAACGTAGCTGCTGGGTCGATCCCAATGGTTGCTGGTATTAAGTTGTTCAAGTCTAACCACTTGTCCGACATCATCGCTCTTGGTGATGTATCTGCTACAACTACTGGTGACGGTACTTCGCTGAACGATGTATTCGGTGGAGCTGGTGCAGGTTACAACGGTGACTTCAGCGGCCTCACAGGCAGCACTGGTAAAGGCTTCATCGCTGGAACCAAGGAAGCTATCGGTACAGTCAAGCTTCTTGATCTTGCTACCGAGTCTGATTATCAGATCGAGCGTCAAGGTACACTGTTCGTTGCTAAATATGCAATGGGCCATGGCGTTCTTCGCCCTGAGTGTGCTGTTCAAGTCGTACCAACTGCTTAATTGTAGTTAACTCTCTGAGCCCCCTTGAGGTCTATCCCTTTTGGGGGCTCTTTTTTATTTATACTTATACACACTTATACACACAAACCCTTTCTTTCTAACTAACTTTAATCAAAAACAATTATGGCAGACTTCTCAATAGGCACTACAGTTAATAACCCCAGCGACTGGCTAAGCCCCTACGGTTACAATGTGACCTCAGATGGTGTAACCATTGATTTAACTTCAATCTTAACTGATGTCGGTGTAACTGACGCCGACTTACAACCTAATACAGGCGATGTCCGTTCGGTTTACCTCGCCCTAGCAGAAGCTCTTTATAAAGCTTATGATGCTAAAGATGACGCAGCAGCTACAACTTCCAACCGTCTTAAAGTAACACGCAGTCGTGTTGTAGATGACACTAACAACATTCGTTATTCAACTTATACAATCCACATCCAAGAAGACGGCACAGCATCTAATGCTTCCTTTGCTTCTACTGGTGTACGTGGAGAGTAAACCTTAATTTTAATATAATAATATGCCTGACGTAAACTCTCTTAAAACAACGTTTCTCGATGCCATTAATACTGGCTTAAGTAGTCTCGGTGAAACACCTGTAAGCGCTCCAAATAACGCAACAACAAACGTTGTCCTAGCTAAGCAGATTATTCAGGAAGTTAGTAGAGATATTCAAAGTAAAGGGTGGTGGTTTAATACCAACTTTGCTGGTCAGTCAGGTGTTTTTATACACACTAACACAGCGGTAGATACTCAATTTGAAGATTTTGATGTTAACCTACCAGAAGAGGCTAGGCGTTATATCTCTATCCGAGCTTCGCGTATTCTACAGTCTCGCTTTTTAGGCTCTGAGGATTTATACAAGTTCTC
>Ga0206125_10002910_pt1 | contig 17265 bp, 13 predicted proteins | sample Helgoland_Spring_4_FD_148598 | JGI IMG/M metagenome (GOLD analysis project Ga0206125, IMG submission 148598) | Pelagic subsurface seawater microbial communities from Kabeltonne, Helgoland, North Sea - Helgoland_Spring_Bloom_20160331_1 | ecosystem: Environmental > Aquatic > Marine > Epipelagic ... | reverse complement strand
GAGATTATTACGTTTGTTCCAAAGTTTTCCTTATTGAGAATATTTTCAAATTTCAAATTAAAAAACATATTCATATTAGAGTTATTTTTTATTTGATCAAAACCTATTTGAAATTTCATTCTTTCATCCCCAAAAGTAGTATAAATTTCTGATTCTACTTTTTTATCCTGCTCTTGGATACCTGTAGTTAGATCAAATTGGTTTGCTATTTCAAACCAAGTATATCCAATGCCTACATTAACAATATTTGATTTAAACTCATGGTTTATATTTCCATAAAATTCTGTGTTTTCATTATTTAAAAGTTTTACAAATTTTGCATTAAATGCTGTGTTTTCACCTTTAACCCGTTCAAAGCCAAAATTTCCAAGAGTATTTTTTGTCAAAATAACATCTTTATTTAAATTTAATCCAAAAGATTTTTTTTCTTTGTATTTTAAAAATAATCCTAATTTAGTATCAGGTGAAATACTTTGACTTAAAATTAAGTTTGAATTATTTTCTGATATAAATATATCTATGCTTTTTAATTTATTTGGCTGGAGTTTGAGACCATTGTCGATTTGCTTACTTAAATAAAAAAGTTCAGATGCATCAGCATATTTACTTGCAATTTTATGACCATCCCTTGGAATGGAGAAACTGTATCTGCTTTTTCCTTTAACTTTTGGTGACCAAAATACCCTTTTCTCATTTGGATGCTCAGTAAAAAAATCATCAATTATATATGTTAGTTTATATTCATTATTTCCCTCAATATAGTTATTTACCTCTGCCTCCACTGAATTACTGAGCATAAATAATGTGTTTATTAGAAAAATGTGTGAATATTTAATCAACATTTTGGATTGAAAGGATTGAGTTAGAAATATTACTCAAGACCTTAGATATAATATCTGTTCCCCCCAGTATTGATAGCCTATCCAGCTTGGGTGGAACTATTATAACTGATCCGACTGGTATTATGGTAGATTTGTTTAACTGGCGACTTTCGCCATTTGGTAATAATAAATATGCTTTTCGTGAATCTGCTATTGATGTTAGCCCACCCGCAACTTGCAAATAGTCATTAAAGTTTTGGCCTTGAACATATGTAGCTATCGTTGATCTTTGCACAGAGCCAACTATAGACACGTGTGATGGGCGTTTGGGAATTGTTAATTTATCACCATCTTCTAAAAATATTGGTACAGATGGATTTTCATTTATAATATTTAAAGCCATGCGCCCCAGAGTTGGTTGGTTTCTAAGCTGATTAGCATATCCAAGCACTACCTTTACTTGATCTCCAGCTCCTTCTAGGCTCGACTGTGCCAAATTTAGTATTGAAGCTTCTAACTGATCAGCTAAAATATTATTTGATTGTTTTTCTAACTTTTTCGCAGAATCTCTCTGTAATATCGCACCTAGCGGAAAAGCGATATCCGATAAACCACCTGCTCGCTTGATAATATTTTGTAGAGTTTCTGACCTTGTAAATGAATACTTTCCTGGAACCAATACTTCACCCTCAAGGTCAATGATACCAGCAATTGCATCATTAATTGCCATCGGTATATCTAAATAATAGAGACCAGATAATTCAATTTTGTTTAAATTTGCGTCATTTAAATTAACAGTTTTTGGGTTCCCTTTTGTTAGACGGTCTTTTTGATTAATTGCCTCTGTTATAACTATATCTGATTTAGCAGTATCCTCAATCAATCCTGCTGTTGATAAAAAGTTAGATAAGCGTATCTTCTTTGCAACAGGATAAGCGCCCGGAAACTGTACTGATCCAGATATTGTGCGAAGCGAGTTTCTCATAATTTTAAGTTGAGAATTTAATTGTCTATTTTGATTAAGTGGTATTTCTTTGACTATTTTACCTCCTTCAAAATTGCCATCCGGTACAATGGAAGTTGATGTATTCACAATAGTATCTTGATTTATTATTTTGGTATTAATATTAAAATCCACACCATTTACGTTAGTTGAATCATTTATAAAATTATTTTTTATGAAATCATTTGAAAATAAGTTAACTACATTTGAATTACCCAATACTAGATTATTTGATGCAGAGAAAAATTCATCTGTCCCAAATGTCAAATTATCCCAAGTGCCATTTTTTGAGTTCGTCGTTTTTAAACTGACATATAATTTATAAAGCTCACTTTTTTTTGTATAACTTTCAAAAAGCTTAAGTTCTGAGGGTCTATAACCAGGGGGTAATAATAATGTTAAAACCCCATCATAATAAACTTTAACTGCATTACTAACTTTCAAGTCAGACATGAAATTTGATACAACTAAATCATCATAACTTTTAATAAAAAATCGATACCTTTCACTTGAAATAAAATTAATTTCTTCATTACGTTTAATTCTAAACGGATTGTTTAAATTTTTTATCTTTGGGTATTTATCCTTATCAACATTCTGAACGACTGCAAATTCATTTACTAAAATAGGTAATCTATTACGAAGCTTTTTAAGTATTAAAGATGAAGAAGTATTGTTCATATAGGGTAAATACGTGAATAATACCCCATCTAATTTAACATTAATTAAATCTGCTTGTTGGAGAACTTTTTTTGAATTTAATATTCTTTCTTTGTATACAATTGCTTCTTCTTCAATAGCCTTTTGAACTAAAATTGCTTCAGCAGAGCTATCAGCATTTATATTTTTTTCAGCAACTTTCACAAATGATATATCATTTAATCCAGCATTAGATAGAAGGTCATTAAAAAAGTTGTTCTCATAAATATATAATCTATCGCCTTTAAACAATTTTTGATTATAGCGATTGAGCATTGCGCTTTTTAGGTCAAATGCATTTGTATTATCATTATTATTAATCAGAGCTAATTCATAAACAGTCTTTGGATTAGGAGTATAGAAATTTCTTATCAGATCATCAAAAACCTGATCCTGGCCAGTTGGAACATATGCAATTCTTTCACCATTAAGATAAATTTCTGCCACATTTGATGCAACAATTTTAGAGACCAATGGATCAAGTGAATTATTAGGATTTTGAGAAACTAACTTTTTATATTCCTCTTTTGTAAATAACCTTAAATCTGATCCGAGAGGTAACGTAACATTCTCGTCCTCTAAAGCTACATTTAAGTTTATAGCTTGAACATCTTCACCATCAATCAATGCAAATGATCTGTATGTATCTAAACTTAATACTGCACCATTTTTTAATACTTCTTTAATACTTAATGGTGTATTGGTTTTTATCTCAAAATCTTTCAAAACCGCCCCAGAAATTCTAGATATATTTAAATCACGAGTTTCAATAAAATCTACCAGAAGTGCCTCACCTTCTTTAATAGAATCATCTTTAAGTGCCAAACGTGTTGCTATTTGCCCATTTGTATCAAAATATGATATTTTTAAGGTGGCCCCAGAAGGAATAAATGAAGTCCCAGAAACACTCAATAATTCATTTATCGTTATTTCATATTTATTACTAGGTAGTTCATAAATTCCAGGCTTATTAACAAAACCCGTTGCCGCAATAGTAGCTCCTTTATTTGGAATAAATATGCGTGCACCATTTTTAATTAGTGGATCAGTTTTTGGGGATGGGTTTTGTAAAAAATCATAAAAATCTACTGTTTGTGTTGTTTCACCAATTTGAGTTAATGAAATATTTCGCAATGAACCACTATCAGAAATACCTCCCGAATATGCAATGACTCTGCTTAATGGAGTATATGCAGGCACTGCAATAGTTCTTGGGAATTTTACATTCCCAGAAATCTGTACTGTTACTAATCTAGCATTATTTAATCTCACAAATACTCTTGCAGATGCATCATCCAAAAGGATTTTATCTAGAATCAATTCAGAAACTTGTTGCAAATTTAGATTATTAACATTCATAGGATAAAAATTTTCAATTGTGATTGTGCCATCATTCATTACTTGATAGCTTTCATTAGATGAATTTAATCCAGTAATTGTAATCTGAATTTTATCCCCAGGTGCGAGTTGATAGTTGTTTCCTATAGTATTAAAAAAAAGCAACTCTTCATCTTGTGGTTGGTTAAATTCACTTGATCCATAAATATTTAAATCTTCTCCAATAAGAGCGTAAAAATATCTCATAAATATGGATTTTCCATTTATTTTTCTTTGATCACTGGCTTGAGATAAATCTATCTTAAGATTTTTATCTGTATTTGTTAATTTTTGGTTTTTAGATAACAACTTTTCTTTATGATCTGTTTTGCTTTCTTGTGAAATACTATTTAATAATGATGGATTTTCAGCTAATAATTTTTGAAGATTCAAATCATCAATTGATTGTGCAAGACTCGCTTGGCCCATTATTAATAAAATAAGAATAAATAAATTTCTTACCAATGGAATAATCATCAATTATCTTTCTTTACTGCATGTCTTATATATATGAGAGCTGCACCGATAAATGATCCCACTATTAGTGAGAGTACTAAAATTAATTTAGGCTTTGGTGCTGTTGGATATAAACTTATTGTGGGTACTATATACGGCTCTGCAATAAAATGTTTGCCTCGTGATGCAAACATTAGTTTTTGCTCTTCTTTACTTATTAGTTCTGCCAATGCTTCTCGGTGCTCACGAGAGCGTGCTGAACGAATCTTTTCTTTGTAAAAAGCTAAGGGTTCAGCCGAAAAATCAACATATCGCTGCCTCATGATTTTATCACTCGCTTTAGTCGCTTCAATAATAAGTTGTAATATTAATTCTGGTTTTGTTGTTTCACTTGTAAATTTCAAAAAACCAGTTTCTATTTCTTCTGTTATTTGGACATTACTATTAATAAAAATAGATAGCCGCCTTGGACTAGGAGGTAAATAATTGACATCTTTATTTCCAGTTAAAAGTTTTTTAAATTCACTTACTAAAGTCTGAACCTTACTTTTCTGTGGCCTTGAATAATTATTAAGGGACACGTTCCACTCAGAACTAAATATATCCTTGATAATTTTTTTATTTTCAAAGATTACTTCTGAAACTTCAGTTGAAGTTATAAGTTCTTTAAATATTTTGAGATCATTACTAGAATTATTTGGTAAATTAATGCCCGCTATTGATGCAAAACCACTCAGACCACCTAAAGTTGGGCTATTTTTTGTTTCACCAACAGGTTTTAGATTATACTCAATAGTATATTTTCTTTCCGCAGATTGTAGGTAAAAGGACGCAAAAAAAACAGACACCATTGAGACCAGAATTATATAAATTTTACCACGCCAAAGTGGAAAGAATAAATCCTTTAAATCAATTTCATCTTCAAGCATTTTGGATTGATTGTTCATATTAAACTTTTATATTTAAAGCAGATATTTGTACATATAAAATAAATGGATTAAAATCTATAAAATATTATAAGCATATTTGTCACACCCTACCACTATACTTCATTGTTTATTTTTTAATCTAGCCTAAGCAATGCCTGTTTTTTATAACTAAATTTATACTACAGGAAGACCTATCCACCAAAAAGCCAGATGTAGCGTTGGGACATAAAGGTCTATAATGCAAATTGGAAACGCACATGAACAGGCCACAACAATTGTCAAAAGCATGCTCTAACAAATATTAAATAATTATGATGACTGCCTAAAGGCAATCAGAAGCCAAGTTCTTTGAGACTTGTTTACAAAATAATAATATTACGATTAGAGCTTTTCTACTTTATATCCGAGGGTATCTACCAAGCACCAAGCCAAAAACCAGCTATCCAGCAACTTCTCGATAACAGATCAATTCAATAGGGGAAAAATACTACTAATAAACCAAGAACTGTTAAATTTATTAGAAAAATGGAGGAATGCCATCAGTTATTAAGACTATATTGTGAGATCAATTAAATCACCATATCATAATCTTAGAAAATGGTTAGCCTGAAATATAAGCAATAAGAGCCATAACTGTTAGTCAGTATAATTAAGTGCTTGCTTCAACTCACTCGGCGGCTCAGGCAAATCCTTAAAAACCCTCCAAGCTTTTTTTGTGCTTGGCACTAGAACCGCCCAAGCTGTAACAAAAATCGCCACAAAATAAATATACAGGCTCTTATTCAATACAAACCACTCCTCAAGTGCTCCCTTATACGGAGCTATAACAGTCGCATAAAAATCAACGGAAGCAGTTGCGCCGTGCATTATCTCTTCCTCAGCGCGAAATATTATCGACCCCACACCTGACAGTCCCGGTCTTACCTGCTTGATAATCGCCTGAATACTATTCGAATAAAAACCAAATTGCTGTATTGTAAGAGGCCTTGGCCCAATAATACTCATATCACCAAAAAAGATATTAAGTAGTTGAGGCAATTCATTAATCTTCATTTTTCGTAAAAATTTACCAACCGGCAACACTCTTGGGTCACCTCTCATAGTGACCGTACCAGTACCAAGATTAGGGCTATCTTTTAGCATAGTGGCAAACTTAAATAACTTGAATAACTTACCATCTTTACCGATACGTTCTTGCAAGAAAAAAACCTCTCCTTCTCCGCTACATTTCAATATGATACCGATGGGAACTAGAAGAGGAGAAAGTAAAAATAACGCAAGGCTAGAAAATAAAATATCGAAAAAACGCTCCATAGTTACATCCTCTGATCTAGATATTTACCAGTTTCTTTATGAGCAAACTCCGGTAACAAACTAAAATATAACTTAACAATATCATCCTTAGTCCAAGTGCCTTTATTCCTCATAGCTTCAATTCCGTCCATAAAATCATCTAACTTAGCCTCATCAAAGTCAGGCTGATTTTTGATAATCCCAACCGTCTCAAAACGCTCCATATCTAAATTTTCATTATCGGTAAAAAACTCTTCGAAGTCTTTTTCACCCGTAGTATTACTCTTGAAGAAATAACAAGGCCATTGTTTATTGGCGATCAACTCTTCCACTCTTTCTCGCGCCTCATCCTCAGATTCACATTCATAGGGTTCATATCCTCGTTCTCTTAAATAACGAAAAGCAATCTCAGAGAATGTAATCAGATGTAATTTTTCACTTAACTTAGGAAAGAAAATATCCCTATTCTCACCTAACAAACCCGATAACAGGCAAAGTTCGCCCGACTCCTGAGGCGTTACAAAATAACGACGAACATCAGTTGGAGCTGCGAGGGGTTGACGCTTCGTAAAACGCTGATTAAAGCCATACAAAAGAGATCCGTCAGAAAAGGCGACATTCGCAAAGCGGGCCATAGAAATGTTTTGGGTCAAGCTTTCACGCATTAAGAACATTTCCATAATTCGTTTACTGGCACCCATCATATTTACAGGATTAGCGGCCTTGTCAGTTGAAACACAAAAATACTTCCTGGCGCCCATATTTTTTGTCAAACGCAATGTCTTAATAGTATTAAACACATTTGTCATGATCATACGCATGAGTGTGTACGGATCTGACTCACTTCTAACATGCTTTAAAGCGGACAAATTAAACACATAGTCATATGGTCCTTCAGCAGCAATAAGAGCCTCAAATTCAATGCATCCACAATCTAGAGCAAAAGTTCTAAAGTCACCACTTCCATACCCTTCAGTACTGCGAATATCTCTAACAAGCTCGACCACGTTATTCTCTGATATATCCACAACATGTAGAGTTTTTGGGCCTCGTTTAAATATCTCTCTCACAACAGCCTGACCAATAGATCCCGCGCCTCCTATAACCAAAAATTTCGAGCTCCTGACCTCTTTCTCAAGAACCTCGCCTAAATCAAACACGTCAGAACTAAATAATTCTTCAGTTCGGCCAATAAGCTCTAAAGTATTATCTGTCATTTAAGACTCCCAATATATATTCATGAAAACTACCCTATTATTTTATTTTACCCAATTGCCTTACGTCTAACTCAAATGTATTTGTTAAACCCAGTTTTTTAAGCATTAATCGGGCATTCCGCAACCACGGTATTCGTGAAGGCAGAAGTATTAATGCTAGCGTAAAAAACAATTGAGGGACAATAATCGAAATGCCTGGGAATCTTTTAACGAGATCATGTTGAGAAATAGATGATTTATCTCCAATTTGGTGGAGTCGCCTGTCAGGGCTATCATACAGACAACGCAACACCATGTCACAAACCACTCTTATCTCACAAAAGCTATAGGTCGGTGATGGCAGTATTTTTAATTTAATACCAGTTTTTGGAATAAAAACGCGCTTTTTGATATCTTTCATATGTTCAATATCGTAGACTGGCGTTAACCTGACTATATCCAAATGCTCGCAGATTTTGGATAACGCATTTTCGTCGCGCAATTTACCTTTTCCATAATCTTCCGAGGCTAATGGGAAAAATTCTATTGGAACACAACTTCCAAGGTACCTCTCACCATAAACTGAAATAGAGCTAAGGAAAATCCAGTGCGGCTGAGTAGCACCAAATGCATTAATTAAATTTTGCACAATTAAAGAATTAAAATCAGAAACTGTACTATTTTTTGGCGGTTTTTCACCATGAGCAATTGCAGCACAATGTATGATAGCATCAAATGGTTTAGATCTCGCTACAAACGCATCAACCTGAGAGCTATTAGTTAGGTCTAAAACACTGAAATTTTCAGTATGAATGAGACCTCGAGATACTGATGACACAGAATATCCAGCAGCAGAAACAACACGGATTAAATGGCTACCAATAAAGCCAGCCCCACCAGTAATTAATACATGACCTTTCATAGAAACTCCTTCTATCTAAGCAGTTGGTGAGCCAGTTATCATTTCTGCATGCAGGGCACTAAAAGTGGTAAATTCATAATTATTTGAATGGAGTAAATCAGTCAATTTCTTTATTTTATCTACAACGCCTCCCCTACCATGTTCAAATCGGAACTTAGTTAAAGTAGAGGTATTCTTAGGGATAGTGGGTGATGGAAAGCGGGATAATTCAAAAGGATGAATATAAAATACATAGATATCATTACTTTTAAGATACTGACACACCAAATATTTCATTAATAGCCATGGGAATAAACGAAGGTACCCACCGCCAGAAATAGGTATATTTTTACCAACTATTGGTAGGGTTGTAGCTTCAAATTCAATAAAACAATTATCCTGGTAAATAGCGTTAACGCGTTTCTCATAACCAGACATATCAATTGAGCCGTAAAGAGGATGATCTCCAAAATCTATTCGACTCGAGTCATAAACAAATCCAGAATTTTTAACAATTTCAAGGCGCTCACGATCAAGGCTAAAACAGGGTGCCCGGTAGCCAAACCCTCTATCACCATTAATTATTTTCATGGCATCCATACATCGCGCTAAATCAGCTTGAAACTGTTGTGGAGACATAGCCATTGGTCTTTGATGGTCCCATCCGTGAGATCCAACGTCATGTCCTAATCTAACTAAATCTTTAAAATAATCAATTTTTTTTTCAGCTATTTCACCCAGAACAAAAAAACTAGAAGGCACTGAAAGTGACTCTATCAGTTCAACATAAATATCCAAACCATCTAACAGTGAATTATTAAGATCACATTCTGAGCGTTCAAAATAGTCGAGATGAAACCAATCTTCCACATCTAAAGAGAAAACTGCTTTTTTCATATCAGTCTACCCCCACCTAAACGAAAGTCCTTAATTTGCTTTACCGTTGGCCATGTATAGTGTTTTCCAGACTCTATATTGTTAGGTCTCTCCATAGAGGTATCATTAAGTATTTCTTTGATGACCAATACCATTAAAAATCCACCTGCCAATTTAGTAGCTTTTATGACAGAAAACATAGTTGGATTAGAGGGGATAGGCACTTTAACCTGCCCTAAAATTGTACCATTATCTATTTTATTATCCATTTTATGAACAGTTGCACCGAGTTGTTCAGCCTTTTCAAACAGTGTCCAAAAACTAGGTAATATACCAGCATAAGCAGGTAATAAAGAACAATGAAGATTGATACATCCATATTTTGGCAATTGAAGCAACTCTGCTTTAAAAACACATGGCGCAGAGTAGGAAATAACCAGATCAAGATTCAAGCTTTCCAACCAACCAATGCTCTCAGCACTATTAGGGTCCGACAATACTTTATATTTTGCCCCACATGCAGACGCGGCAGCTGGCAAACTTTTCATAAAGCCCAATTTATATAAAAATAAAGAATCAAAGGTATTAACTATTGTATTTATACTAGACAAAAGAGCCAATTTAGCTGTTTGAATTACTCCAAAGCCTCTGAAAAAAAGCATTTTTTTACTAGCCATAGACCCATTAGCGTTCACGTTAATTTTTGCAACAGCGACTAACTCTACCTGTTCTATGCCGAAAAGTAATTGGATATTCCTTGGAATTACAAAGCTATCATCTTGAGTAATTACTGTGACCCTAAGTTTTTCAATCATACAATTGATTCCTAAAATTGAATGCTAATAAATTATGACTAAACTATTCCATAGTATTCGCCCGTGTAAACCTAAGTATGACAACACTACTAAAACAACTTCCAAATTAATTCGAAGAAGCAATTATTTTTGCATAGTATTTCATCATTATCAAAAGAGAAAAATACACTTTTTTACATTGTACTCATAAATAAAGTCAGCATAGAAAACTTAAAAATAGGCCACCCATTAGCCAAAAATTTAAAACTTTTAAGGAGACCGTATTTACAATATATTTTAATACTTGAGAGATAGAGTGATAAATACTGTATTTTAGTCTCTGAGGTAAACAGTAACAATTATTACACATATTTCACGAAACTAGTTCTCCAAATTAGTCGGTCTTCTGTATAACTCTAACATTTTAAAAGGTATCTTTAAGAGCACCAAAAAAAGATTTGTGTAAATACCATTTGTTTTGCATGCTTTTACGATTTCAGAATTCAACAAAAAACTAGCTCTAATACTCGATGTACTCACCCCGCCTGTCCGCATCCGTACGAGCACCTTATTTATTCTGGAATAATCCATTTTATGAACCATCAGCATACGGACAAATAATTCATAATCAGCTGATATTTTATAATTAACAGAGTATTTACCCACTTTGTTATATGCAGTTTTTTTTATAAAGGTTGCAGCATGTGGAGGCATCCATCCAAAGCGAAGCTTCCAGGGCTTAAACTTTATTGTACTATAAAATCGAGTTATATTTACTGTATTAGATGGCTCTACATAAACAACATCGCCAATAACTAAACTTGAACTGGGATTAGATTTGAAGTGGTCCATTACATCAGAAACTACGAATGAATTTTCAAAAAAATCATCTGAATTCAAAATACCAACAATATCACCTGTTGAATGTTTAACACCCTTGTTCATAGCGTCATAAATACCTTGATCAGGTTCTGTAACTATCTTGGTGATTTTCTCAATATACTCATTAACAATATTCATTGTATTATCGCTAGAGAGTCCATCAATAACAATGTATTCAATATCGGGGTAGCCTTGTGATAAAACTGACTCAATTGTGTGTCTGATTGTTTTTTCACTATTATAACAAATTGTGATGATACTTATCTTTTTCATACTAAATCTTAATCATTATTCGGTTAAATTACGGTGAAGATATACTCGATTAAAGCCTGATTTTATACACAAAGCTACTATTAAGCCCTTATGCTTCCAATATTATCCAAGTACCAATTATAGGTATTACGCAATCCATTTTCTAGACTGATCGAACTTGCCCACCCTAATCGTTGCAATCTTGAGATATTCAATACTTTTCTCGGTGTCCCATCAGGTTTTGTACTATCAAAGGTAATCTCACCAGGGTAACCAACTACTTTTGCCATAATAGAGGCTAATTCAGATATAGTGCAATCTAATCCTGCACCAATATTAATATGAGAATTCATACTCTGAACTTCCAAATCAAGCTTATTTTTTTCTAATTCCATTACATAAACACAAGCACTTGCCATATCGTCCACGTGGAGAAACTCACGTAAAGGTGTACCCGTACCCCAAACGACAACATTTTTAGATGATTCAATTTTAGCCTGATGGAAACGCCGCAGCATTGCAGGAATCACATGAGAATTTTGTGCATGAAAATTGTCATTAGGTCCATATAAGTTAGTAGGCATTACTGAACGATAATCACGATTAAATTGGCGATTAAATGACTCACACATTTTAATACCCGCAATCTTAGCAATAGCGTAAGGCTCATTCGTAGGCTCAAGACTTCCTTGTAACAAATATTCTTCTTTAATAGGTTGTTGAGCTAATTTCGGATAAATGCAAGAACTCCCTAGAAACAAAAGCTTATTAACATCATTCATATGCGCCGCATTAATAATATTGTTTTGAACAGCTAAGTTTTCATAAATAAAATCTGCAGGATAAGTATTATTGGCAAAAATTCCCCCAACTTTGGCAGCTGCCATATACACCTGATCAATAGATTCTGACTTAAAAAAATCATTAACTGCTGTGGTATCAAGAAAATCCAGTTCTTTATGAGTTCGAAACACTAATTCGATATCATTACGACTCGAAAGTTGCCTTACTATCGCAGATCCCACCATACCAAGATGCCCAGCAATAAATATTTTATTTTTTCCCATATTAACTAATTACCTCTAAGTGAGCACTTTAATTTTAACTATTAATATTATGTATGTGTATCGCTAGCACTTTTTATACCTTCTCTTACCCAATTCGACATCAAAAGCAATGTTACTATTCTCTTTATCATAATTTAACTAAGGGATAAGTGCATCAAATGCCTAAAGTTTTTCAGAAAAAAGGATAAATAATTTTTGCTATCTTTTAAATATTTTTAAAAGAGTTAAACCATTAGTTATTACTTGATAAATGTTCTTCTACATCTTTTTCAGGTCTATATATCTGTTGAGCCCATGTTTTATTAAATCTTATATTATTTGTTAATTTATCTTCATAAAGCCATGGAAATAAATCACTTTCTTTAGATGCCTTATGAACAAAAAATGCGAATTGATTTTGTTGTTTATAGAATATTTTTGAAAAGAATAAGTAAAAGGGTTTCATTAAAAAAAGCACCACTACCTTAAGACTATTTCTTAATTCTAGTTGGGGGGTACATGGATAAGCACTTCCATAGTCATATAAAAAAGTATGCCTGCAAATCGGGGAAAAGGATTGAATGGTTTTTTCTATTTCCCTTTCAGTCCATCTGTAAACATAATTTGGAATTTCGGTATTATTGACTCCGCCGTATAAGCAATCATTATAAAAAACTGCAGCATGCTCGTATTCTTGAGTTAAGTTTAGTTTAGTTACTATTTTCATCAAAAATGAATCTCTAGCTTCAAATGCTAAAAATCCTAACTTTGAGACCCTGTACATTTCTAATAGTACTTTATGAGGCATAGATGCATGATGAATAGCGGCATGGATAACAACATAATCAAATGAGTCGTCATCATAGCTCATAGATTGGGCATCTTGATAATCCCACTTATAAGGAGCAAACTCATCTACCGAAGCCCTGGTATCAAGATTAGACACTGTTACGTTGGTATATCCTAAATCAATAAATGTTTCCCTATCTAGTGATCCTCCACCGCATATTAAAATAGAAGCATTTTTATCTAAAAGTCTTTTTTCTAAAACACTACTATAAAATAGGTCTCTATTATTTGTTTTTGTTTTTTTCAACATATACTTTATTTATTATAATTTTATTAAAATTATTTTTTCCCTCTTCCAATCTTTGTGATTTTAGAAAAGGTATTTCTTAAACAATTATCGAATTTCCCTAAAATTATCTTTCCAAACTGCTCAGGACGACCAGAAAAAGAGGTGACATGAAAATACTCACTGTCTTCAGGAGAGATTCTTGAAAAATAATAATTAGAAACACAGCATCTTGGCTCATCAAATACATTGGTACTTACTGAATGCCAGGAAAGCTTGTTAGTTTCCATTATTACCAGGCGGTTGAATTTAGAGGTAATTGTTTTAACTTTATCTCTTGATTCATTCCATAACTCAAAATTAGCACCATTTTCTTTTTTCCATTCTGGTGATACGTAATATAGTAGATTTAACCTTCTATATTTACTTCTAGTTGCATCATGACTGTTATCAATATGAGGATTTAAAAAATCATCTTTGAACATCATTGAAAGACCGCCAGCATATAACATTGGATCTGGTTCCAATGACTTAAATCCAGTTAATTCTGATACGGCATCAATAACTCTCTGATCTTGAAGTGCATAAGTTATTTCTCCTAAAATAGGATTAAATTCATCAAGAGACTGGGAGGTTTTCTTTTTTTCTCTAAAGCTATCTCTATTGAAAAATCCAGATCCATCTCTAGGAAATGCATCAAATATATCTAGAGCTTCTTTTTCTTGAAGAAGATTATCAATAATTAAATGCTTAGTTGGTGTGGCTTGGGGATTGTTCCACTCGTCTTGGAGATCTTTAAAACCTTCTTCAATACGATTTAGAATTGTTTCAACATAAAATTCTTTATTTTTATAGTTTATAGTTTCCATAGCTATTTAATCCTTCCTACTATACTCGTATCATAAATCACAGATTTAAAAACTTTTAAGTACTGTAATGCCAAATTATTCCAATCATAGTTTTCAATAACATACTTATAACCTTTTTCTCCCATGCTAAGTCTATCTGAATTAATCATTAAAATAATACCTTTCTTGATTGAACTAACTGATGGATCTACCTCAATACCTCCTCCATTTTCAGACAACTCAGAAAAATCACATGTATTTGTGTATAATACTGGTTTTTTGCAACAAGCAGCTTCTGGAGCAATAATAGTCATGGCGTCTATTAAAGAGGGTATAATAATAAAATCTGCAGCATGATAGGCAGAGCTTTTGGCATCACCAAAAATTGGATCAAGAAAAATTATATTTTTATCCATATTGAGGTTTTTTGATTTCTTTATCATTTCTTTTCTATATGAAGTCTTGGTTCCAATTATAACAAGACACCAGTCTTGATGAATATCTTTCATTTCTGAAAATGCATCAATAAGGATGTCTACTCCTTTCACTGGGTCTATCCTTCCTATAAATAAAATAATTTTCCTTTTATCTAATTTATTAGAGTCCCTAAATAAAACATCATCTTTAAAAGAAAAATCTTGAGGTATAACGCCATTTGGAATTAAATGAACCTTAGAGTAATCAATTCCTAGTTGTACTATATCCTTACTCTCTTGTTTTGCCACAGTTAAAATAGCACTTGCATTCTTAAGATTAGGTATAGTTAATAATTTTTTATAAACTTTTTTAAGTAATTTAGATCCATTAATTATAGAAATAAATCCCATTGGAGAGTAGACGTATGGGATACCTTTTTGATAAGCTTTTATAGCAACAAAACTACTTAAAAGACTCCAGTTTCTTGATACGTGAATAACATCGTAATTGTCTAAGTTAGAATTTAGCCATTTATTTAGTCCTAATGGAATAAGATTTGGATTAATTCCAGTCCTAAGTGCAGTTGCTTTTAAAACAAATACTTTACTACCTTTAATAGATTTAATGTAGTCTTTATCTAAGTTCCATTTTGTGGTTAAAAGATCAACTTCATGACCTAATTGGTTTAGTTGAAAGCTAATCTGATATGTTCTTTCTACCGAGCCACCATATAGTGGGTTCATGATATCGCAGACATTCAATATTTTCATAATTAAAGATTATCCCTGGAAGACATCCATTCAAGTGTTTTTATTATGCCCTCATTACGGTTAATTGGCGGTTCTCCCGTTAAAGAATAAGTATTTTCTAAATTTTGAATATTATCTGTGGTCATGTTGTTCAGTCTAAATGATGACATCGGAAAGCTTATACCTAATAAACTCAAAAAATCACCTATCAATGCCAAAATCTTAAATATAAAAAATGGCAAAGCCAAAGCGGGTTTTTTGTTTAAATTGTATAAGATTTCATTTGCCCAGACTGAAATATTTATTGGAGGCCTGTCTCCAATATAAAAAACTTCCTTATTATGTGAATTTGACTCCGAAAATAAGATTTCATTTATTTGAAATACAGCATTTTCTACAAACCCAAATGTTTTTGTAGCTGTTCTACCTTTAATATTTACATACTGATTCTGAAGTATCATATCAAAAAAATTACGATAAGGACTTCCAAACCAGGGCCCCCATATAGATGTTGGCCTCACTATATTCCACTCAGATCTAATAGATGTATTACTCTTTATACATTTTTCAGTGAAAACTTTGCTTTCTCCATAAAATGTTGTTGCATTATAATCATCAAAATCAATAGGTTTATACCCTGCTTTGCAGACTAGCATGCTCGATGCAAAAATTGTCTTAACAACACTGTCGATTGAACAGATAGCCTCGATTAGATTCGAAACACCTACAGTATTTGCTTTATAGTCATCCAAGGAAGAGCCATCTAAGTCGGTTCGAGCAGCTAAATGAACAATATGCGTGGGCTTAAAGTCCAAAAGACTGTCGACAAGACTATGTTTATTACAAATATCAACTCTTCTATAGTAATCTAAATGCTTGTTATTACGAGGCTTAACAATATCTATATTCAACACATTAATGTTTTTATCTAAATAATGTTGTACGAGATTTGTTCCTATAAACCCCGATCCTCCAGTTATAAGTATCTTTGTTTCCAATGATTTTCTCCATATATAAAGGCTATAAAACAACTTTATTTTTTATAGGTTGATTTCTTGAGGATGCGGTAATCCTGTCTACCTAAATTCCCGAAAACCACGTCTTTAATACCTAGAAGAATTGCTAACACCCCTCTAAAATTTCCATTAAATATAAACAAAAATGATCGTTTAACTATGTATGCTAAATAATATGAATGAGAAACAAATAATTGAAATAAACTTTGAGCCCAGCGATTATGGAACAAAAAATAATTGCGAGTTTGATAGTATGCATACTGCGGCGCATCACTTCCACCACTGCTTGAAGATTCAACATGCCACACAGTAGCATTGGGCTCATAAAATATACGATGACCTTGCTTCTTTACTTTGAAGCAGAAATCAATATCTTCACAAGTAGCAAAGTAATCATCACACAACTTACCTACTTCTCTAATCACCTGAGCTCTTATTAGCATGGCGCAACCTGAGACATAATCAACATAACCTCGCTGATTATAAATTTCTTTATCTTCTTTTTTGTAACCAGAAAGTTTACCAGTAAGTGTTGTATTATTAAACGTAGCTCCAGCAGACCAAATAAGATGCCTACTAGGATGAAAAAATATTTTTGGACTCAATACTCCAATTTTTTTATCTAAGTCAGCAGA